>Ga0316207_10000507_pt1 | contig 61698 bp, 38 predicted proteins | sample 6weekpyrite_MG_FD_204943 | JGI IMG/M metagenome (GOLD analysis project Ga0316207, IMG submission 204943) | Microbial mat bacterial communities from mineral coupon in-situ incubated in ocean water Damariscotta River, Maine, United States -... | ecosystem: Environmental > Aquatic > Marine >...
CACGAGCAAGTGCTTTTTGTACGGCTTGATCTTTAAAGCCTTGTGTGTGTTTTTTGGGCATTTCTTATCCTCTTTCTTTTTAATTTCTTAAAAAAAGAGGCGACAGGTATTCTGTCACTCGGGGTATGTTCGTACTTTCTACTTCCGTCAGGCAAGTAGCAGGGCATAGACTACATTAATCTGCTATATTTCCGTTTGGAGCTATAGTAGGACAGAGTGTTCATGCCCTGGCGTGTAAGATTATCAATCGCGGGTATCCCTTGGCATATTATCCAGCACGCATAAAGGGGTCAAACGGGGGGAAGACCAGGTCTTGTTTCGTGCGGAATTTATTACTAGCGACTTTAGCCACTAACCATTTCGAGTTATTGGGGCTTCGTCAAGTCTATTTCTATTTTTGTAATCAGCATTCTCATAGTGTTCGGTTTACCAACAAATTCATGTATCGTCATAGCCGCCATCCCATGATGCTTGGTTTGTTAGTAGGAATGTGGTGGGTTTCTATCATGAGTGTCTCGCTATTTTTGATGGCATCATTTCAAACATTGTATGCTTTCATTGGAATCTATTTTTAAGAAATAGACTTAATGAAGGAATTTGGTGAAAGTCATAAAAAATTCAAGAATGAAGTTTCGACTCCAATTCCGAAGATGTATTAACTTCTTGGAACCAAAAAAGGCCATGAAAAAGGGCGACCATTTTCCTGTTGCATGTTTGTCACGTGCATCAAAAATTAATTAGTCAATCATTCTGTCAAGTGCAAAGTGCTTTGGTAATGGTGCAGAGGCTACCATCTCATAGCCTTACAATTTCACTGGGGGATGAATAAATTTCTTTATTGTTTTCAAAAAACTCTACTTTTAGTGTCCCTTATTAATTCGTATTACAGTTCCTAGAAACGTCGGGTTTTCTGGAGCTGATAATTTTATTAATCATGTATATCGGTGTAAAATGCGTTATCAGTTTTTTGTTTCGGATTACACAATAAATATTGTTCTACAATAAATTTGTATATTCAATTACTTATAACAATTGATAGATAAACACTAAGCTCAATAGCATTATTAAAGAGAATAGATGATGAAAATAATCAAGTATCTTGGGGTTTCGTTTTTAATTATTCTTTCCTCGTCTGCAATAGGAAAAACATGCGGTCCACAATGGCAGTGGCTAAGCCCTTCTCCTGATGGTTTAAATAAGAATGCAGTCGCACATCACGGAGACAGGACTATTATCGTGGGCGATGGCGGCTCAATGTATCATAGCTCTGATAGCGGTACTACTTGGTTCACTGCAACTAACAACGCTACTGAGGATCTGCATGATATTACTTACGGTAGCAAATACATCACTGTGGGTAAAAACGGCTTTGCAATGACAAGCGATGATGGAATCAGTTGGGTTCATCAAGCGACAAACACCCAAAATAAATTAAATGCTGTTTCTGAATCCGTTGCGGTAGGAGATTTAGGTACAATTTTAAAAATTGGAAATTCTGGGGAAACTTGGAATACGGTAAGTGCAGGAATCTTTCAAAATCTTAATGGTGTTGTAGATACTGGAAGTCTGGTCATTGTTGTTGGTAACAATGGCACTATTTGGAGTGCTCAAAGTGCAAATCTCGACAGTTGGACTGATATAAGCCCGACTGATGCAAATAATATTAACCTCGTCGATGTTGCCTATAACGGATCAGCGTTTGTGGCGATTGCCAATCGCTATGCATTTTATAGTGAAGATGATGGAGTGAGTTGGAATAAAGTAGATTTAAACCTTCAAGCAGGTGGTGGTGCATTTAAAACGATTGCTTGGAATGCTACCAATGGAGAATTTCTGGTTGGCGGTATGGATGGCGTAATTGCTAGAAGTGCTGATGGTAAGACATGGACATCCGAAGGCGACTTTGCCTCGTTAACTGATTTAAATAATATTTCCTGGGATGGAAGTCAGTACTTTGGCGTGGGTGATTATGGCAATATCGTTGTCAGTGCCAGTGGCAATAAGGGCGATTGGCAAAAAAATTCAATTGATCTTTTCAAACAATCATACCGTGACATCATATGGAATGAAGCGCGAAGCGAATTTATCGCAGTGGGTTATGAAGGTAGTGTACTAATAAGTCCCGATGGATTTGTTTGGAACGAAAAAACTAATATTAATGATGAAAACTGGAACGCAATAATTTGGGATGGAAGTCAATACGTCGCTACGGGTTTTTATAAACTAAAATCAGTTCACACTAGCGTGGATGGGAAGGCCTGGTCTCACTTTACTGGTGGTCATGACTTTACATCCATTGCTGTTGGTGATGTGGTAGGCACCAAAACCTATGTCACCACATCTTATTCTTTTCTTTATAACTCCACTGATTTAGAAGCCTGGAATCAAACTGTTGTTACTGGGGGGATCTCTTCACAACATGTTATATTTGCAAATGATATGTTTGTTATAGTCGGTTCATATGCTGCAAAAGCCAGAATAGCCGTTAGTATGAATGGCAGTAATTGGAATGTTGCATCTACACCAGCAACAGCCAATGGTTTAATGAGAATCGCCTGGAGTGGCAACGAATTTGTTGCAGTTGGTGTGAATACCATTTTGCGAAGTGAAGATGGAGCCAACTGGGCACCCTATGGAGATAATAAAATCAATGCAAGAGATGTCATGTGGAGCGGCGATGAATTTTTATTGGTAGATTATGCCGGTACTATTTACTCCAGCACAGATGGTCGCAACTGGACGGTTCTCAATATTGTTAAGGGCGCCCCTAGAGGATACCGCTTAGCCCTTGGCAATGATAAGTTAATTACCCACAATGGGGGAAAACAATTTGCCATTACCTCCTGTATCACAGGTAATGTTTCACCAACCGTAGATGCAGGAGTCGATCAAACTGTTAATGAAGAAACAACTGTTACTTTAACGGGATTGGGTTCAGACAACGACGGAACCATTGACAGTTATTCCTGGACTCAAACTGGGGGACTGAATATTTCTCTAACGAGTGTTGACTCCGCTACGACAACTTTCACTTCACCCACAATCACGTCAGACCAAACTCTGACATTTACCTTAACTGTCACAGATGATGCAGGCGCTAGTCGTAGTGACAGTGTAGATATTTTGGTTAAACCAATAAATATATCTCCAGTGGCTGTCGCCGGTGATGATCGATCTGCCACTGTCGCAAGTTTGGTTATTCTCAATGGTGCAAATTCTTATGATGACGATGGCACTATCGCCACGTATTTATGGGAGCAAGTTGGAGAGAGTAATATTGGAATATCGCAGGCGCATACGAGTAATGCTCAATTCACCGCACCAATTGTCAGTGCTATTACTCAATTAACATTTAAACTCACGGTGACCGATAATGAAGGCGCGAGTGATAGTGATGTGATTATCATTACTGTTAGCCCCGTAAATCAAAACCCAAGCAACCTAACTCCTACCGCCAGTGCTGGTGATGATCAAACAGTAATGGACTCAATAAATGTGACTTTGGATGGATCTGCTTCAAGTGATGGTGATGGATCAATAACGACTTATCTTTGGCAACAAGTAGGTGGGTCAGATATAAATTTAGTTGGAGCCTCAGCTGCAATTGCTACTTTTACGGCTCCCACTGTAAGCAATTCAACACAGTATACTTTCCGCTTAACGGTTACCGATAACGAAGGCGCTACACATGCTGATGAAGTTGTAATTACTGTAAATCCTAATACGACAAGTGGTACTAGTGATAAAGGAGTGACAAATGCTGAAGAATCAACATCAGAAAGCACAAGCGGATTAGCGTTGGATCCCTTGCTATTATTCGGGATTATTTTATTAACATTTGTTACCAGAAATATTAGGAGTCTATCAAAAACACACTAGCATTTATATAATAATGGAATTCAACTAAAAAAGCTGGCGAATTGCCGGCTTAAGCTTCGGAAAAGCGGTCGAAGTCCTTAATAAATAATTGCCAACAAATTTATTGCCCAGTCATTCTCGACTAAATGGGACATAATGATCTTTACTCTCGTATTAAGCAGATTCATCACATATTGCCGCCCTTAAATGATCCTCATAATTTATGATAACAATAGGGAGTAAATTCTTATTTGGTTGATTTGTAGTATCCGTGAATTCAACCAATAACCTGAATTGTAAAGCAACAATATGAATGGGCATGGTACATGACCTTACCTGATCCTTAAGTGCCAGGGGTGAAGAAAAAAGTGTGAAGTGCATTGCAAATTAGGAAAAATTTGATACTCATTTTGGTAGTTGTTGGAATAATGAGGTCTATATGTTGCCCATGATGTTGTTGAGATAGTTACTTTGTTTATTGGCAGTGAAAGGGAATTAATATGAAGACGGGTTTGTTGTTCAGTATCATTACTGAATTCTCGCTGCCGTGGTCTATCAATATCTCACTATTAAATAGTTTCTTAACCTGAGTACGATATGGTTTTTATCAAATAGATCTAAGCAACCGTGGATATAACTCCAATTTTATTTCTCAAGCAATTAGTAGAAAATAGCGAAATCAGGAAGAAACGTGATTACCCGTTTGGCAACAGATATTGTTAGGCAAAGCAATATGATAGCAATTTATTTTTTACTTGATGTTCAGAGTGAGAGAATAGAATGATACTAACCCAGCAACAAATTGATAGATTCTACAAAACGGGTTGGATTTTAATACCCGATCTATTTGATCCCGCCGAGCTTGGATTAATGAGGCGTTGCTTTGACGACCTCCTTGTTCGAGCTAGAGAACTTGTGACAACTCAACATTCCGATGGCTCTTATTTTGTACTAGATCAAGATAGTGATGACGTGATAATCAAGCGTGTTGTATGGGCTGGCGGCTGTCAGCCAGAGCTGCTAAAGATTGGGGAAGATGATAGAATTCTCCGCCCAGCTCTGGATCTACTTGGTTCGAATACTGCCGAACAATTACTTAGTCAAGCGCATTTTAAGCGACCGGGTGATGGTGTCTCATTTGATTGGCATCAGGATATATCTCATCGTGATCGAGGACCAGGTACTTGGAAAGACGTGAACGGACGTGGTAGCTATGTGCAAACCGCATTATGTTTAGATGACATGACACATGATAACGGACCCTTGATGTTTGTAAAAGACAGTGCAAATTGGGAAAGAGCTGATTATGATCTGCGTGACTATGACGAGGATTTAGAATGTCATTGGACGAACAAGTTTGACGATGATCAAGTCGTTACAGTCACCGGCAGTGCTGGATCAGTATTGTTTTTTGGGCCGTATACAGTCCATGCAAGTTTCGAGAACAATTCCAGTTCATCACGCCGAGTTTTAATCAACGGATATGCCTATCCCGGGGCAAATCATTTCAATTATCCAGGTGATGGTTCAGGTCGAACACTTCAGCTGTAAAACAATATTCATTTACGTAAAAGACTGCCCGATGGGTAGCCTATCACGTTATCGCAGTGGCCTAATTCAAGGTATAACTTGATTCGTTGGTTTGTATGCGACCCCTTAGTTTTAGTTCTTAGTTCATTGAATCCATTGTGGTAGCTAGGATAAAAACGCTTTTGTAATTTGAAAGTTTAAACTAAATGCTCTTGCAATTTGTTAACTAAATTGGCGTTTGGCAAGTTTTTCAGTCCTTCTAAGAAGATTTCTTGCCAATTATTCCCATAGCGATTCAGGTTTTTCCATGCAGTCACAATAGACTGAACATCATCTTCGAGTAATATATCTAGCAGCTGTTCTGCTTGAAACCTATCTTTATCGCGTTTCGCTTTTTCGGTAATTGGCCGTCGATTAGCAATAATACATTTGTGTAGGGCGTAACGAGCAGGGTGCGGTACATTGACTAACAGACCCATATTATCAATGAGAACAGTTTGTATTGATTCATCGATTAGAAAGTCCAAAAACCGCAGTGGGTGCGCGTACGTGTTCAGGGAAGTTAGTTTAATTGGTTTAGACTCGGGTTTACCCAATAACGGAGTTAAGAAATCTAATTTAATTTCTTTTCTACGTACTTTAAATGATGTTGTAGGATGTTTAGGGTTTAATGAGGGAATCGGGATAAATCCCATTTCTGCTCTGTCAATGACATCAGTAATATCAATCCTAAGTTCATTGGGTAGTGCGATGTTTATGTTAGTATCTTGGGCTAAATCGATATCATGTGTTTGTAACGATGTACCTTTTAATGTAAATCCCAGCATGTTTCCATAAGATCTAAACGCTTGTGTTCCGACGAGTACTACACCTAGTCGAAATATTCCACTATCTGCTAACATGGCAAGTACTTTTGCCATTGATGGATCAGCGGTTAACAACCCTCCAGCTTTTAGCATGGCACACATTTCTTGACGTCGCTTCAGATCGAGTTTGCGTTCGTGCCGGATTGAATCCCAATTACTGATTAACTCCAGTGTTTTTTCATTCTCTGGTCCTACATAGGCCTGCTTCTGTTTCCCGGCTTCATGGTATTGCAGATAACAGTAGGTTTTACCTTTGATTTCTTTTGAGACAAATGTGCCTGGAAGGCTCCCAAGGTCTCTGCTCAAGTCATCAGAAACAACTTGTTCTGTGAATTGTTGAAATAATGTTGTAGTGGAGAGTGGAAGTCGATCCATAGGAGTTATACGTTGATGAATGTAATATAACGTATAACTCTAAATTTGGCGTTAGTCAAGCAATCATAACTATCAGAATTTATTAACAAAACATTTATTAGAAAGATTTGATAGAGCTTAGTAAGTTAGTGATTATAATTTCGCCTCCTTAAAAAGCAAAATTGGGGTTGTATATAATTTGATTGAGTAAATTTTCAAACAAAACTCAAATTAAATTTGTTACTAAACATGCTCTTATAAAAAGTAAGCTATCTCTTACGTCACAAGAAGATTTGTTGAAAAATCGAGCTTGACAGTTAATTAAAATGTACGCAGAATATACAATCTGGGAAAAACAATAATAATAGCGCGGTTTATTTATTTTCACATTTCCACTACATCCCCCGCTATAAAAAGCACCTTCAGGAATGGGTGCAAACTCTCTAAACATTAATAGACACATAGCGTTTTTCAGTTATTGATTGATCGCCAAGGTATGAATATCAAAAAAATACTTTTCCCTTGGGTCTTCGTTTGGCAGTTGTGACTTTATGCACAGAAAATTAAATTGCATTTACTTAACATAATTTCAGGGTCAAAGTTTAATGGCATACAGAAATATGGCCCGAAAAACGTTTTCGTCATTGAAAGTTTAATCAGGGATGAAAATTATAATTTAAAAAGTATTAAGCAACGATAAGTAATACAAGTCAGTAATATTTGCCGGTAATGATTTTCCATGAGGGATTTATCATACTTTATTGTGTTTAGAGTTTTTACAAACTTTCGTTGTGGTAATCAAATCAAATCAAATCAAAGCCCACAAAAGTATGAATTTTGTGGGTTGGCAGCATGATAGAGCAGTTGATCTAGATGAATATTACCTACTAATTTATTAGATGGATAAAACTTTACAAGATTCGAAAAATAATTTGCATAAAAAATAGAGTATTAAAGGGATATAAAATGAAGAATTTATTTCGCAGTGTTTTTACACTCTTTTTCTTTCTGTTACTGATAGGTTGCAGTAATGAAAGTGGAGAGACCAATCCTCCAACACAACAGACCACAGAGATCAAAAAAACTGTAGAAATTAGTGGTGTTGTCATGGCTCCGGCTGGTCAAATAGCGCTATATAAAGATAAATCAATGCTATATAAAACCATGGATTGGATATTCCCTGGTGCGATAGCTGCTTTGCAGGGCCTGGTAGCTGTTCCAAATGCTGAAGTTCAGATTTTCCAAGTTAACGGTGATGGTGAGCAGCAAGGTGATGTACTGTCTACAATTGTGACAGATGCAGAAGGCAAGTTTGTTGCGACACTTCCTGAAGATACATTATTGACAGCCAATCTTATTGCGCAGGTTAATGGTGATAATGGCAAAGTTCTCAGAGCCTTTGTGACCAGTAACAACATCACAATTAGTCCAAGTACTGAATACATCGTCCAAAAAGTATTATCTTCGCCCATTGATATTACCACTGTCGATAAAGCCGCTATTGATGATATCGACAATGCACTTAAAGGATTTGAATTAGATTCCGCTGCGAATATTGAAGACACCATAGCAAAACAAGATGCTCAACAAAATGACATTATCACAGATCGTATCAATAATATTGTTACACCGAATGAAGCGGCAACACCTTCTCAAGATGTTGATGGCGACGGAATTGATAATGGCATTGATAATTGTCCAGTTAAAGCTAACGCAGATCAACTAGATCAGGACACAGATAATATAGGTGATGTTTGTGATACAAATATTGATGGTGACGAGTTTGAAAATATTGTTGATCTCTGTCCCTTATTGGTAACAGATAATCAAAACGACTTCGATAACGATGGTATTGGAGATGCGTGTGATGATGATAATGACGGTGATACTGCGATAAATGGCATTGATAATTGCCCATTGTTGGCCAATCCCTCTCAGAAAGATACGGACAATGATGGTAGTGGAGATGCTTGTGATGCCAATATTGACGGTGATGATTTTGAAAATGATCCCGACAATTGCCCAACTGTTGCCAATAACGATCAGGAAGACCTGGATGGCGATGGCATAGGCGATGCCTGTGATGATGATATTGACAACGATTCAAAGTTAAATGTTGCTGATAACTGCCCAGTATTCACCAATAAAGATCAGCAAGACCTGGATGAAGATGGCAAGGGCGATGTTTGTGATAAAGATAAAGATGGTGATACTGTTGTAAACGATCTTGATAACTGCCCGCTATTAGCTAATGAAAATCAATCCGATATTGATAACGATGAACTAGGCGATGTTTGCGATGATGACCTGGACGGTGATTTAGTTGTCAATGTTGATGATAATTGCCCATTGATCGCAACACTTGATAAAAATCAACTTGATAGCGACAACGATGGACAAGGAGATGCTTGCGATACTGACAAAGACGGCGATGGTATCTTAAATCTTGTCGACAATTGTCCCTTACACGCTAACGCTGATCAAAACGATAGTGATGATAATGGCAAAGGCGATGTCTGTAATGTTGATACCACTCGACCTACTATGGTTGGCGCAATTTCTACCTCTAATCATGAAGTGATCGTGACTTTCAGTGAAAAAATGCATAACAATGCATCCTATGCTGAAAATTACATAATCACTCAGGAAAATGTGAACCCCGAAGTGGGCACTATAAAAGTGAGATATGCGGTTCATGTGGATGAGAAAACCTTTAAGTTAACCACCTCCGCACAAAACGAAGTGACGTATCGAGTCAGTGTCGTCAATGTGTTGGATGCTGCAGGAAATGCTTTGGCGGATAAAACTGTTGGCCCAGGCGGCGTAGTTATCGATCCTAGCAGTGCGGTGTTTGCAGGCAGTGCACCTGAAAAAGTAGAAGTCAGCATCGTAGGTGATAATAACAGTATTGCGGGTTGGAGCGATCTAAATGGCAATGGAGTAGTGGATGCCGGTGATACCATCCGACGTAACTCAGTCTCTTATATCGCACTAGCAGATGAAGATTATCCACATATTGTATTGGCAGATAATGACTTAGATGGTGTGATCGATAACTGGCAAGATATCAATGACAATGGAGTTATCGATACCGGTGATGTTGTTGCAGGATTTGAAGATACCGATGGCGATGGTCTTACCGATAATGTCGAGTTAAGTGGTACCTGGGTTTATGTTGAACTGGATGATGGTACATTCTCTACCAAACAGGTCACCAGTAATCCTAATGAAAAAGATACCGATGCTGATGGGATTACCGACCTGGAAGAATGGAGCTTCGGCATGGATCCGCGCAATCCCGATACCGATAGCGATGGCCTATCGGACTATAAAGAATGGAACGTGGTGTACAGTAGCCCTATCGCTAAAGACACCGATGGTGATGGTCTGCAAGATAGCCTGGAATATCTCACGCTACAAACTTCGCCTATTCATGCTGACACCGATGGTGACCAGTTAACGGATGATAATGAAATTTTAGAAAGCTATCGTAATCCGCGTATAGCTGATTTACCAGAACTCGCTATTGAAACAGGCACTATGTATGTCTCCTTGAACGAGGTTTATAGTTACACCGATTCTTCAGGTGAAGAAGTGTCGATGGATTCGAGCTCAACCGCGGTGGTTGCGCAAAATAGTGGCGTTGAAGACATAGCGATAGATGAAGAAATATTTGAAAATATTTTCCAAATTGGAGGGATGGTTGAAGTAAAAGGAGGCCAAGCGACAGAAAATGCGCAACCCTTTCTTTGGGGTGGTTTTACAGGAACTGCTGGATATACTCATGACTGGACGCAAGTGCGAGGCACTAATACGACAACAATGCGTGAAACGCAGCAGGTCTTAGAAGATTCATATGCTAAAGGCAAAGTTTTCTCAAATGGCTCAGAAGTAACACGTGAAGTGGAAAGCGCCACTCTCAATGTGGAAGTCAATTTTGTAAACAAAGGGGATATTGCTTTTTCAGTAACGGATGTGGAAGTAACACTCTTGCGTATGCGTCCTGGCACTCGAAAATTCGAACCAGTGGCAACCATGTTGGCTCAAGCCGGAGCGGATAAAGTCTATGAGTTAGGGCCATTTAATGACATCATTGGTCCTTTGGTTTTCCAAGCCATGGATTTACCAGTTACAGTGGCAGAAGAACTGTTGCGGAATCCTGCCGGCATAGCTTTCAAGGTATCGAACTATCGCATCCTCGATGAGTTCGACCGTGAGTTTACCCGTATAAATCAGGAAGTGCAGGATCGCAGTGCTGGCCTGGTCATTGATTATGGTTATGAAGGGATTAAGCGCACATACATTGCCGCTTCCGGTATGTTAGATCTTAACAAAAACAGTGACACTTATGGTGAAGCTTTGGGTGAGTTTGATGCTGCCGGTAAACCCAAAGGCATACCATTGCTTTACATGATGGAAAATCAATTGGGTTTAACGAAGAATCCAACCGTGCCCGATGCCATAGTTGCTGGTGATCGCGGCGTGGCAGAAACTGCGGCCCTGGGTGACGATGTGCAAGTCGTGGCGGTGGGAACACGTGGCTTAGGTGTTGGCACAGTAGTCATTAGTGCGGGTGATAATGGCATCATTGATTCTATTATCCCTGACAGCTCTGATAATCATGAAGCAGTAAGCGAAGGTTTTGATGTCAGCCGAACCTGTGGCACTAATTCACCGTTAATTTTTCAAGGCCAAAAAGCCTGTTCCACACCGGCATTTGATGAGAATGGTGATCCACAGGTTGCGAGCGAGTGTCTCTGTACTGAAGAAAATGGCTGCCCGGCAGAAATTAATAACCAAGGTGATTTCAGTGCAGCACAATGTGATGGACCCTCTGTGATTACCCGCATCGGAGGTTATAAAAACAAACCCGGTAGTTATCGCTGGGTGGCGTTTACCGACGCGCGCTTACCGACAGGCGCCGATGTAGAGCAATTGGTATTAAGACCCGGTGAAAGTTTTGATTTAGCCTTTGTGCAGGATAAGGACAAAGATGGCCTGTTTGCTCGACTTGAATTTGTTATTGGTTCTACCGACAGTGCCTTGAACCAGGAAGATAACATTCAATTTGGTGATACCTATAGAGCAGATGGGCCTGATGCCGGTTGCGGTGGGCAAACTTTACCGCAATTTTGTGGTGAAGAATCTACGGATAGTTTAGTATCACTTGCTGATTCTCGCGATACTGACCGTGATGGTATGGAAGACTCTGTGGAATATCAAATTGGCTGGGATGTGACACCTGATGGTCAACCTCGACGTAAAGTTTATCCTTCGCCCTCACTGCGTGATTCTGACGGAGATGGTTTGACAGATTGGCAGGAAAGGGATATTCGGTTTAGTTGTAGTAATGGAATGGTAATAGCTGGCGAGAATCGAACTGTTGACGCTGATGGATGGGCCTATGCGCCTTATGCTTTAGGGACTATCGTACCAAGCTATTACACCATCGTGGGATATTGGCCTCAGTATAAAAATGCAAATTTTACTGAAGATTTCAAAGTTCGATTTAGGGGCGGTAGAACTTTTCCTGACACGGATGACGTCTATAATACTTCACCTGCTTATCCACCTTATAGTGGAGATCCCAATAATGAAAATTATGATCCTTTGTATTACACAATAGTTGCCCCGCATTGCGTACCGGATATAGATGATCCTGCTAATCCAGGCAGCAATCTCAGTATGGCAACCTCACTGGATCCGAATTCAGTGGATACCGATGGGGACGGTGTGGAAGATGGTGCAGAACTATTAGGTTACGAGGTCACAGAGGCGATTGTTGCAAAAGTCGATTTTGCAGACCAGGGATATAACTTTATTGCAGAGGGTGATGATATCCTGGTTCGCGAGTTCAGCCCAACCATCAAAGCAGGTGACGTTATCATCTTACCTGGCCCTAATGGTGTGTTAGATACAGATGTCAGTATTTTCTTTAGCGATGTATTGAAAGTGAGAGAAAGTAAATTTGTTATTAGTAATCCGCTTGATGCTGATACGGATGACGATGGCTTATCCGATGGCGCGGAATTAGCACTGGGCACCAATCCAACAGACTCCACCGATGCCGATGCGCTCAAGGATAGCGACGGAGATGGTGTATTTGATATTGATGAAAGTCGGGGACGATTAATTACAATAAACGGAGGGGCTCCGTTTGCTGTTAAATCTAACCCAACCCGTGCTGACAGTGACGGAGACGGTCTACCTGATTACGTAGAATATCAAGTGGGAAGTAACCCAAATAACACAGACACTGATGGAGATGACTTGAGTGATTACGATGAGTTTAGTGAAGCACAGTTTTCCAAATATGCACATTATGTCGATGTGTTTGATAATTTTTCCTTAGATGCAACAACATCGAAAAAAATTGGAACCTCTTTGAACAATAAAGATTCCGATAATGATCAGTTGACAGACAAAGAGGAAATCGAAGGTTTTGATTTATTTTTTCCTGTAGCTACCCATGTCACGACTAATCCGTGGCATAGAGACACCGATAGAGATGGTGTAGATGATTATCTTGAAGTTACAAAACCGCTCGGCTTGAATACCAATCCTTTGGTGGCAGATACTGATGGCGACGGTAGAATAGATGCTGAGGAAATTGGTGCTGGTACTGATCCTTTAGTGGAAGACTTAAAAGTAACTATTAGTTTTGAACGGGCGAATTTTAATAATCCATTCGCTGGTGATGGGGCCAATGCCGATAACGAAATGACATGGTGGTTTACTACCCAAGGACCTAATGAGACCTCACCTCAATTACTGACAAAATCTCATTGGGAATACATTGATATGTTTGCTTATAATTCTAACTATAATTGGGCCTATCCGAGTGGAACGGTCTATCCAGATGTTGCTAATCCACACCCAGTCTGGGGAATACCTGGAATTGGGACGAACTACTGTGCAATTTTCTTGGCCAAACCAAATTATGATTATTCCTTGAATCTTAAGGATAGTGATGTATCTTATGTCTTGCGACCAGGCGAATCGTTTCAGCTGAATGGACTATTCGGCGAGATCGATTTCATTGCCCCAGATTGTGGTCATCCCCCACATTACATTCCTTCATGGATAAAAGATGATCAAAAGTGTGTAATGAACATGAATAAACTCTTTAGCTACGAAGAGCTTGCCAGTTCTGTAGGCACTCAATTGTTATCAGCGGAGTCAAACACCGGTGGGGCAAGTGAATGTAAAACAGATATTCAATATACAATTATTTTGGAATGACGTAGTTAGAAAATCAAAACATGACGGACACATCGCGTGTCCGTCAGTTTTTACTTTAGGTTGAAGTGCACTGAGTAAATAATTGAGAAAATTTAATCGAAATTTTACGAAATAAAAAATCTGAATATCTCCTCAGAAAATTATCTCCAGAGAAATTGAAACTCAATAATAAATATAATTAAGTATTTCAAGTTTACTTCAATGTATATTTTAATAATCTTTTAACTTTCCTCATCTTAAAAAATTATTCCGATATTCCTGGTCTATACACGATACACTAAGTGGTGTGATAAGATTTGAATCCTGCCAGGTGCGCCATTTTAGCAACAATTTATTTTCTTGGACTATAGACCAACTTGCGTGCGAGTTTGAACAATAAAAAACTCTCCCTGTTGTACGGCACCTTCGATGTCCTGGGGCGAGCCACAGGCTTTTTCTACTTCCAATCCCATGCGAGCTATATTCATCAACATTTTGTTACGGAATTCCCGATTCCAGATTAAGGGCTCGTCAGCGTAGTCTAAAAATTTGTGTTGAGGCGGTTCAGCAAGGTAGCTGTCGTATAAACCTGCACCGGCAAAACGTTCCAGATCCTCGCCGTTGGAGTCGGAGCGAAAGATCACGCCGCTTCCATACAATCCCTGGCTTTTTCCAGGATAGGAAAGTAACGTTATCTTGAAGTCTTTTTTATTACAGACAAAACCGAGGGCACGCCCTGGATAGTTGCCAACTAATGTCTCCCCCAGACCGGGTACCACTTCGGCCAGTAGTTCATCGTCTCGACCGTTTAACGGATTGACGGTATGAATGACAAACGCGTAATCAGCCGCAACGACTTGCTGAATTAGCACTGCCATCATGAGATCATCGTGTTTAATGGCGTGAGCAGTGCGAGAATACCAGGCGCGCTCATTCCATTTGGATGCCCAGACCTGTTTTATCGTTTGCCAGATTTGGTTCCAATTCATTTGCGGTAGACTTGTGTCTTGCCAGGTTGCCAGCAGCGTATCTTGAATAGCCTTAGGGGCCGAGAGACCTTGGAGTAACTGTCGTATCTGCGGCAGGTGTACTTCCGGCGCATGTGATGTTTGTTGCAGCAGGCTGGACAATTGCTTAGCCAGCTGTTTATTGATAGTAGATGTCAGCGTTTTTTCAAAGACACCAAATGGTAATGCAATAGACTCAGGAAATTTTATCCATTCCGGTAAATGCCCTCGTAAAGCTTGAAGATTATTGGATTTGCCTCCTACGATTTCTTCATTAAACTGATCAGCTGTTACCACCCAGTTGGAGAATAATCGTCGTCGAAGCGTTAGAGTTACTTTTTCTGTTATGTTAGCGGTTGTTGTCGTGTCGGCCACTTGATATTTTACGTCGCCTGCCGCGGTAACATTCAATTTGAGTTGCTTATCTTCCAATGACTTAAGTTGCAGGTAGTCATTCTCGTCATAACAAGTGGCAAATAAAACATGAGCATTGCGTGCGCGAACTGAAACATGAGAAACCAGATCAGGTGCGTCGGTAGTAATCACCGCCGTGATGCCCTGGGGAATTTCCTCATCACCAGCCACAGCATCGGTGATTAACACGGTAGGTTTGCTAAATGTATCGCCCTGCACAGCGTGAAGGCTTTTTGCTAACTGTACTTGACCAGCTGCCTGTGCCGGACTAATGACTTGCCAGCCACCGAGACCAGCGCTTTCTCGGAGCATGGGTTCCAACCGGCGTAATAACAGGGAGAGCATGAATGCGGCGCTACCTCGGATAATTTCTTCGCTGAATAGTGGAATGGTCCAGCTTTCAGCAGCAAAAGCCTCTCCCATAAACTCGGCTTTTGGTTGCATTTGGCTAAAAAGATTTTGACTCCATTGGGCAAGTGTTCGGCTGGCGCGGTCGGTGATGCTTTTGGCGTGTAAGGCCCATTCACGACTTTCATCAGGCGTTTCCAGTAATGCTTTTAGTTGACGTGCACAAAGTTGGAATTCGATATTTTCTGCATTTAATGAAAGGTTGCGCAATACCAACCAGATGAGATCCGAGTTGCTGAAGATATCGGAATCTTCGGGGTGCATCTGTTCGAGGTAACCACGGAGTAGTTGTTCCAGCGCGAGATCCAGGTACAACATTTCACGCACGGCTCGGGCGTCTCTTTGATGGGCAATACGCTGGTCAAATCCTTCACGCAGCAAGGTGATAGTTTCCATCTGCTCACGCAATGAGGCGCCATCATGGCGTTGCTCATACAATGTATTAAGTTTTGCGTCCAGTTCGGCATCCAGCGTTCCACGTGCGGCATTAGCCGCTGTGTTGAAGTCAGTGCCAGAGTGTACAGATTTCAAAATTTGAAGGAAATATTCAAAATCATGGCTTAGCGCATCTTTTTTATCGGCATAGAATTCCGGATCGGTATGAATGGCACGTTCAAAACTTTGCAGACGTTCTCGAGTGACGCCCCCTTGTGATAGGGTTTCATAGAATTGATTGACGTCACCATTGCTGTGCAGAAAAGCGAGATAGGCTTCACAGATAACGACATCATCCGGCGTGGTATTGTTATGTAATTTTTGGTGCCATTCCTCCATGAAGTGACCGTGTACTTCTTTAATATGATTACGGTGCATGATATGGAGGATTTCATCACGCACTTTTTGTCCCTCGCCACCGCGACCCATGGTGCTCAACATTAACCGCATCCAGGGTCGACTTGGAATATGTTGAATGTAGATGTCTGCTATGCGGAGGGTAAGTCGTTCCTGTGAATGACTTAATTCTCTGGGCTGAGTGTTGTAGTTGCGTTGCCAATCTAATTGACGTTGGGCGGAGTAACGCAGCCAAACAAAGAGTAAAGCCAGACTATCAGGATTGTCTTCTGCCTGCTGTAGAAGGTCGTGACATAAATTAAAGCGATGCATGAGAGTCCATGAGCCTCGGCTCATTTCTTCATGAATTATTTTTTCTGCTATTTCTCTTGCAGTGGACGAACCGAAAACATCATCGTCTCTTGTTTCTTCAGCAAGCGATAGATAGATATCCTGACCATTAACCTTGAGCCATTGTTCATTCGCCGGTTGATAGAGAATAAAATTAATTCCACGTGGCCGCTGTTCTGTCGCGGTTTGCGGAAAATCAAGTTCGAGCCAGTTTAGTCCTTCTCGTTCCTGAAATGGGGTACGCACAGCTGTTTTAGCAAAATCGACGGTTCCAGGGGGGCAGAATGCAGCAACGGGTCGTTGCCATTGGTGGCGGAATTTACCAGCAAGTCCCCAGTGCAGTATGAGTGGTGCCGCGCAATTGCAGGCCAATAGCAAACGTGTTCCACCTGCGTATTCTAGAATTCCTGCGGCGAGGTTATCACCACTGTCGAGTGTTATGTTCCTGTGTTGCCAATTGCCCTCTACGGTTTTTGCTTCCAATGCGTGTTGTGGGGTGGGGCCTTTGCGAAGATGGGGTAGTTCAACTTGAAAGTCTTTCCCATTATTTTTTAGCCATTTTTTTTCCTCTGGCAAATAGATCACAAAAGACAAGGCATCCCATTGGCTAGGCAAATCAAGCCTAATACGAAGTGTGCAGGTTTGATCATTGGTTATTTGACAATTACTTTGCACGGCTTGATTGTTAAATAAATTGGTTTTTTCTGGCCAGGAACTTTCAGGTGGCGCTTGCCAGTTAGAACTTCGTTGTTTGTTCAATCCCCAGTGAAAAACACAATCACTATCCATTCGAAACTCTAAAATGAGATGTTTATCCATCTCGTAGCCAGTTACCTCGATTTGGATTTTTCCGGCAGAAAAATGGTTTGTGAATAAGTTTGACATGGATTTTGGCGACTCTAAGCTGTTTTGGGTGTTTATATCAGTACCTTCCTTATTAACTTGAAGATGGTTTTTTCTTGTTAACGGTTGCGTTGTTTTCTGAATTAGTTTTGGCCTTTGGTTTTGACTTGGCTTTTGCCTTTGCTTTAGCTTTTGCTCTTGGTTTTGCTTTTGCTGTGGTTTTTTTCTTTGCCTTTGCCGCTGCTGTTTTTTCTGGTTTTGTTTTCGGCTCCAATTCTGGCTTTGTCTCTTGTTTTGGTTTTGTTGCCTGTGCTGGTCTCTCTTGCGCAATATTCGACCTTGCTGCGGCTGCGGCTAAAATAGGTTTTTTACGTGCTTTTTCACTCTGCGGTTTTCCAGATTTTAGGATAATTGCACCTAACGGCGGCAAAATCACAGGCATGGACCAGGGTTTGTTCATCCACGGTTGCTCTTCTGCGACTAACGATTCCGCGGTATTAATCAAATTACTTCCGCCGTAATACTCAGAATCTGAATTGAGTAATTCATAATAAGCACCTGCCTTTGGTAACCCAATGCGATAGTCATGCCTCGGTGTGGGTGTAAGGTTGAGCGCTATTATCAAGGTTTCATCATCGCTTTTGCGTTGATAAACCAAGACAGAATTATTGGCATCATGGCAGTCTAGCCATTCGAAACCGCGATCGTCGAAATCATATTGGTGCAGAGAAGGTTCATCCCGATAGAGCCGGTTTAGGTCTTTGACCAGGCGCTGTAGTTTTTGGTGAAAGGCATAACCCAGCACATACCAATCCAGTACGGCTGTTGCGTTCCATTCCGTGCCTTGGCCGAATTCGGTGCCCATAAACAACAATTTTTTACCGGGATGGGTAAACATATAGGCGTAGAGCAATCTTAGGTTAGCAAAACGTTGCCATTCATCTCCCGGCATTTTATTAAGCATGGATCCCTTGCCATGCACAACTTCATCATGGGAAAAGGGCAGGAGAAAGTTTTCAGTGAAAGCGTAGATCATGCTAAAAGTCAATTCGCCTTGATGGTGAGAGCGATATATTGGATCTCGTGCCATGTACTCTAGCGTGTCATTCATCCATCCCATGTTCCATTTCAAGCTGAAGCCAAGTCCACCTTGATGCACGGGCGCTGATACTTGCGGCCAAGCGGTAGATTCTTCGGCCATCATTAATGCCCCTGGGATTTCACCATGTATCACTGTGTTGAGTTCCTTGAGAAATTCAATCGCCTCAAGGTTTTCCCGTCCACCGTATTTGTTGGGCAACCAGTCTGTGCGTGAATAATCGAGATAGAGCATGGAAGCCACAGCATCGACACGTAATCCATCGAGATGAAACTCCTCCAGCCAGAAAAGCGCATTAGAGAGGAGAAAATTCTTCACCTCCTTGCGACCATAATCAAAAATCAAGGTAGACCAGTCCAGGTGTTCTCCGCGGCGGGGATCATCATGTTCGTAAAGCGATTGACCATCGAAATGTGCTAGGGCATGTGCGTCTTTGGGAAAATGTGCTGGCACCCAGTCTAGCAATACGCCGATGCCGTGTTGGTGAAAATGATTTACAAACCAGCGGAAATCGTCGGGGGTACCAAATCGACTCGTCGGTGCGTAATACCCTGTGGTTTGATAACCCCATGAGGGATCATAAGGGTGTTCTGCAATGGGCAAGAGTTCAATATGGGTAAATCCCATCTCCAACACATATTCGACTAACAGTTTTGCCAGTTCGCGATAGTTGAGAAATTCCCCTTCGCAGCCTCGTTGCCAGGAGCCGAGGTGAACTTCAAAAATTGACAAAGGCGTTTGAAGCCAGTTTGCTTTTTCACGTTTTTCCATCCAATCCTGGTCGTGCCACTCAAAAGGAGAATCGTCAATGACGAGAGAAGCTGTATTCGGGCGTCGCTCGAAGGCCTGACCATAGGGATCTGATTTCAGTAAAATGTTTCCATTGTTACGGTTGCGAATCTCATATTTATACAGTACGCCAGATTGTAAAGTAGGAATGAATAACTCCCAAACACCCGTACTGCCATGAACTCTCATTGGGTGAATGCGCCCATCCCAGTGATTAAAATCTCCAACCACACTTACGCGTTCCGCATTGGGTGCCCATACAGAGAACAATACACCAGCCACATCATTTACAAGCTTTGGTCGGGCACCGAGAAAACGGTAGGCATGCCAGTGTTTACCCTCGGCAAAAAGATGGAGATCAAACTCCGAGAGCTGTGCAGGGAAGCTGTAGGGATCATGCGTGATGTGTTCGTGATGGCCAGTGTCCTGCCAGATAAATCGGTAGTGTTCAGGAACTTGATCCGATTTGCCAACCCATTCAAAAATGTCCGTACCCAAAATGCGCTCCATAGGAAGGTTACCTTCGGCAATGGTGGCTTTGGTACAGTTTTGAAATTGAGCCCGGATGACAGATTGTTCTCCCTCCCCGTGTCTTCCCAACACGGAGAAAGGATCATGATGCCTGGCTTCGACTATTTTTCGGATATCCTCTGGGATATTTAAGTTGCTCATTAATTTGTCCAATTTATTTAATACTATTGAGTGTGATGAAAAGAATAGCCTGGAATAATATTCACGTTGCAAATACATCCTGTAATTTTGAAGACCATGTCTAAGTTGACTACCGAATCTAAATCCAGGCTATTCATTCCATCCAATCCTTTAGTGTGTTTAAGAAAATGTGATGGTCGATTGAATATGCGGTTTTTCACAGTGATGACCATATGTGTTTGAGAATTTGTTTCATTCTGGAATACCCACCTTTTGAGCAGCACGGAGGAAGAACATGGCTTCATCCAGATCCTGGTGGGCGCGAGGTACCCAGTGTTCACCCCAGTATAAATTGCAACTGGTTTCCGCACGCAACAAATGCCACATGGCTTGTTCCAACAGATCTCCTGCTTCCTGGTCGGGCCAGCCTTTTTCCCCGTGCTGCCAACGCAGATCATGAATCGCTTTGCTCACCACTGCAAATCGTTGTAACGTGTCTTTCTGATTTTCGGAACCGGTCCATTGAGTGAATCCCATGCCATCATGTTCACCGGTATTCCACGCTCCTGAATGCACATACACCTCGCCGTGTGCACCAAAACGATCCAAATAATCGTGAATAAATGTGGGAGAGAATCCAGCATTGTTTGCCCGTACCTGATCCATTAGGGGTTGATAGAAAGCACCCCAGAAATTGGACGACCAGTTACTGTTGCGAAACCAATTTCCGTTTTCGCCATCACTACAAGTGGTGATGAGGGAGGGAAAATCACATTGACGTGTACGCTCGGCGACTTCATTAATAAACCAGCCTGGATCCATGCCTGATTCCTGAGCATTGGAAAGTGCTCTGTCACGAACAATAATTATGATCTCTTCGCCATCATGTCTCGCGACATGAGGTTGGTAACGTAGTTGCTGCCAGCTCATGGGTGAAATTGCTTCAACCCGTTCGCTGTCTACCAGGACGTAACGAAACCCGAGTTGTTTTAGCAGGGGAATCAATTCCATACTAAAACCCATTTCAGGAGGCCAAAAACCATTAAATTGCTGATTTTCAAACAAGTGTCTCGCAATACCCAACCAGCGCATAATTTGTTCTTTTCGATCCGCGTCCGGAATCAATGGCAATACCGGATGGTAGTAACCGGTGCCAAGAATATCGATCGCGGGATTGCGAAATTTCCATAGCAGGTCACCACATTTAACAGTGCCATAAACACGCGACTGAAAGTCGTGATTGCTAAGCGTCTCGAGTAGGGTGCCGGAGAGGGAAAGATGAACTCGTGCGACATCGTCATAACCTTCTAGTGCGCGGGGGATGCGATCCATAGCAAAAAGAATTTCTCGAGCTTCCCAGTCTTGCGTATTCAACAGTTCCTCGAGATTCCCGGGAGGTTGGTGAAGATTGAGTACCGTGGCGTGAAATGTATTCATATTTGCGGCGTTACTAAATGCCTATTGTTCGAGTTCTGAAATGAGATTTAAAAAACATGTGTCTAACAAAAGTCACAAGCAAACATAGATTATGATAACGATTAAAAATCAAGTAGTGATACAAATATGCGTTGCATTATAACACGTAATAATAGGGCGTTATAATTTTCGTACAGGATGTATCTATGATCGATTTGAACTTTTAAAGTACTTGCTTTTGGGCATCTGGGCGGTAAGATTCTAATTGATGTTAGGCGTGGCGATCTGACTTTATCAATGTGGCAATCTAAAATACCAATGTGTATAGCATTCGAATGAAAAAATGCGAAACATGGATTTCCAGCACAATAAATGGGCGATTTTTCTTGGTATAAAGTTACATTTAAAAATATCTACCTTAGTTTTTTGCTAGGCTATTAAAGCAAGTGTGGGAAAAGCGCATGACCCATACATAATGTGTTGCGCCTTCATTCTGTTGATTTTTTGGTTTCCAAGGAGATTGAGTGAGAATATATAATTTATTTCCTCTGATGGCTGGCAAGTTTTCCAATTGGCTTCCTCATATTGAACGGGCAGCGGACATGAATTTTAACTGGATATTCGTTAATCCTGTGCAACAGCCCGGCGAATCGGAAAGCCTCTATTCTATTGCTGACTATTTCGCGCTGAATAAAAAGTTGATTGATACATCCTCACCCCTGAGTGCTGAAAAGCAATTGCAGGGCATTGTGAAAGCTGCCGAGGAACGCGGAGTGAGTATGATGGTTGACTTGGTTATCAACCATTGCGCAATAGATTCTGTGCTATTGCAAGAGCATCCAGAATGGTTTGTACGCTCATCCGATGGATCTGTTGCACACCCGTCTTGTGATGAAGATGGTAAACAAGTAGTTTGGTATGACCTGGCATTATTCGATCATCGTAATACCTCAGATCCAGAAGGTTTATATCGTTACTTCTATCAGATTGTCGAGTATTTAATACAGTTGGGATTTACCGGATTTCGTGCAGATGCAGCTTATCAAATCCCACGGAAATTGTGGCAACGACTGATCAAAGAAACGAAAAAAGCGCATCCTCAAGTTGTGTTTGTTGCAGAAACCTTGGGTTGTACACCCGATAGTACTCGCGATACGGCACGAGCTGGGTTTGATTCGGTATTTAATAGCTCCAAATGGTGGGATTTCAGTAGCCCCTGGTTAATGGAACAATACAGTCTAATACGGGAAAGCACCTCATCAATCAGCTTTCCCGAGAGTCATGATACCCAAAGATTGTTTAAAGAAACACATGATAACGAAGCTGCCATGAAACAGCGGTATTTTTTTAGCGCATTATTTTCTGGTGGAATTATGATGCCAATGGGATTTGAATTTGGATTTAAAGAAAACTTACACGTTTCTAAAACAACGCCAGAGGATTGGGAAGAGCCAAATATTGATCTATGTGACTATATCAGAGATATCAATACGATTAAGCAGCGCTATCGTATCTTTCAGCACGATTGCCCGACCAAAGTAATTAACTATGAAAATTCGGCGATACTGGTATTATGGAAAGCATCCGTGAAAGATTTGGGTGAGGCGTTGTTAATTCTCAACAAAGACATCTGGCATCACCAACATTTTTACGCGGAGAATCTGGATTTCTATGTTCAAGCGGGAGCGCCGTTGGTGGATGTGTCGCCTGAATACACATTGGAATATTTACCACAGCCATTTAACTATGACCTGCGGCCTGGGCAAGGCTTTGTCATGATTACTGAGAGAGATAAATGAAAATTATTGATCACGAAAAAATAGTTTGATAACAAATATTTCTTTAATTTGTATGCGACCTTTGTATCATTCACAAAATATAATTTAATTGATAGGCCTATTTGAGGATTATGACTTTTATAACAAGCGGTTTGCCGCAAAGTTTTTCAGGTAATTAGTATGCACATTGTCATGGTTTCTGCTGAGTGTGCACCCGTTGCTAAAGTTGGGGGGCTGGCTGACGTCGTCTTTGGACTCTCCAGAGAACTGGAGATACGTGGCAACGATGTTCATATCATTCTTCCTAAATACGATTGCATGCGATACGACCACATTTGGGGATTACAAATCACTTATCGTGATTTGATGGTGCCCTGGTATGGCGGTTCTATCCCTTGTGATGTTTGGTTTGGGTTTGTCCATGGTCGAAAATGTTTTTTCATCGAACCTCACTCTGGCGATCATTTTTTTGAACGAGGGCAATACTACGGTTTTAAAGATGACGTTTTACGTTTTGCTTTTTTTAGTAAAGCAGCAATGGAATTCATGCTAAAAGATAATCGTCGACCGGACATTATTCATTGTCATGATTGGCAGACCGGTCTGATACCTGTGTTGTTATATGAAATATATCAACATCACGGCATGCCAAATCAACGCGTTTGTTACACCATACACAATTTCAAACACCAAGGTGTCACAGATAACGAAGTACTGCATGCCACAGGTTTACCTCAACATGTATCCCAGGCCGATCGCTTAGGAGATGACTTCAGCCCAAATGCTGTAAACCTTATGAAGGGCGGGGTAGTTTATTCTAATTTTATCACCACAGTTTCTCCGCAGTATGCCAACGAAGTCATGCACACAGACCAGGGATTTGGTCTTGGTCATACTCTGAATGTTCATTATCAGAAATTTGGCGGTGTTCTCAACGGACTGGATTACGAAGTTTGGAACCCGGAAATTGATGAACATATTCCGGTTCAGTTTGGTATCCATAACATAGAAAAAAAATATGCGAACAAGGATGCCTTGTGTGATCGTTTATTGTTAAGTAAACAATATAAACCAATTATTGCTTATGTGGGGCGCTTGGATTCCCAAAAAGGTGTACACCTCATACGTCATGGTCTGCATTATGCCCTGGCGAATGGCGCGCAGTTCGTTTTGCTTGGCTCCAGTCCTGATCAGCAGATTAATAGAGATTTCTGGAATCTTAAACATCATTTCAATAACAACCCCGATTGCCATCTAGAAATTGGTTTTAATGAAGAACTGGCCCATTTGATTTACGCCGGGGCAGACATGATCGTTATGCCGAGTATGTTCGAGCCATGCGGATTAACACAATTGATTGCACTGAGATACGGCACGGTACCTATCGTCCGCGCGGTGGGTGGCCTGAGTGATACAGTATTCGATAAAGACTATGCCCATAAACCACTGAATGAACGCAATGGTTTTGTCTTTCATCAGTCAGATGAACCTGCCCTGGAATCAGCCATGGACCGTGCAATTGGGCTTTGGCACAACTACCCCGATGACTTTCGTCAGTTGATGATTCAGGGCATGCAGTATGACTATTCCTGGCGCTTACCTGGGCAGGATTATTTGAATATTTATAATTATATTCGGAATTATTAAATTAATGAGGATTTATCTTTCTGGCTATTAACTGTAAGAAATAAGTCGGAAGCAAGACAACACACTATCAAAAACATGGCCTAATTCAGTTTTTTAGATTGGATTAAACTATAATTTGCTTCATTCACTGATGGTGACAATATCTGAACCCCAAAATAATGATAAACAGTATTCAAAATGTTAAATTTGAACAAGTCGCTGAAAATTGGTGCATTATTTATACTATGTTTAACATCTGCATTCCTTAATTTATTTCTGCAGGGCTGTTCTTACTGCGTTTATGACGATGATAACTATCTAAAACTGACAAATACGATTTCTACTGATATAACCGTAGAGTTTCGGTATAAGATATTTGCAAATCGAGCAAGGGATGACCTTCCACAATACGAATATTTTTCCCAATCTATTCCAGCGAATGAGACAATCGAAATGTTTCTAGAAAGAATTGATATCGGTGACCCTTTGCTCCCTACTCCAGGTTTTTTATGTAATAACGAAAGACGAAAATTGATAGACACTGCCGTTGATTTTACCAATGATACCCTAAGCCAATTTACAATATGCATGTCATCAGACTATGAAGGCCCGTATAAAATACAGCTAATTGGAAGTCAATGTGAGAATGGCTTAATAGAGCAGGTAGAAGGCTTCTAGAGATTTAGTTCAATTTTCTTCAACAATATTGAATTACATTTAATTGACCATTCCAGATGCGGTGCTATGTCTCAACACCGCTTCTGAACAGATTGGGACATATATATGTGTACACAATCCCATGCCCATACAAAAACCCAAACACAACCCAATGAAGACGTTCTGTCAACCGGCTATATTCGCTCGTCGTAATTCCAATATGTTCTGCAGCAACTTGTCTTGTGTCTTCCAAAAAATACTTGTGATTAGCAATTTGATTAAAAAGTAATTTGTTTATGATAAAATTGTCATTCTATGGATTAACGTTAAAAAAATGGTTCTTCGCAAAACTCAATATTTAATACTATTGTTGTTACATTTAGTTGCTAATACAGAAGCTTCTACGTTAAATGTTGATGGCTGGTATGCTGAGTTTTCACTTACTAGATCCACACCTAAAGTATCAAATACTTTTAATGATGAGAGAGAATTTAAGAATAGTGATGGTTTTTCGATACTTGCTGGTTATTACGTGCGAAGATGGTTAGCATTAGAATTATCAATTTCTGCCCCAGGCGACATAACTAACAAAACTAGAAATATTCCACACACTCAATTTACGTACGACAGTCTCTCAGCAGTTTTTTCTTACGATATAAAAAGATTAACACTTTACTCCAAATTAGGATTGGGGAGTGCAAATTATTTTTTGGAATATGATGATCCTGTAAAAACAAACAATGGATCTGTTGACGCTATTATTTTAGCTGCTAATTCGAGTGGCCCCGCAGTGATATTTGGCTTTGGAGCACTTTATAATGCCAGTCATAATATTGGTGTTGGAATTAATTATAGTTTTCTATATTCAACACTAGATCCAGAAGGGAGAAGCATAGAACCTAGTTTTGATCTTAAATTACATACTGTCTCGTTATCATTAAGATACACCCAAATGATGGAAACCCAACGTGGTAAGATTTTTTTAAATATGATTGCTGCTGGAACTATTGGTATGATAGTCGGAGTCAATACTATTCCTAGATTGCCATGCTTATTGTGTCAAAGTTGGGTAGGATTGATGGCAGGTGGTGCATTAGGCGGAATTGGAGGGATTTCTGCCAGAGTATATTACGATTGGAAACGAAATGGTAATCTGTCAATTGTAGAATATTGGCTGAAGTAAGCCACCTAAACCGCAATCCCATGCCTATATAAAATCCCAAACACAACCCAATGAAGACGTTCTGTCAACCGACTATACTTATTCGTCGTAATCTTATAGTTCTACAGGAACTTGTCTTGTGTCTTCAAAAAAATACTTGTGATTAGCAATTTGATTAAAAAGTAATTTGTTTATGATAAAATTGCCATTCTATGGATTAACGTCAAAAAAATGGTTCTTCGCAAAACTCAATATTTAATACTATTGTTGTTACATTTAGTTGCTAATACAGAAGCTTCTACGTTAAATGTTGATGGCTGGTACACTGAGTTTTCACTGACTAGATCCTCACCTAAAGTATCAAATACTTTTAATGATGAGAGAGACTTTAAGAATAGCGATGGTTTTTCACTTATTGCTGGGTATTATGTACGAAATTGGTTAGCTCTGGAGGTATCACTATCTGCCCCAGGTGACATAACAAAAAATGCTAACAATATCTCATACACCGAATTTTCATATGTAGACCTCTCATCAGTGTTTTTCTACGAAATAGAAAGGTTTACACTTTACACAAAAGTAGGTTTAGGGAGTGCAGGATATTTTTTAGAATACGATGATTCTGTAAAAACAAACAACGGATCTTTTCCCGATAGTATCTCCGGTGCGAGTTCAAGCGGTCCAGCTGTTACATTCGGCTTAGGAGCGCTATATAATATTAATCACAATTTTAAATTGGGTATTAATTATGGTTTTCTATATTCAACGCTGGATCCGGAAGGTGTAAGTGTAGAACCTAGTTTTGATCTTAAGCTACATACAGTCTCGTTATCACTAAGGTATACCCAAATGATGGAAACGCAAAAGGGCAAGAATATCCTAAATATGATTGCTGCTGGAACTATTGGTATGATAGTCGGAGCCAATACCATTCCTAGATTACCATGCTTTTTGTGCCAAAGTTGGGTTGGATTGATGGCAGGCGGTGCATTAGGCGGTATTGGAGGGATTTCTGCCAGAATATATTACGATTGGAAACGAAATGGTACTCCATCAATTGTAGAATATTGGCTCAAATAAGCCACCTAAACCGCAACTCCATGCCCATACAAAATCCCAAACACAAGCCAATGAAGACGTTCTGTCAATCGTCTATTCTCGCTCGTCGTAATTCCAATATGTTCTGTAGCAACTTGTCTTGTATATTCTAAAAAATACTTGTGATAAGCCACCTGGTATAAAATAAATAACTCATTATCTTTCTGAAAAATTTTCAATACACAATTAATTTTCTTCACTACCATTGATGGTACGTTTCGCCTGATTAGTGTCATCCGTATTGTAGACTTAATCACTGATGGTCGCCTGGATTAAAAAGGCATGTCTAATAGTGGGTGATTACATGTTTCCAAGTAGTATTAAAAGTCACCCCCATTCATCCACACGAGGAAATAATGAATGTTAAGTAAAACAAGTTGATTTCCTCGGCTGCTTTTCCATTAATATAAAAGCGTACAATATTAATTCAAAATGCATTTACGGCTTGGATGCATACGTATCAATATCAGAGATAATTTTATTTTCAGCGGGTCCATGATATTCTGTACGAGTCATTAAACCACCGGAATTGGTATTGTATTGATATACTGCTTCTTCATCAATTTTGTCGTTTGTAATATAGTTTGATTCATACCCTGGAGAGTTTCTAAATGCTTCGATTTCGACAGCATTTAAGTCAACTGGATTTCCATTTTCAATGTCTTGTTCGTATTCAATATAACGCTGCAATTGTCCTCTAGCGCTGTATTGATATACCCGGTAGTCGTCGATAGCACTAACGGTTAAACCGTCCATTGGTGAATCAATTTTATTTACTTCATAGGTTTCCGTACCATCGAGTTTCCAATTAAAATTCGCCTTGTCTACAACACCATATCGTGGATTAACGTCAATACGTAAGACAAGTTGGCCGATAGAGTTGTAGATGTATAATCGATAATCGTCAATTTCCTCTGACGTGTTATCAGGAGATAAACGTCCTAATGAGTTATTAATGGGACCTTGAATGCCCGTGATTGGATCAATCGTTCCATTCATTTTTCGATAATCTACACGTAGCTGGATTTGATTGTCGGATTGTCGATATTGATGAACAATAGACTGTCGATACTCAAAAGACTCTTCAAATACTTCAATTGGCACAGGTATTATGTCTGAGCTGGGCCATGAATCAAAACCTCTGTAATAATTAGTCAATAAATGTGTGTAGTGAGTTAGTCCAGATAAACCAATTAAACGTTGTGTTGAGTCGTCCATAGTTCCCCATATCATATCGGCACCTGCGTCGTCAAAGCCGATTGATGCGATTACCCTATTTCCTCCTGATAATCTTATTTCTTTTTTTAGTCGAATTGAACGAATGTCCAGATCAGTTGGGATTGGATCATCGGGTCCGGACATTAAAATGTATTCGACTCGATCAGTTTGCAGTGTTGAAGTAGTATCATTTTGAGTAACTTCTAAAATTTTATCCTCTTTTCGAATGTAACCGGCGTTGGGTTTTGCGATATTCCATTTTATTGTTTCTATAAGCTTAGCTTTGGTATCGTAAATGTAAGAAAATTTTTCATCTAAATTTCCGTTGGTATCAAACTCTTCGCGTTTAACACGTATATTCCTGATGGTGTAGAAATAAAGACTTCCTTTTATCGGTTTATCTTCATTATCCGCCAAATCGAAAAATAATTGATAACAGGTATCTGGCTCCAATGATTTCTGGGGAGTGATATTTAGCGTTTTATTATCTGAAGAGAGTCCTAATTGTGTTTCAATAATCATGTTATCACTAGAGTCTAACTCAGATCTGTCAGAAATATTACTGGAGAGAAATCTTAAGTGCTGATTTGAAACGAGATAAACATGTTGGTTTGAAATTGACTTCTGATCAAATGATTGGAGGAAAGTTACAGAGAAGGTTTCGTTTAGCCTTATAGCAGCCGCTGATGTCTCTGCTGTTATACCCAATATGGTAGGAGTTGAGGATAGAACATTGAAATTACGCGAAACTTCAGTGAATCCATGATCATCCGTACAAGTTGGATTGATGTATGTGGAATGACAAAAGATATTAACATTATTGATATTTTCAGATGTTACAATCCCACTCGAATGATTGAGGGTGCATTGCAAACTTGATCCGGTGCTGGTGTTGAAAGAAACTTCATATGGACTCGTTTCAGTAAGTGTTGTTTCAAAGCTATATTGTCCAGGTTCCGTTAATGTTAGTAACTCATCATTGTTTAGGGTTATAGTGATCTGGCCATATAACCCACTCACTAAACCACCCACTGAGAATTTTGATGGATTTTCTTCTGATTTGTTTTTATCATATTGAGCAACACCCAAATTATCCCTGACACCATCACCATCTGAATCCGGAATAAATTCAAGTGTGTTTAGTTCAATATTATCCACAACAAGTTTATTGCCTGAATTGTCAGTTATTGAACCGCCTGTAGTGCTCAGTTCATCTAAGATTATTTGTTTAACATTCGCGATCGATTTTTCAGTGTTTGGTATAATCAATGTATCGGGTGTTTTATTAAAAACAGAAAAACTTTCATCATTTAGAAGAATTTCAGTATGATTATTGTTTGTGTATTTTCCATCAATTTGTTGATCACTTAGGTCTTTCACTAAGACGTGTAATACATCATTTCCATTCTTTTCATCTAGCGAATTAGCAATTTCCATTACCATAGCAGAAAACGCTTCATTAGCAGCTCGAAATTGAGCGACGTTATTTAGTGATTCATTTGTTTTGATAGAGTCATCAACCAATGGTGGAGTTGAAAGTAAATTAATGTCATCTGTCAAATTGAAACCGTAAGTTGAACTCACTTGACGAGTCGCAACTGGTAAGGAATTCAAAAATTATCTCGAATACTTAACGAATTATCCAGCATAAAACTAGAGTTTGATAAAGCGTATTCAACAGCTAGTTTAGTTGTAATTGTAGATAATGGCGTTGCATATATTGCAGCGTTGCTGTCCAGCATCGCTTGAGTAATTACTGTTTGCAATGTACTGATAACAGGTGTTTTGCCTGTAGTTATATCAACTGTTTGATCCGTGCTCGTTATTACAAGAAAATACGGTGGATTTAGTGGATCTTCATCAGTTCCTATACCTAATTTAGAAAAATTAGCATTTTCGTTCGTTGTTGTAGTGGCTAACGCTTTATCAGATCGCAAGTCTATGCTTTTTGAATCAAATGCAAATACTTCGACTCTTGCATTTACTAAGGGTCCTTTCACACCACTGCCCTTGAGTAGTTTATGAAATTTGGGTTTAGTTGTTGGAGTAATTTCGTTTTGAAGATCTATATCGCTATTTTCACTTTTGCAGCCTGTAAAAAATAAAAGTGCTACCGCGAGAAAGTAAGTGAACATAAAGTATTTAGAAACAAACCAATTCCAATGCTTCAATTGCGTTCCTCGAGTAGATGAGCATTTCGACATTTGATTTTCCTTGTTTCCATCTCACTATCTAACTTATTCGTAGGTTCTCTAGCTAAGTTATTGGGCACGCTGTGTAGTGGGGCGAGCCCAATTTTGCCAACTTTCAACAATATGACAACTATCACAATTTTCAATCACTGACGGTGAATGTGAAACTCCTATTGTGTGACAACCGATAGATAAACAGTTTTGTGGAGACAATTTAACATGGCCAGTAACTGTTAAACTTGACCAAGTATTCGTTGCATGACAATCCTCGCAGCTATTGTCACTAGTGATATGCGTTTCAGATTTCCCAATTTCCTTGACACTATTATGGCATTCGAAACAACCACCTGTGAGTTCATTGTGATCAACTCTCTTTAGTGGCAGCCAAACGTTCGCTGCATGGCAAGCTTCACAAATGTTAGAGCTAGCGATATGTGCAGCGCTTTTTTCTCCCATATGGCATTGACTACAAGATCCCGTCACCATTGCATGATTTGTTGTTAAGGCTGGCGAAAACTTAAGAGTACTGTGGCAGGCTTCACAAACATTGGTTGTACTGATGTGATTGTATGGTTGCTCCATTGCGGTAATACCATCATGACAACTGCTTCTTGCACAATCTACAATTTGTGTTTCGTGTTCCGCCGGGAAAAAAACTTCCCACCGTGAGGTGGTGTGACAGTTCTGACAATCTCTAGGATTGGGATACAATGTTATGTCAGAGTGTGAAACCGGCGCGCCTTTAGAAATAGATCCATCATGACAATTAACACAGGCGCCATTAACAGCTTTGTGATCGACAAATACTACCGGTTTCCAAAACACATTTAAATGACACATCTCACATTTATCATTAGTCTGAATATGCGAAGCGGATTTTCCCGCCTCCACTTGCTCATTATGACAATCAATACATGGCATCAGGACTTCATTATGATCTATCGTAATGGCAGGCGAAAATGCCGTTGAGGAATGGCAAGCCTCACACAAATTTGTTGTTATAATATGTATACTTGACCGATTCTTTGCGAATATATCATTATGGCAATTAAAGCAGGTGCCCAGCACCATGTTATGATCAACTTCTATCGCGGGATTGAATGATTTAGTACTATGGCAAGCTTCACATGAATTGGTAGTTGGAATATGAAGTGGCGATTTCCATCTAGTTATTGCGTTATTATGGCAATCAATACACTTACCGATCACTTCTTTATGATCCAGAGATATGGTTGGCGCCCAAACGATCGTACCATGACACGCATCACATTTACTGGTAGTCGAAATATGAGGTGTTCCTTCAAATGGATTTCCTGTTTGATCATGACAACTTGCACATTCGCCTAAAACTTGCTTATGGTCAATGACATCCGGAATCCAATTGACCTCATTATGACATGCCTCACAAAACTCAGAAATTAGAACATGCGAGTCAGGTGTACCTGTCGAGATCGCGCCATTATGACAATCTATACAGTTACCGGAAAATAAAACATGCCCAGTCGTTATTTGTCGCCAGTTAAAAGAATTATGGCACTTATCACAAAACGTGCTTGAATCAATGTGATCAATAGCTTTGCCTCTGGCTATAATGCCATTATGGCAACTCCCGCAAGATCCAATTACCTCACTATGATCTATTCGAAGTATGGGTATCCATGTATCCTCAGTATGGCAAGCCAAACAATTGCTACTGGTTTTTAAGTGATCTTGCGGTTGTATTGTTTCGTCTTGATCGGGGCCGGGATCGTGACAGTTTCGACAAGAGCCCAATGCTTGTGTATGTTCCAAATGCAGCGCAGGTGACCACGCATTTATTGCATGACATGCGTTGCATCGTGAAGATGCTGGCATATGTCCGTCAGGTTTTCCTTTTTGAATGATATTGTCATGACAATCACCACAAAGCGAAAAAATTCCTGAGTGAGAAAACCCTGGGTTACTCGGCACTCGCAACGCAGGAATCCATGTTTCACTAGTTAATAAGTGACAAAATTTACAATCTTTTTCTGTTACCATGTGATCAATTGGTTTTGTCTTCGCAGCGATGCCGTTATGACAGATGTCACATTGTGATGGCCTGGCTCGATGGCCATGAGCATGAAACGTTCCTTTGACAGGAATAAAGCCATCAATAAAATGACATGCTTGACAATCATCATAATTTGACAAATGATCTGATGCTTTTCCTCGGGTAATTTCGTTGTTATGACAATCTGCACATGCAAGTTCTGGATTATTGTGTGGGGTAGCTACGACTGTATCCCAATGGCTTTCACCATTAATATCTGAAACAATAAGTTTAACAACGTAGCTTCCGAGTATATCTGCTGTAAAAAAAGGAGTGGACGATGAAGTATCGGATAACACAGCAAAACTTGTATCAGGTTTTACAATCATCTCCCAACGATAGGTAAGAGTATCGTTTTCAATATCATATGAGTTTGTTCCATCTAACTGTATTTTGACGTCAGCGGTATAAAGTGCTTGATCAGGGCCGGCTTCAGCAAATGGTTTGGTATCGGTTAACCTTTCTGCTGGCTCAATTTCAAAGATTACAGAATCATATTTGCTTTGTAGGTCACCATCATCAACGTATAGATGTACAATATAAACACCGGGGATATCAGCTATAAAAGATGTTGTAAAGTCATTTGTTGATGAAAGTTGGGTTAAGCTATTTGGGGGTTTTTCTGTAATCTCCCATTGATAATTTAATTTCTTGTTTTCTGGGTCATACGATCCATTACCGTCTAAACGTAAAGTATCCCCGGCAATATAACTTTTACCATTTAAATTTGATACATCGTTAGCAATTGCAAAGGGTGCAGTATTCGAGGCAATAACGTTAAGTGGAATCGTTGCAAAGAGACTTTTATTAACAGTATCATCAACAACCAAATGAATAATATATGTTCCGGCTACATCAACTATAAAAAAAGGACTCACTGACAAATTATTATCTAATTCTGCCTGACTACCATCGGGTTTAACGATAATTTCCCAATGATAAAATAAGGTTTGATTTTCAGGGTCAGAAGATTGACTGCCATCAAGCTCAATTTTATCACCAACGACGTAGTGTATTCCGGCAGTGTTGATAACTGCAATCGGCGGCTCGTTCACTGCAATAACGTTGATTTGAATTGTGTTGACTAAGCTCGTATTCACTCCGTCATCAACAGTTAGTTCAACAACATAATTGCCGCTCACATCAGCAATAAAATTCGGCTCAACTGTTTCATTGTGGTTTAGTACCGCCTCGCTTAATTCCGGTTTTATACTCAGATTCCAATGATAAAACAAAGATTGATTTTCAGGGTCAGTGGATGGGCTGCCATCAAGCTCAATATTATCACCAACGATATAGTGTGTTCGGGCGGCGCTGATAATTGCAATCGGTGGCTCGTTCACTGCAATGACGTCGATTTGAATTGTGTTGATTAAGCTCGTATTTACTCCGTCATCAACTGTCAGTTCAACAATATAATTGCCGCTCTCATCAGCCGTAAAGTTCGGATTTACAGATTCATCGTGGTTTAGTACCGTCTCGCTTAATTCAGGTTTTGCACTCAGGTTCCAATGATAAAACAAAGATTGATTTTCAGGGTCAGTGGATGGGCTACCATCAAGCTCAATTTTATCACCAACGACATAGTGTGTTCGGGTGGCGTTGACAACCGCAATCGGTGGCTCATTTGCAATGACTTCGATTTGAATCGTGTTGCTTAAGCTCGTATTCACCCCATCATCAACGGTTAATTCGAAGATATAATTACCGCTCACATCAGCAATAAAGCTGGGTTTTACAGACTCATTATTATCAAGTAGCGCCTCACTTAATTCTGGTTTTACGCTAAGATTCCAGTGATACAGTAAGGATTGATGTTCAGGATCAAATGAACTGCTGCCATCTAGTTCAATCTTGTCACCCACGATGAAATTCTCAGCGTGTGTTGATCCTGAGCTTTTCATCTCAGCTTTAGGCGCCAAATTTAAGGTGGATACAGTTAGAAAAGCAGCGTTGCTGTCGACCTCTCCATCATTCACGACTAGCTTGATTAGATAATCACCCAGTTTATCGATTTCAAATGTTGGATTTATAGCCCTAGAATCGGACAATGCCACGTGACTATCAGCAGGCCGCTCCATTATTTCCCATTGGTAAGTTAAAATGTCACCGTCGACATCTGATGACAAGTTGGCGTTTAGTGTTACGCTATCGCTTAATAAAGGCGTATTATTATTTATACTGGCATTTGCAATCGGTGGGTGATTTTTACTATCGAAACAGGCAGATAAAAAGCAGCAAACGTAAAAAATCATTACGTATTTAACGTGCAGAAATCGTAGAATATCTTTAACCCTAACCAAACGATGCCACCCCAAAGTACCTAAAATCCTGGAAATAATTGCGGAATAGCAACTCCCAGATATTTATTATTTTTCGTCTTTTTTTGCGGATGTTAAATTAAAGTTCATATCATAAAAGCAAAAACAACATGAAGTCTAAAGTTTTTATCCGTGATTTTACTATAAATTTATAAGCCAAGTAGTATGTTTTAGTATCAGCATCAAAAAAAATTGTTTACCTCTTTTCGGTTGTTTATTTGACGATAAATGAGGCGATATACCCAAGCTGTTTAGCATTAATTGTGGATATGCTGAGAATAGTTTTGGGTGTAACAAAAGATAAAATACTTAACAGAAATAATCTGTTGTATTGTGTGGTTTCTTTCACCAAACTTCCTTTTTCGATTCTTGATGTAATGCTCAAAAAATAGAAATAAGGGAGCGAAAAATTATTTTTATGGTTGAAAATTCTACGATTCCTACAGAGCGGTTTCAATAGGCCAACAGCTATTTTTCCGCAGTATTTGTAAAGGACGTTAAATTAATTAATTCAGTAATATTTTTCTCGCAGGGTGCCTTGAGTGATACGATATCCGACTTAAACTAATGCTTGAACAAAACGGAATTATTTTTTACTAGCCAGATGAGCTTGCCTTGGAATCAGCCATGGACCGTGCAATTGGGCTTTGGCATAATTAGCCCAATAATTTTCGTCAGTTGGTGATTCAGGGATTGCAGTATTACGATTTCTGGCGTCTACCCCGACGAGATAAGTACATTCGTGATTATTAAGTTAATGAGGATTGTTATCTCTGGTTGAAGACTTTAAAGAAACAAGTTGTAAATATGTAGTTTTGATAAAACGTATATGGTCAGTTTTAAGCTCATGACCATTCTTTCATGTATCACTTGATGAGGGTAAAAAATGCCACAGCTAACCGCAGATCAAATTGCAGCAATTCGTACAAACGCAGAAAATATTGCAGACGCCAATCGGAAAAAAGTCGTTCTATTGGCGTTGGACCTTGAAGGCAACGATCAGGTGACGTGGCAGGGTGGGGGAAATTTAGAAAATTTTCTCAGCAATTCCAAGAGTAATCGTACACCGAAAAATGGGGTCTATATAAGTTTGGTTTGTTGGTTGTGGCCAATATATGTTGCTTGGCGCTGCAAGGTTGCAAAAAAAGAACATCTTAATAAATACCGTATGACACAGCAGGCAGCAATTGGCACTGCAAACCTTTTACATCAACCGGGTGTAATGACTTTTGGTGGTCGCGATGAATCTGCAATGGGTGCGGCTGCGTTTTATCAAGCGGCGATCAGCTCACCCGGTCTTGGGGTACCCGGGGATATCGTTTTTTATTACAGATCTGGATACGAACAACCGTGTCACATTGCGATACAAGTATCGACGACGCAAGTATCCAGTTTATGGACTGTGCCCCGAGACGCTAACGGAATTGATTTTATGTGGCCTCAAGTTGTCGCCAGCACAGATTTAGCAACTGAAATTAGATTGGGACTTGGCGGTGGCGGCACCGTAGATACTCGGCATCGGCAGCCACCTTGGGCCTAATTTTCTATGCGCTTTTGTTTTGCTAGCCGATTCAGTGGAAAGGTAAAGTATTATTGCTTAATGCATCCAGGCTTTTTTCGGCAATACCTGCTCTACTGAGTGCTACAAATTACTAAACCGGATATAACTATTTCGTTAGGCGGTTTAGTATTGATTCTTTTTCTGCTGTTACTCGCTATTAGCGCTCACATATGTGTTGATAAATAGCTAGATAATGATTTCCCGATTGAGTCCAGGAATAATCCGCATACATACCATTGAGACTCAGTTGCTGGAAATAATCTGGGTATTCATGCCAGAGTCCGATGGCACGTCCTAGCGCATATTCTAATGCTTCGTTGTCAAAGTCTTCGAAAGTATAACCGGTTCGTTCTTCATAAGGTTTGGATGAATGGTTGGCGTCGAATACGGTATCAGCTAATCCACCAGTAGCACGCACTACGGGCACAGTGCCATATTTCATGGCGATGAGTTGAGTAAGGCCGCAAGGTTCAAATGCGCTGGGAATTACAAGCATGTCTGCGCCGGCGTAAATCAGATGTGAGAGTTCTTCATCGTAGCCAATTTCTAGATGGCAGTCGGGATTGTCATTGAGATGGTCTTTCAACCCTTGAAAATGTTCATTAATCGCGTTATCGGAACCGGACCCCAGCAAAACAAATTGAGCACGATTAGCTAGCGCATAAAAGATAGCATGACTGATCAGGTGAACACCTTTTTGTGGATCGAGTCGACTGACAACTGCGACTATGGGTTTGTTTTCATCCTGCAATAAAAGTTTTTCTCGTAATGCTTTTTTGTTGGTATCCTTTCCATCCATTACTTGTGGTGAATATTGATGAGGAATATGGGTATCTAATTCTGGGTTCCAGGTACTGTAGTCTATACCATTTAGCACACCACCAAATTTATCGGCTTTGTTATGGAGGGTAGATTGCAGCCCGTGTCCCAGTTCGGTATGTTTAATTTCTTCAGCGTAGCGAGGAGAAACGGTGGTGATAAAGTTGGAATAAACGATGCCGCCTTTCATCAAATTAACTGCACCTGTGTGAGCATTGTCTTGCATTTTATCCTGTGCCATTAAATGCGCACCAAGATTGTTTTGCTGTAAAATATGTGGCCCGGTAACGCCCTGGTGTCGCACGTTATGCAAGGTGAAACAGACGCGAGGATGATGTAATCCGATTTGTTCGTATATTTCATAGAGTAAAACCGGAACCAGGCCGGCCTGCCAGTCGTGGCAGTGAATCACATCCGGTTGGCGACCGCTCTTGAACATGAATTCCAACACAGCGCGAGAGAAAAAACTAAAGCGAACATCATCGTCGTTTTGCCCATAAAACTCACCCCGATCGAAAAAATTCTCCTGTGATAACGGTTTTATAAATATACAGGGAATGTGATCTACACTGCCGCTGAAAACATCACAGCGAATCCAATGATCGTAATAAGGCACCCATAGATTGTTGTAGCACTTGTCTAAACTCTGCACCCGTTCGTAGCGCATGCAATCATACATGGGTAGCATAACTTCTACGGTATGATTTCGTAGTATAAGCTCTCGCGCTAATCCGTGTACGACATCGGCTAAGCCACCGACCTTTGCTACCGGGGCACATTCTGAGGCGATCATTGTGATATTCATGTGACTATTGTTCCGAGTTCTTCGCTAATGAGAATTTGCTAATTTTATCCATCACTAGGCAAAAACCTGTGGTTGTATATTCGGAAATATCTGATCCATGACTTCCAGTGCCTGCAGGCGACGTTCATCGATTTTATTATTAATAATCGCATCTTCAAGGTAGTTAAAGCGCGCCAAATGTTCACGAGTGCGGTCATAAGCATACTCTTCTGATGTGCCCGACTTCATGATGAAGGCCCAGTCAGAGGCTTGTGCCAGCAACAAAGAACGCGCGGCTTGTTGCAATGCACGGTAGAGGAGTGTACCTGATTTAGCTTTACTATGTTGATTCACCAAAACACTCAGGCGTTTTGCTGCATCATGTAGGTAAGGATAAACCCAGTCGTTACCAGGATTAAGCCAAAACGCGTTGTAACCTCCATCACCCCAACTGGAACTGGATGGACTTGCCGACTGGAGCGTAGGGTGTTCTTGTAGATAAGCAGAAGGCGTGGTTAGACTAATCTGTTCGGCTTGTGATGACATAAGGGTAATGACAGTTTCTAGCCATTCGATTCCCTCGAACCACCAATGACCAAATAACTCAGCATCATAGGGAGAAACGATGAGTGGGGTAGGATTTGTGCGCTTACCGTAGGAATTAAGGTTTTGTTGACTGCGTCGGACAAAATCTTCAGCATGTCCTTTTAATATCTCATGGGCACGCGCTAAATCATAAGGTTCCTTTTTCTCGTTCGGTCCGGTAATCCGATAATATTTAAATCCCGTTTGTATGCGGGTGTGGCCATCGAGAACATAGGGTTTGATATATTCAAAATCAAGATCGAAACCGATGTCTCGATAAAAATCCCGATAGGTAAAATCACCAGGATAACCCTCATCTCGACTCCAAACCTGCCGAGAAGTATCTGGGTCGCGGCCAAGAGCCACTACACCATTCGGGCAAACCAAAGGTGCGGAAAGTCCATAATAGGGTTTGGGAGTTGCGTTGAGTATGCCGTGTGAATCAATAAAAAAATAACCGAAGCCGGCTTCTTCAACCAGTGTTTCCAAACCGTTGTAATAGCCACACTCGGGTAGCCAAACACCATTTGGCTCAGAGCCAATCATGTTTTTAAATGTTTGTGCTCCTACTTCTAATTGTGCGCGCACGGCTGAAGGTTCAGTTTTAAGTAAGGGCAAAAAGCCATGCGTGCCAGCGCAGGTGATTAATTCTAAAACTCCTTCTTGATAAAAATGAGCAAAGGCACCGACCAGGTCTCGGTTATATTGTTGATCAAAAACCTGGACAACTTCTTCCAAACGTTGTTGATACAACCTGGCTAGTGGTTCGAAGCTAATATTACCTTTGGTGCGCTGAACTTCCTGTTCAGCCAATAGTAGGAGTTTGCTCATATGAGCGAGATAACGTTGTTGTAAAAAAGTGTCGCGTAACATTGTCATTAACGTTGGCGAGAGAGATAACGTTAAACAGTCTTTGTACCCGGCTGCGTTTAAGCGCGCCAGCGTTAGTAACAGTGGTACATAGGTTTCAGTTATCGCTTCAAATAACCAGTTTTCTTCGAGAAAGCTTTTATATTCAGGGTGACGGATATAGGGCAGGTGCGCATGAAGAACAATCGCATGGAAACCAACTGGCATTAATGATGGCCTTTATTCCATTTACCTTGTGTGTATAACAGTGTTGATAGAGCTGGGCTGCTATTCAGTTTTACGTTTACCGAGAAATTACCCTGCTTATCTGTTTGAACAGGCTCACCCAAAAAACTTAATACACTGTCGGATTCAAGCTTACCTTGTAGATGTAATTCAGCGCTAACTTTTACTGAGGACTCATTACCTCTATAAGAAAAAAATGAATTACTCAATACCTCTTCCAATGCGATGACAGAGCGGGGCGATGGTCTGGCTGTATCGGTAAATAGCTCATGGTTTGATTCTTCAGAAAAAATCCCATGGGTATCGCCTGTATGACCTGTGTTTATTATGTTGTCCTGACGTTCAAAAGGTGCATAGTCTGTTTTATTTACGCTGGTATCTGCAAATGAAATGGGGAATTCAGACGCGTTAGTGTTCGCGTTCGTTAGAGTTTCTGAGAAATCTTGATGCAACAAATCCTCCGGCGGATTAAGGCTTACACTTTTATTTGTAGTTTTTGGCACTGTCGCGCCAGACAATATTTTATGATCTTGTTCAAGATTGTCGTTGAATAAAACCAATGGCTTTGGCGAGAGAGGTATATCAGAGACTGAGATTGTTTCTTTAGCCAGGGCAGGTAATTCTATTTCAATTTCACTGAGCATCCGAAATTTTTCTTTATTGGCTAGCATGCTGTACGGCGCCAGCTCGCTTTTTTTTACAGAGGGAAATTCTGAATTCTCTGTTAGCACCGGTGATCTTACAGGGTGAGTGTAATCTAATATTTCCAATTCGTGTTTAAACGGGATTGGTCTGTCTATCAGCTTATCCGCAGCGTGATTGAGGGCAGGACTTTCAGGCTCTTCAAAACTAGTGTCAGATTTTTGTGGTGCGCATTCTGGAAACAGGTTTTTAAGTAAATACTCCTGCTTGTTAGATTCCGCTTTTGTGATGTTAAAGTCTGATGGTAGTGGCGTAAGAACTTCGCGCTGTTTAAAATCTAACTCGTTAGACGGGGTAGCACGAGGCAATGTGACTTCGTTAGAGTTGGTGAGGATAATCAATTCACCATCAGTGTTGCGTAGCCCAAGTTGGGCTAAGTAGTGTCGACTGTCTTGCCAAAGATCCACATACCAGCTATTTGTCAGTCCGTGTACTTCGATATCAAAACGATGGTCATGTACGTGCTGATTGCGTTGCGTGGCGAGATCGATAAAACGCAGAACCAGTGTTGGATTGTTTGTATCATCAGATAATTTCTCTCGAGCAGCGGTCATGTCAGCATCTGTAATGTTCCAGTAGGCATGCAAGCGCCATGGGTGCACTTCCATTAACGTCAGTTGAGTACTTTTAGGCGGTTTAAACCAAGCGGAAGAGATCTGAATGTTGATCTCCCGAAGCTCCTCATAGGAAAAAGGAGTAAGGTTTGAATTTGTTGTACGATCTGATGATTGGTTATTTGAATCGCAAGACATGCCTTGTGAATCCTTATTTTTCCTGGACGAAATGCTCTTTTTGACTGTCTTTTTGCGATTTGTCACATTACAACCTTACATATCAGTAACCTATTTCGAGAAAAAATTAGAAACCAGAAACCCATGCACATTTCTTTGGCCTAAAAAGATTCGAGATATCTGGGGTGATATTGTGTCGTTAGGATTAATTATTGCTCTTCACAATAACGACTTTGAGTATATTACGTGTGTTTTACAGCGTTTTAAACACAACTGACTTACTCTTAGTGAATAATGTTATGACAAAAATCAGATGCAGTCTATAGATTATTAGGTGTGGATCAAATGAGGAATACCTTTTTGAATCACAGACTTGGATTCCCTAAGAGTTACGGGATCTCTCTGTTGAGGGGATGATTTATTTGGCATTTTTTTAATTAGAAAATCGTCGGGCATTTTGTAGAGTACAAATTCAAATCGATTATTTTATGGTCGACGAGAGTGGAAAATAACCGGTAAAAAATTTGCAGCGCTCAGCAATGCGCCAATATTACGCCCGTGTAGGCATGCACGTGATAATTCTTTTTAACAAGCGGGATATCGGGTAAACCTTGCGCATTAACCGCCAGATTGACACCGTCAACCAGTAATTTCCATTTGCCTTTAGGCAGAAAAAAGTCTGCTCCAAATGCACTTCCGTTTAGTAAAATAAGCAGTGTTTGTCGCTCTCCTGGTAATTCGAGTTCCAGCGGAGGTGGTTTAAGTACGAATCCAATGGCATTTGGATTGTCATGATGCGGGTATCCCGTTGGATAAATCCAGTCAATGTCCCATTCACTGCCATGTTGGTGACGTTGTTTTAAACGCGTCGTGTAACGAAAATTAGAAAAATGTTTCCGTAGTGCAACTAGCCCTGCAACTGCTTCTACCAGGTCTTCGTGTTTGTTGGCATTGCTCCAATCAATTTGATTAAGGTCCGGGCGGTCATAACTATTATCGTGTCCTTGTTTGGAGAACATCAGTTCGCTGCCTTCGCCAAGCATTGGCACGCCTTGAGAGGTGAGCACCAAAAGAACGCCGAGGAATAGGCGTTGCTTGTTTCCTTCTACAAAGTCTGCCAGGGTTTTACCATCGTGACTCGAGAGATAATTAATACTTTGCTGCGGTCTTTGTGCCCAACCACCATCATCAATGTGACTGCCTTTTATCGCGCACATGAGTCGGTCACGATTATGACGGTCACCGAATCCTATAAGAAATGTTTTGCCGGGTTCACGGAAATCATCGTTCCATACGGCCCACCGAGTAGCTGCAAATTCGCCGCTCATGTCACCTTTGCCCCATTGGGTGCCACCTAACGCCCAGGGCTCTGAAATAAGGTACACGTGTTTGGGCAAGCGACGATCGATTTCTATCATGGTTTGTTTATCGTGTAAGGCACCCAGGTCAAAGCGAAAGCCATCAATACGGTAGTCGTTAACCAGGTGTTCTAACGCTTGGATAATGGTTTCCCGAATCTGCGGATGCTCCGTACGAATGGTGGGGCCACATCCCGAGCCCTGACAAAACTCGCCATTGTCATATTTACGATAAACAATATCCTTACCCCAGGCTTTTACCCAGAGCTCTCCGCCATGATTGAAAACCACATCGAGCAAGACGGGAATTTCGTGGCGATGCATAGCGTCAATCACCGCCATAAACTCTGAGTTTGCTTCGTTTTTATTAAGTGCAAAAGAATCTCGCATGGTATGGAATGATGTTGTGAAATAACCCCAGTCTTGACCCAAGGGTTTACTGCTAGCATGCAAAGGTAAAAATTCTACTGCTACCCCAAGTCGCTGAAGGTGAGCAAGTACAGATGGCGAACGAGCGCCAACATATGTTCCGCGATGGCGTTCATCATTAACTACTGAACTAGAATGGCGGCTAAGTGCAGGCAGATGTGTCTCGTAAATGACGATATCTCTGAATGGTGGTGTTTGAAATTGATGTCTTTGCCGTCGATAGTTTAGGTGACGAAAACGCGATGTAAAACCGTTTTTATTATGCTCGATACTTCTTGCCAGTGGATCTGCAACGGTAAAAACATGGGTATTTTGTCGAATTTTGAAATGGTAGGCACGGCCATGCAATGAGCGATAAGAGCGCATGAGCTGGATATGCCAATTTCCCCGTTGATCCCTTTTCATCGGACGTGGTTTTCCAAGCCCTTCAATAACAAGTGAAACGGCATCTGCGTCAGGCTTGTAAAAGGAAATCGTGGGACGGCGTTTAAACAACCACGACACTGAAAAACTCATCTATACGCTCCCATAACTACTGTGTTGTTCTGAAGAGAGTTAAGTCTGCAAAGGCAGGGGCGATTATGTCTAGCGTTCCATAATGTAAGCACTTAGTTTTGCCTTCTCTCACATGCATTACGCACCACGGTAGCATTGTTAATCAAACAATCGAGCCAATAATTCATGTGTTCTGCATTTTCGATATTTTTCCAATGTTGAAATAAAGGGCTATGTTCATTGAGTGGTGTTTGGCCGGGTTGTGGGTGTACTTCAATCGTAAAAGATAATTTGCTTGCCGGGAGTTTTTTCATCGCTGTATCTATTACCTTATCTAGCCCATCTAAACCAAAAATACCACCCACACATTGATTTCCATTAACACTAAAAGGTAAACGTATTTTTTGCAAAAAACTGAGATGATCGGACACCCCAAACTCGCTAAGGGTTGATAGCGGATGACCATCATGCAAGTGAAAATGTAATGGATTCCCCAGGTTTGCCAAGCGATTAATCAATTCTAACACTTGTAATTTTGCCCCACGCATTGCCGTTAGAATATCATCCATTTTATCATACAGACCAGGTGTGTTTGGGTGAAAGCTGCAGACATCTTGTTGCGGATGTTGATTGGCAAAATTTTGACGACAAACATAAATCGCCACATGAGAAATATCGATACAGGCAGAGACCTGCTGTCGGTCTGGATTGCGTTCAAATAATTGGGCAAAAAAATCCGGTTCGAGACCGCCTGCATATTCAATAAAAACCAAGGGTGGATCGGCAAGCTTTGATAAACTTTGATCAAGCTCATCTAATGCAGCCAAAGTATTTTCCAAGTTTTCGGCAAAGGAACGTTGATCATGCAATAAAATACCGTAGAGATGGCCAGCAGCAGCTTTTGCATAAGTCACTATCTGCTCCCTACCTTGTGCTTGTAAAATATCAATACCTCTCGGCAAGTGAGCAATGCCTGGCAATCCTTCTGGTTTAAAAGATATCGTCTCTAACAAATGATCTGGGCTACCTGGATATAGTTCCCCACCAACACCCACCTCGCCCAAGCGACGTTTCGCCAGCTCTAATAAACTGTGATCTCCACGAATCGGTGGTTGAATCGATAACATGGCCAATATTTTCGGTAGTTGCATGTCAGATTCCCTGCTGCGCACGCGTCTGCACGATATAAATGGTGTCGTGACTAAAACAGCCCTCAACATCTTGAGGCTTGCCAAGCTGATGCTCTAAATAATTGGCTATTGCTGCCAGTTGATTACCGATTGATTGCAAATATTTTTCGTCTTTCGAAAAAGCCAGGTTTGAATAATCCAGACGATTTTTTTCAAGTCCTTTGTGCTGTGTTGACTGTAGGGAAAAAGTATAATTTGCCATGGATAAAATCTCGATTTTCTTTGTTTTTTGGTTGTAAGACAACCGGTAGGGACTGCCTGGTTCATTGGCCGATGCAAGAGTTTCGCCTAAGCCCATAGCGATTTCGACAATCATGGTATTGTCACCTTGTTGTTGGTCGACATATGGATTTGATGTATGCATTATAAAAGACCCTTCTGGACGAATCATAGTTTGAATCAATATTGCCATATGTGCTTTCTGATGTGGTACATTTGCTTGCAACCGTGCCAAAGCTGCACGACGATTCCATAATGAAGCCCAAACGTGTTTGATGGCAGTTTCAATTTGATCCGGACTCACACCGAGCACGGAATCGTGCAATCCCGCTCCGGAAAAATCCTCAAGGTCTTCACAATTACTGCTGGACCGTACTGCCAATAAAGTATCTCCTGAAAAATATTTTTTAATTGATTCAATGAGACCATCGGGAATTTTTACTTCAAACACTAACGCGCGTATCTGCGCAAGCAAGGAATCTAAATTTTCCACTGACGCCGTGGTAATTTCGTGTTGTAAAATTTGGTATCGCTTGAATTGAGCAGGCGATAATTTCATTGCAGTATGCATACAACTAAAAGGTAAAGCGATCGAAAAAGGTGCTCCAAAAATCTGTTCCGAAGTTTTAGCAAGTTGTGCCAGACATTTTGCTCCGGCAACTTTTCCTCCACAATTGTTCAGTGTGGTTTGCTCTAATTCTAATACATCGACGCGTTGACCAAGTTCTGCCTCGGGTATTTTAATAATTTCAGTTTTTGATTTGACCACTGGCGAGTGGGGTATCACGTTTGAATGTGATTTTACTGTTAATTCATCGGCTCTTATTTCAATGTGTATCTGCTGTCCTAACAATTTTTTCAATTCATGATTCGATGTTGATCGACGAGCCGCCGTAAAAGGTATTTTCAATTGCCGTGCTCGTACAGCAAGATGAGAAAGATGCGGAAGTGGATGATTTAAAACTAATCCGCAAACATGATCAGGAATATTTTCATCCCCCTCTGCATGATCAAGCCAAATCATAACAGGCTTCGACGTTTTCTCAATGCTCTGAAAATTTTTAACGTGAATCAGCTGGCCAATGCCGACACCAGGTACTACGGTTTCCCACGGAGAAAAATTCAAGCTGTTATCCAGCTTGGTTTGAATAAGTTCCACCAAGCGTGATAACTGAAAAATTAGATTTGCACGAATATCACCTTCACAATACTGATCAATAGCATGTTGAGCTACCCCGAGAGTGTTGCCGAGGTTTGTTACAACAGCTGGAAATAAATCCAACATTTGATCGGCATAGCTCTGACATAAGCGCAACGCTCGCTGTAAGCTCGCTCTTAGTCGGAGTAACTCATACGAATTATGTTCATCGAAATTATTCCTCCAAACATTTATTTCATTAATCAAGATTCGTGCTTCATCCTGTTCAATGTGACTTAATGTTATGTTTTCCAAAATAAGCACACTCAGCTCTAAGGGCCAATGCCATCCGGAATCCCAAGGAATGGTACTTTGCTGATTGATAGCATCACTAAATTGACTAAACGCAAAATCCTCTAACGCGATATCGCACATACGCACTCGCTGTGTTAAAGCACCTTCAGTTGTTTCCTGCAGCGAAAACAAAAACTGACGCAAACGTGTCAATTGGCGTAATAATTCAATGCCATCTTGATCGTCTGCTGACGCCCTGGTTTTTAATAGATTAAATTGGCTGATTAGTTCAGCGAGTTTATGATTATCGGCAACATCCAGGCTAGCCAATCGTTGGTCTAGTGCTGTGGCATTAAAAAATTCTTCTAACTCACTATGAAATATTTTAAATTGATTGATAAACTCATGAGAATAATGGGAGCCAGACGCTGTGATGCGGCTTAAAATATCTCGCGAAGTTATCAAGTCTTCCGGGCCGGCGCAACGATGCAGCTTATTCTGTAACTGATGCTTTATTTCACTTTTTAGTTCTTTGGGAATGTCGTTTCGATGTGCGATATCACGAATACGTGTTAAGGGTTCACGTCGACGATAAGCCTCATCATACGATGGTAACCAGGGGTAGAGTCGTCGTATTAACCAGGCATTTTTTTTGGTGGTCAGCTTTTTAAGTACATCCTCCAAATCCATTGCTGCTCGCGCGTGATGATTGGGCCGAAAATGTCTACCATCTTCCTCACAGCTAAGTTCTCCCGTCGCTAAAAACCGTAAATAAACAATAAACGCGACGAGTTGATCAGGTGTAGCTTGAAAAGTGTCAGCCATCACTTGATCTCGTACCCACTCCAGGCGTTGACGCCAGCTGGAAAATTGATGATGGGCCTGAGCGATTGCTTGTAATAAACGCTGCTGTTGTTGATCTATAACCGTTATGGTATGTGTTGGCTCGGGTTCTTCCTGCTTTTCAGCGATTTGTTTTGTTTTTTTTTTGCTTGGTTTACGTGGCTGTTTTACTGCGATCGGAGCAGACAACATTTCCAGTAAACGATTTCTGGCATGAACCAGAATTTCCGCGGGTTGCGGCCATTGTTCCAGAATCATTGCACCAGAAAAGCCACGTTTTTCCATACGTTCAACAAATGCTCGTACACCTGCATCGTTTTGTCCGGCAGGTCCGGTAAATAAGGCTAAATGATTATCCATATCCCCCCAGTTCTCATGAACATGGCAATGAATAATTGGAAGCGTGGCATCCAGTAGATCAATAAATTTTATGTAATCATGCTGAGTGGCACTACAAAGATTTGCATGGCCAATATCCAGACACATACCTACTTGATCACCTTGAATTCCAGCGTGTTGAAAACAGGAAAAGGTCTCATTAAATTCTTCGGGTGAGGTTAACGTGGTGTTCTCGATACTCAATCGAATCTGCATAACCTTGGCGTATTCGATCACCGGTAATAAAGCATCAACATAACCCTGAGCACCAGCTTCCATGTAAAGATGTAAATTCACTATCTGCGCACCAATACGATGCGCAAAATCAATACTACGCCTTAATAAAGGATCACCATCGGCATGTAATGGATTTGCTTGCCAGGGGGCATGAATACTGTGGGCTATATCGTGAGCGACTCCCAGTTGTTTAATCTCATAACATTGTTGCTCGGTTAACACCGTTTCATCCCAACCTGAGCCGTTGCCGTCAGCTGAATATTTCCGATCTGAAAACCATTCAAATGCATCAAAACCCTGTTCGATTGCATAATGCCAGGGATCCAATGGCGAGTTCGCCGAAAAAGCAGTTTGGTTACCGATACGTATAAGCTTTGCCAATGATAATTATCCTATGGTTTTGAATCTGACTAAGAACCTGCAATTAATAATCCTACAATTAGGATGTAATTTGATCAAAAAGAGTTTAATGACTTTCTTGGAATTGAATATTATCACCTCATTGAGATGACCAAAATAACTATGTCACAATGGTTGGACCATTTTGTATTTGAGTTTTATCCTAAATTTGATATGGCTAAAATTCGTTAGGATTAAGTCTGTCAATTGCTAGTTGATCTATTTCTTCTTCAGTTTTTTCAAAAACATCGATGGTTTTATTGATTAAATATTGTTGGTTGTTTCCAATTAATTCATATGAGTTCGAGCTAAATTCCTCTGTAACATATAATCTGTTTTCTACTATATCAAATGCTTCTATGATGCTGCTATGAGAAACCAGGTTGTCTAGCGTGAGATTTTCTAATGGTATTGGTCTACCACGAATTGGCGCATACAATAAATCGCTTTCGACCTGAGTGAGTTGGATATTCTCGATGCCATTAAATATTTCAACTTCCTCTATATTACTAATGGTTCCAAATAGTCTTGTTGTATTTCGGGAATTTTTTGCAGTGCAATACTCATCATTATAAAATGCAATTTCTCTAAAAATACCGTTTAAATGATAAATTCGTCGAATTTGATAATAACCACTGTTGAATTCACTGGCGATGCAGACCGATTCCCATATGCCCTCTAGGCTGTTTGGCGCAGCATCTAAATCGGCATAAAGCTCGATTACTCGATGTTCTGGCGTAGTTGCGGTTTTTGATTTGACTGGTGGGGTGTCGATGCTAGGTATTTGCTCTTCTTCATTTTCGCTTGCACAACTTGCGAGAAGGAATAAAGAGGTAAAAATTATTATTAAATTTAGCTTATTTTTGCATACCATTAACGAGATCCTTTATGTAAAAATAATCAATTTCTATCATTATCAATCTTGTGGTTAAAATATCGCAGGTAATCTTTAATGAGGAATATTCAATTAATGCATTTTAAGTACGTCTTAATTTTGCCCAAAAATATTTATCGCCATTCTGAAAGATTTAGTATGGAATGTCGAGTTGAGACTTCAAAATGAGCATCCAATCCAATAAATTTCGTTCGTTAAAATATTCTTAAAACCCTATTCCTCAACTGGTCTTATTTTGGTTGAGCTTAGAAATATTAGTTTGGCATCATTACTTTTAGTAAAACTGAAGGTAAGGGGCAGGTTTAAAAATGAATTGTTTCATATACTACTGAACCGGTTGAAATGAATACCCTGGATTTATTCACGTTGTAAATACGTCCTGTAAACTTGAAGACAATATCCATGTTGTTTACAGAATCCAAATCCTGGGTATTCATTTCAACTGATTCTTTAGTGAGTCTTGGTTAATGCAGCGCCACATGGAGCGCTATGTGATAGTGAGAGGTAGGCATAGAGTCTTACAGCCACCAATTTTGTGTGGGATGCTGTTAGCTGGTGCAAAAAATTTTGAAGAGTTACTTATGTTTCGTTGTAAAAATATTTTCAGTTGATGTCATATGACTACTAGATGACCTAAAAAGGTGCTGGATATTCGCGCCGGATGGTTTCTATTTCAGCCATAATTTCTTTGGATAATTTCAGATCAACCGCCGCAATATCCGTTTTTAGTTGAGTCATATTAGTCGCTCCAATTAGGGTTGAAGTAACAAATGGTTGGCTGTTGACAAATGCAATAGCCATTTGACAAACATCCAGGTCATGTTTTTTTGCAAGCTTGATATACCGCTTAATCGCTGCATCAGTGGTTGGTTGAATACGATGTTCTGGACGTGTCTCGATAGTCAGTCGCGCACCTTCTGGACGGACACCGTCAAGGTATTTTCCGCTTAGCATGCCCCGGCACAAAGGAGACCACGCCAATAGTCCACAATCTTCATTTATTGCAATTTCACTAAGGTCCGATTCGAAGTGACGACAAAGTAATGAATATTCGTTTTGCAGGGAAACTGGTCGTGGCAGTTGATGTTGTTGTGCCAATTGCAATACCTTGGAGAGGCCCCACGCAGTTTCATTAGATAAACCAAAGTGACGTATTTTACCAGCTTGAACCAGCGTCTGAAGCGTGTGTAATATTTCAAGGAAATCATCTGTTTCTTTTTGTACATCAAACCGTGGCGCATAATTCCAGGTTTTACCGAAGTGATAAGATCCTCTGTTAGGCCAATGTAATTGATAAAGATCAACGTAGTCGGTTTTTAATCTTTTAAGACTGCCATCAAGCGCAACATGAATATTGTTTTTGTTAATGTTGTGACCCTCTCGAATCCAGGCCAATCCCGGACCAGCAATCTTTGTTGCGAGAAGTACTTTGTCGCGTGTTTTGCGTGAGACAAACCAGTTGCCTATGATGCTTTCTGTGGTGCCGTAGGTCTCTGCACTGGGAGGAATGGCATATAACTCAGCCGAATCAAAAAAGTTGATTCCCTGATCGAGCGCATAGTCCATCTGTTCGAAACCTTCGGCCTGGGTATTTTGCAGACCCCAGGTCATAGTGCCCAGGCCTATTAGACTAACGTTCAAGTTTGTACGACCTAATTTTCGATATTCCATCATGTTTTCAAATCTGTTTTATTTGGGGGATTTTAAAATACATTATATCAATAAATTTCAATTAAAGAAGATGGCGTTGCGTTTATGCTGAGAATAAAGAATGAATATGCATGATGATTTATAAGCATGCAATCAGGTATGAATAGTGTTTAGATTTAGGTCCGCATTATTAGTGAGATCTAAGGAAAGGTGAGTTTTTTGCTGACTAAATATATACTCTTAGTATGTTAATTAAACTTCCACGTCACTTTCAATGATATTGGCGCTAAGCATAATAACTTCCAATTCTTCAGTGATTTCTTCTTGTCGATATTCATTTCGTTTTAAAGATAAACCTGAGATTTTTTCAGTTAGCTTATTAAGGGAGTTATCCATGTGTCGAATTCGATATTGGTTTTCAGACATAAAAGCGCTGTAAAATATTTGATTCAACATGGCAAACAGATATTCATCCACCAAAGAATAGAAAAGGGCAGTATTCGATAAATAGGTTAATGGTGGTGTTTTGTAAGTTACTTGATTTGAATCAAAATTTTGAAATGCTGGCAATACTTTTTGAAATTGAGGTTCCGGTTTTGACTCAAGATGATACAAAACAGTGAGTTGCACTTCATGTTGATCATCCAACTTAGTGTCGATGCTAGCGACTAATTCTGAAATGATTTCTGGTATTTCTTCGACTAACCTTGGCCCGCTGAGCGCTTTGTGGGATTGTGAATGTTGTTCAAATTTATTATGTAATTTATATCCAATTGTGATGATTGTCGTCTGTAAATTCGAATTTTCTACTTCACTATTGCGTTGGACTTTTTGATAAAGGACTTCATTGTAATTACCACAAAAACCTCGTTCAGATCCGATAACAACAATTATATGAGATTTTGGCTTGGACTTGCTCAATAATTCGGGGTGGAAATGTAAAAAGTCATCGGCTGCTAACTCAATACTTCGCATTGCTCTTTTTTGGTGTTGAATATATCGAGACAGTTTATTGCTTTCCATTATCGATAAATATTTCATGGCATTCATAATATCGCTAATGTCAGTTAAGGAGTTGATGTGTTGAACTAGTTTTAAACTATTCATCTACGAGCGCTTGAACATTTTGTGAGTCCTGACTCCATTGCAGCGATAAGGCTCGTAGATCATTCAGCCATTTATCTCGCTCGTCGTCCAATGTTAGATGAACGAACAAATTGGAGATTAGCAATTGCTCCAGGGTTTGTTTAATATCAGTTAGAGCCAGTTTGTCAAATAATCCTTCATTGAACGCGATTAGCCAGGCGTATTGAAATTCGATGGGCAATGGTTTTAATCGATCTTGTTTTAATATTTCACGTAATATACGTCCACGTTTTATTTTTTCTTGCATTGAGGTTTCCAGCCGTGCACCAAAGCGAGTAAACACTTCCAGCTCAAGAAACTGCAAATATTCTAACTTCATTATTGCCGCTTCTTCTTTAATGCATTTATGTTGAGCCTTACCGCCAATGCGAGACACCGATTTTCCAATGTCTATGGCAGGATGAAAGCCATTTTCAAACAAAGTTGCATCAAGATAAATTTGCCCATCGGTGATGGATATTAAATTAGTCGGTATATAGGCCGCAATTTCGCCTTGTTTGGTTTCAACAATGGGCAACGCGGTCATGCTGCCTCCGCCATGACTTGCTGATAAACAGGTGCTACGCTCCAGTAATCTGGCATGAAGAAAAAACATATCACCTGGATAAGCTTCACGGCCTGGTGGACGCCTTAGTAACAAGGATAGTTCGCGATAAGTTTTTGCATGAGTACTTAAATCATCATAAACAATCAGTGTGTCTCTGCCTTGTTCCATCCAGTGTTCCGCTATTGCGCAACCGGCAAAGGGAGCGAGGTATTTCAAACCTGGCAGGGCGCTTGCTTCACCCACAACCACGGTTGTGTATTCCATGGCATGATAATTTTTTAGTAGTTGAAGTACATTTACAATCGAAGAACGTTTTTGACCAATTAATACATAAACACAGTTTATATTTTTTCCGCGTTGATTAATCACCGTATCAATCGCGATTGCACTTCTACCCAGGCTTTTGTCACCGATGATTAATTGACGTTGTCCCTTACCAACAGGTATCAACGTGTCAATAATTTTGTTACCGGTTAATAGTGGTTCGTGAATAAAGTCTCGTTTGGTAATGGTGGGAGAGAGCACATCTAACGATTGACGTACATGGTATTGAATAGGTTCACGCCCATCCAGAGCATTTCCGAGTGGATCAATTACTCGCCCTAATAATCCATTGCCAACCGGTATATTTAATTGTTTTCCACTTAAACACACGGCAGTGCCAGCGGTTAGTTTGTCCGATTGCTGCAACAAAACAGCACCTATCAGCTTTTCGGATAATGTGAATACAACGGCAGTACTACCATCTTCAAACTCTAACACATCATCCATTGCTGCAGAGGGTAGTCCTTTTATCCAGGTAATCCCATCGCCTACCGATACAACGTTTCCTTGCTCGACGACTCTGATATCAAATTCATAGGATTTTAGCCAATTTTTTTGACGATCAAGCGCTGAGTCAAGCGTGGCTTTTTTGTTACCGTCCATTTGCTGAGCCACTGAAATACGACAGTTCATCTGCTAAGTTTGCGCGCATCACATAAGAACCAATGTTAACTCTAAGGCCGGCAATTGTGTCAGAATCTACCTTATACTCGATGTTAATCACGTGCTCAAATAAGGCTTGGATAGATTTCTGAAGGTTTTCTTTGTGTGATTGAGATAATTGATATGCTGAGGTAATTATTACGCCGGGATTTTCGTCAGAATAAACATTTGCCAAATTATGTTTTTGATCGGGAGATAAATTTTTTAGGTTTTTTAAAAACAATTCAACAATTTTATATTCTAGCTCTTCTGATGAGAGTTCCTGTAACAGTTTGGCAGCAAAATGAACGCTTTGATCGAGTGCCTGAATTTCATTTTTTTGCTTTAATATTTCAAGTTGTTTATCCTGAACGGATTCATTTTTTTCTTTTTCTTCAGCAATCAGTTTTTCTAAGGATGCTAATTGGTTTTTTTTCTGTTCTTCCATTTCTTGGTCTAACTGGGCTTGCTGGCGTTGTTTTTCTTCTTCCCATTCGGATAAGCGGTTTGTATATTGCTCTTTCATGCTCTCCGCATCGGATTGTATTATTCTTGCACCTGCAACTTGTTCGTCAATTGCCGATCGTCGATTATCTATAATTTTGCAAACCGGTTTATAAAAAAAATGCTTAATCAACCATACTAATACAAGAAAGTTAATGATTTCTAGAATAAACGTTGACCAGTTAAATTCCATTATGTCTCCGCGATATGCTTATTTTATTACATATTCCAGTAAGGGGTTGGCAAATAAAATAATTAAAACCACCACCAATACATAGATGGCCAAAGACTCAATCATTGCTAGGCCAATAAATAACGTACGCATAATCGACTTTTCTGCTTCTGGCTGTCGGGCGATGGCATCAAGCGCCTGGCTAATGGCAGCGCCCATGGCTTTGGCTGGAAAAAATACACCTATCGCGATAGCAATTGCTGCAAATACCGTGGACCCGAGCACTATCCAGTTAATGTCACTCATTTAGTTTCTCCTGTGGAATTATTATTTTCCAACTGAATTTCTTGTGTTTGTATCGCGCTGGCAATAAAAATCAATGCCAGCATACCAAATATATAGGCTTGAACCAGTGCTTCGATGATGTGTAACATCAAGATTGGCACAGGCATTAAAAAACCAGCTACTAACAACAAAATCAAGGCCACCATTTCAAGACTAATCATATTACCGAATAGCCTTACAGCTAAGGCAATGGTCCGTGAAATTTCACTGATAATATGAAATGGTAACAATAAAGGACTTGGCGACAAGTAATGCTTAAAATATTTTTTAGCGCCCTGGGTTTTAATGCCAAACCAATGCACGGAAAAAAAGACAATAATCGCCAGAGCAGCAGTGATGGATAAATCGCGGGTGGGTGATTCAAATCCGGGTATCAAACCAATTAAGTTTGCCAAACCGAGAAATAACCACAAACTCAAAATAAACGGTGTTAATAATTTTTCATAACGTGGCAAAACTTCATGAACGGAAGATTCCACAACACTTATTGCACCTTCAGCAATAATTTGTAAAACACCGGGGCGATTTTCCAGATTTCGAGACAATAAAAACCCTAATCCGGCTAAAATCAGCATAATAAACCAAATGGTGATGATAGAATCAGTGATTTGCAGAGGTCCAATTTGCAGAACCACATTAACGAATACATCTGTTTGCATAGTTTAAGTTACCTTGCGAAGCGTTGAATACGGCTGGTGGAATTTAGCCAATATTAAACAGCCCGATGTGTTCAAAACTTGCCTTTAATTAAATAATAAACATTCACTGCACCAACAACAACACCAACAAAAATCAAACTGATTGTCCAGCTAATGCTGAAACCTGTATCAAAACTGTCTAACCAACGGCCGAGATAAGCACCTACTACAATTGGCAGAACCAGCACCATGCCCAGCACACCAGCAAAAGAACTGTATATTAACAGGCTATGTTTCTGCTTCTCTGCCTGTTTGATGCGTTGTGCTTCCGCGTTCACCGTTTGTTGTAATTTGTGTTGCTGCGCCTTGGTTTTCATTGCACTATTCTTTATCCTTAGAAACGGCCTACATCCCATAATCGCTTAAACATCTCTTGTTCCATTTTTCGTAAACTTTGCCGCATATTTTGTAGCTTATTTTCTTCGCTACGAATGTCTTTTTCTAATAAATTACTTATTCGTTCATAATTGGTGTCAACGAGATACTGTCGTGTACTAATAAACAATTCATTGTTAACAAAATGCAATATCCCTCCCGGGAGTGCAATATAAATCCAATTTTCGTTGTTAACATTATACTTGGCTAACCCAAAATTTAGTGACGTGATAAAACGTTCATGATTTGCCATTAGACCAAATTTACCCACCTGATCCTGCCCCACAAAGGATGTAATGTTAGTTACCTTTTCATATTTTGTCGCATCTTGTAGGTGCAATGTAAAATGACTCATGTGGCGTTGTTTGTCCGTTCTGAGGTTAGGGTTGAATCCATGTTGCCTCGCATATAACACTGGTCTTCCATGATCGTATCAAATTTACCATCAAGGAAAGCCTCGCAATCCTGTAATGTCACATCCAGTGATACAGATTCGCCTTTGATGTTGCTATGTTGTGACAATACGTGAAAAGGTTGGGTTAAATACCGTTGTAATTTTCTTGCACGGCCCACAATAAGCTGATCAGTTTTTGATAGTTCTTCAAAGCCAAGCATGGATATAATATCTTCCAATTCATGGTAACGCGCCAGATGTTCTCTCACCGCGCTGGCGATTTCATAATGTTTGTCTCCCACAATCAATCTATCCATCATTTTACTGTTTGACTTCAACGGATCAACGGCAGGGTAAATACCCTTGCCTGCCTGATCACGAGATAAGATAACCGTGGTATCAAGATGCCCCAGCAGGGTACTCACGGCAGGGTCTGTCATATCGTCCGCGGGTACATAGACGGCCTGCACTGATGTGATGGAGCCTTGCCGAGTAGACATGATTCGATCTTGAACTTCTGCGACTTCACTATCCAGTGTCGGTTGATAACCGACAGTGGCGGGCATACGTCCCAACAAACTGGATATTTCACTGCCGGCCTGTACAAATCGATACATATTGTCCATTAAAAACAAAACTTCTTTTTGTAATGTATCCCGCAAATATTCTGCATACGTTAATGCTGTCAAACCGACACGAAATCGAACACCGGGTGATTCATCCATTTGACCGAACACCATCAGGGATTTTGACAAGACACCAGCTTGTTTTAATTCATGCCATAGTTCATGACCTTCACGAATTCGTTCACCAACGCCAGCAAAAACCGAAACTCCCTGATGCAGTGCAATGATGGCGTGCATGAATTCCATAATGAGGATGGTTTTTCCCACACCGGCACCACCAAATAATCCGGTTTTGCCACCTTTGACAAATGGACAAAGTAAATCAATAACTTTGATGCCAGTCTGTAATACACCACTGACAGGCATGGAATTGCTTAGGGCAATGGGTTTTCCGCGAATATTTCGAAAATTTTCGGTTGGTAATGGCGGACCTTGATCCATAGGTTCACCAAACACATTCAATAAACGACCAAGACAGTTCAAATGCACAGGTACATGAATGGGTGCACCGGTATCGTATATAATAAGGCCGCGTTTTAATCCGGATACCTGGTGTAAGGCGATGGCTCTGACACGATTTATATCGAGATGTTGGTGAACTTCAAATTGAATTAGTTCGTTATTTACCGTAGTACACAAGGCTTGACGGAGGGGAGGTAATTGCTCACAAACAATCACCACAACAGGTCCATGAACTTCAACTATTTTGCCAATTGCTTGAAAGTTGCTCAACATATGACTCAGGCCACTATCTGATTAATAGGATCCACTTCTCTTTGTCAGTGTAACTCATATCCTCTATGCTTTCAGTGAGAATCTAGCTAATTGCTTGTTTTTCGGTACTAAATATTCGAGTCCTCTAAACAACGAAACACGCTTAGCGATTGTTTATGTAACCTGGAAAAAGGCTTTGATGGCTTGTTTGTTTAGTCATACTTTCTCGTTGTATTAGACCTTGCTATTAAAACAACCATGATGGATGATATGTCCAGCTGCTTTTAAGTGCTGCTTACGGAAACGCTACGTTATTTTAAAAAATCTGAGGTCAAATGAATACAAACGTTATCTATGTTAAAAATATTCCAACATCCCATGAAAGCAACACCATAGAGCAACTATTCTCAACATATGGAAAAATCACTAGCATTAGTTACCCAATTGATAAAAAAACAAAGCAACCGAAAGGTTACGCGTTTGTCACCTTTCAAAATGAGGCCGATGCACAACGAGCGCTTGAGAAAAACAATGATGAGATTGAAGGCAAGACGTTAATTGTAGAAATTTCTAAAGGAAAAAAATCAAATTTGAATACTAATACAAACGTTAAAGAAAACGGCTAGATCAATTATCCGGTATAGCTATTCAGTAAGTCTTTCAATGCTCGATTTAAGAATAAAAAATCATGATAATTCCCCACACAGAAATTGCTCCCGAGACGTTACAAGCACTAATCGAAGAGTTCGTTTCCCGAGAAGGAACTGAATATGGCGAACACGATGTCAGTCTCTCGAAAAAAGTTCAGCAAATTATGCGGCAGCTTGAACGAAATGAGATAGTTATCTTATACAGCGAATTAAACGAAACTTGCACATTTGTAACTAAAGACACGCTCAAATCAATTTAAACTAAAACGGCCAGTGTTTATTAGATTTCTATAAGTAATTTTATCCCGTGTAGAAATAGAAATTAGTGGAAGAAAAATATTGGGTAGGTTTAAAGGGGGGGTAAGCGTTTGATTTTTTAGTCCTTTTTCTCAAAAACAATGATTGCTCTGAAATTAAACAAAAAAGACGGAACTTTAGGCTCTTAAATGCTTGTTTATTTTGCGATACAATACTTCTCGTAGCAACCTTCTTCGCCAACAACTTGATAACAATATATGAACATTACAATCTCAAAAAAATCTTCAACTCAAAAAAAATCTAAATTGCAGCAGCGTTTCGATAAATTACTGCGCGAAGTAAAGAATAAGCAAAAAGCAAATGAAAAGCTGAAACTCGATTTAGCAGAATTGTACAAAATCTATCAGGATCGAGTTTTGCCCGTTGAGAAATTAACAATTATCCCACACTCTGAATTAGCTAATCGTTTAATTGATTTTTTTAGCCGGAAAAGTCTAGCAAAGTGGCAGCGTCAGGAATTGAGCGACTGGATTATGGAATGCATTGCTTATGTAGATGCTATTGACTCCGATGCCAGTGAGAAACTTTACCAATCACATAGGCAGGCGATCGCAGATTATATGGGAGTTGATTTGGATGAAATTGCACAACAATCTGAACATGGTGAAGATTCTTTAGATGAGATATTTGAAAATGACGATAATCCATTTAATGAATCAATAAAACCAAAAGATTCTAAGGCGTCGGGCTATCAAGAAGATATGTTTGGATTTTCTGGCTTTGAGGAAGAGTCTGAAGCAGACAGCTCAAATGATTTTAATGACTTTTTTGAGGAAGAGTCTTACACGGAAACACCTAATAATAGTGGGATCTTAAATGATGAATGGCTTAAAAAAATCTTTCGTCGAGCTGCTAATGCGTTACACCCGGATAAAGAAAGCGATCAACTAAAAAAACTTGAAAAAGAAAAATTAATGTCACAATTATTAGTTGCACGCGAAAAAAATGATGTTTTCAGTTTGTTAAATATATATACGCAGCATGTTGATGGTGATGATTTACATATTTCAAAAGACTCTATGAAAAATCTTTGTGAACAAATTACAATTCAGAAGCAGCTACTTGACGAAGAAAAGTTTAAAATCATATATGAAAACCCAATATATATTTCAATATATGAAAACTTATACAGTAAAAGTAAAAAAACACAAGATAAAAAAATAGAACGTCATCTTAAACAAATTAACGAATCGATTCTGGATTTATCTCAATTTGTGTCGAATCTGCGTAATCTAAAAATATTAAAAGCCCATCTTGAGAGTCGTTATGACGAATATCGATTTGATTATTTGGACGAGAATCCATTGGGGAAATTTTATTAATATGTAATATTCTAGATCTACCTTGGCGACAAAAAGTATCAGAACTTTACTTGATCTAATAATTCGAAAACTACACGAAGCGATTATTCATGTTTTCACTGTTGGGTTGGCACGCGAAGCTACTATCACTTAAATTACAAAAATCGTCGGCAACGTAATAGAAGCCATTCCAGCCTCCAAAGAAAACACATTATATCCCTAAATATTTATAACGAGACAACTAGATCTCGCTAGGTATCACTGTTAGCTGTTAATAATTGGGAATTTATCTATGTCATCAATACAAAAAAATCAAATCTATGCATTGTTAAAAGGTATTGAAACTGGAGATGAGGCTTCGGTAGCTGTTGTCAATCAAAAAAAATACATTCAACATAATCCTCAAACACATGAAGGGGGCGAAGGTCTGGCAGAGTTATTTAAACGACTTTCCAAAAGTTCTCCGCGCGTTAATATCGTCCGTATTTATTCAGATGGTGATTATGTATTTGCTCATACCGAATATGACTTTAATAATTCAAACATTGGCTTTGAAATATTTCGTTTCGAAAATGATTTGGCCGTTGAGCATTGGGATAATATCCAACCGAGAAAGGGAACGAATTCATTCGGACATACCATGGTTGATGGTGAAACTGAAGCATCAGATTTAGAGCAAACTGAAACTAATCGAGAATTAGTGCGTTCCTTTGTAAAGGAGATTCTTATCGACGGACACCTTGATAAATTAGAGCAGTACATTGATAAAGAGCTCTATACGGAACACAACCCGCTTGTCAGTGATAGCTCAACAATATTTGAACCAGCAACCGGTGATGACTTCTCAATTAAGTATAATAAGAATCATCGTATTTTATCGGATGGTAACTTTGTGCTTTCTGTTAGTGAGGGAACCGTTAATGAAGTCCATTCTTCGTTTTACGACTTGTTTCGTGTCAGTAATGGAAAACTTGTTGAGCATTGGGATACAATCGAGGCAATACCTCCTCGTTCAGAGTGGAAAAACGATAATGGTAAGTTCTAAGGTTTTCCAGGATGGGTATTATTGCGTATTAACAATTCTTCAAAGTTCACACGGTCAGCAGTAGCCAAAAAGTAAACCGGGGTAAGTACGAGTTGGGACTTGATCGTTTTTCTGGACGCACACTTTTCCACTTTGATTTTATTTTTCTTGCTTCCATCTCGATATCTAATTTATTGAGGGGCTTCATAAGTCAATTCTGCTGAAAAGCACCATGTGAACAATTCCATTGATTTGCATTTTGTTTGTTCGTGGGATTCACTGAGGGGTTTATTTAGAGTCTCCTCAAAAAGTCTAATAGCCTGATATTCTTATAGAAAGTAACCTTTTTAAGGTATAATGATGCACGTAAACCGTCACACTACCAGAAAAAAGCGTGCACCTATGATTCGATACC
>Ga0316207_10000508_pt1 | contig 61665 bp, 49 predicted proteins | sample 6weekpyrite_MG_FD_204943 | JGI IMG/M metagenome (GOLD analysis project Ga0316207, IMG submission 204943) | Microbial mat bacterial communities from mineral coupon in-situ incubated in ocean water Damariscotta River, Maine, United States -... | ecosystem: Environmental > Aquatic > Marine >...
TGAAATGATTCAGCCCTGGCGCGTCAGGCTGTTTTTATCCGTATGTTCAAAACTGCGGCCATAGATATCCAGCATCGTGGTTTCCATGTAGCTGAGTTCATCACCGGCAACGGTTATCGCATGCGTAAACGCGGTGGTTTTTGCATTGTCCCGCATAAACGGAGACTGAATAATACCCCAGTCGGGATCGCCCAGCTTCGCTGCGACTTCAAATACAAGTGCGCCATCCTCCTCGCGCACACCGCCTCCGGCTAACAAGGTAACGGCGCGAGGAATAGCGAGTGAATGCATAACCGTATCGCGCTCGGCATCCCACATCCAGTAACCGGTTTCATCATGAAAAACTTCATCATCAGACTTGCGTTTGACGATCTGTCGATAGTGCAGCGCCACCAGCGTTTGGGATTCGGCATTAGTTACATCGCCAATGGCCTCAAACACAATTGTTTCATAATAGGGATTGTTTTCCTCACCCTCGGGTTCAGGCGCAATATCTTCACCCCGATCACCTTCCCAGACGCCGATCAAAACGGCCAGTGGCCCATAATCAATTTCTGTTTTTATATCATTCACCGTTCATTCTCCTTAAGTGTGATGCCCATTATCACCTGCTTAGCCGGGATAATAATAAATAGCCAACATAACCACCGATGCAATTGAAACAATAAAACCGATAACCCCGATCAGCACTTTCATGCCGAGGAGTTTGAAAAGACTGACCTTGCTCATAGTAAAATCATCATCAGTAAACCATCTCTACCTGTTCCTCGCCGACCATTTCACGCAGCCGTTGTAACAGTTCATCACTCGGCTGCACCCGCCAGCTTTCTCCCAGCAGGAGTTGCGCACGCGCGCCCGCTCGCTGATAATCCAGCACTATCGGGCAGATGCCGTCACGAAAAGGCATCAGGGTCGTTTGCAGTTCATGGATAAAACCATTCGCTGCGCGTTTTTCATCGACCTGTAACAGCAGGCGTTTGCCAAAGCGGGTGCGCGCCTGATTAATATCATAGATGCTGCTGGCGCTCATCTTGAAGCCGCCGCTGTAGTCATCGATGCTGACCTCGCCTTCGACCACGATCAGTTTGTCTTTGGCCAGCAGATCACGATACTGACTGAATGCCTCGGAAAACACGGCCAGCTCGATGCGTGCACTGCGATCATCAATCGTAATAAAGGCCATACGGTCGCCACGCCGAGTGTTCATGCTGCGCATGGCGACAATCAGCCCGGCCACCACCACAGTCTGGTTCTTCGCCGGTTTCAGATCCACGATACGCGCGCTGGTAAAACGTCCCAGTTCTTCCAGATAACGATTGATCGGATGACCGGTGAGGTACAGACCCAGGGTCTGTTTCTCACAGGACAGGCGCTGATCTTCACTCCAGTCCGGCTGATGATGATATTCCACACTCACTGCACCGGCATCGGACTTTGGCGCTATGCCAAACAGATCGTCAATTCCGGCTTCACGGTTGCGGTGTTCCTGTTCCGCCATCTTCAATGCCGCAGGTAGTGAAGCCATGAGGGTAGCGCGGTTCTCGCCGAACACGTCCAGCGCCCCGGCCATGATCAGGCCTTCGAGGGTGCGCCGATTGACCTTTTTCAGTTCGATGCGTTTGCAAAAATCAAACAGATCGGTAAAGGCACCGTTTTTCTCCCGCTCCTGAATAATGCCTTCGATAGCGGCTTCACCCACGCCCTTGATCGCACCCAGTCCATAGACCACAGTCTGTTCGCCATCGACGGTAAAACAATGGCTGCAGAGGTTGATATTAGGCGGCTCGACTTTCAGCTCCATGTCCGCGCACTCATCGATCAGGGTCACCACCTTGTCGGTGTTATCCATGTCGGCGGACAGCACCGCGGCCATGAAGGCAGCAGGGTGATGCGCCTTGAGCCAGGCAGTCTGATAGGAGACCAGCGCATAGGCAGCCGAGTGCGACTTGTTGAAGCCGTAACCGGCAAACTTTTCCATCAGATCGAAAATATAGGTGGCGGTCTTCTCCTCCACGCCGCGTTTGACCGCACCTTCGGTAAAGATAGCCCGCTGTTTGGCCATTTCCTCAGGCTTTTTCTTGCCCATGGCGCGACGCAACATATCAGCGCCGCCGAGGGTATAACCGGCCAGCACCTGGGCGATTTGCATCACCTGTTCCTGGTACAGGATCACCCCGTAGGTAGGCTGGAGAATGGGGCCGATATCCGGATGGGGATATTCGACTTTGGCGCGACCATGCTTGCGGTTGATAAAGTCATCCACCATGCCGGACTGCAGGGGGCCGGGACGGAACAGCGCCACCAGCGCGATAATGTCCTCGAAATCATCCGGCTGCAGGCGTTTGATCAAATCCTTCATGCCACGGGATTCGAGCTGGAACACGGCGGTGGTCTGGCAGGCCTTAAGCAGATCGAAGCTCTTTTCATCGCCCAGCGGGATCGCTGTAATATCGAGAGACGCTTCACCCGCCTGTTTGCGCTGGCGGTTCACTGTCTGCACCGCCCAGTCGATAATGGTCAGGGTGCGCAGGCCGAGAAAGTCGAACTTCACCAGACCGACGGCTTCCACGTCGTTCTTGTCGAACTGGGTGACCAGACTGCCGCCGCCCTGCTCACAGTACAGCGGCGTGAAATCTGTTAATTTGGTGGGTGAGATCACCACCCCGCCCGCATGCTTGCCGGCGTTACGCGCGCAGCCTTCCAGCGATCTGGCCAGATCGATCAGGCTGGCGACATCTTCCTCATTTTCATAGCGTTCGCGCAGCGCGTCTTCCTGCTCCAGCGCCTTATCCAGGGTAATGCCGATCTCGAAGGGAATCAGCTTGGCGATGCCATCCACCAGCCCGTAGGGATAACCCAGCACCCGGCCCACATCGCGCACCACCGCCTTGGCCGCCATCGATCCGTAGGTGATAATTTGCGAGACCTTGTCACGGCCGTAATGTTCGGCCACATAATCGATCACCCGATCCCGGCCTTCCATGCAGAAATCCACATCGAAGTCGGGCATGGACACGCGTTCAGGATTAAGGAAGCGTTCGAACAGCAGATCATAGGCAATCGGATCGAGATCGGTAATGCTCAGGGCATAGGCGACAATCGAACCGGCGCCGGAGCCACGTCCCGGCCCGACCGGAATCGCATGATCCTTGGCCCAGCGAATAAAATCGGCCACGATCAAAAAGTAGCCGGGGAACCCCATGTCATTGATAACCTTGAGCTCGACCTCCAGGCGCTCATCATATTGCCGGCGCTTTTCAGCAAAATCCGGGGCTGAGGTATCGAACAGCCTGGCCAGTCGCAATTCCAGCCCCTTATGCGATTCAGCGGCGAGGAACTCTTCGATGCTCATACCCTCGGGCACCGGGTAGTCCGGCAGGTAATTCTTGCCCAGGGTCAGTTCAAGGTTACAGCGCTGGGCGATGGCCAGGGTATTTTCCAGCGCTTCGGGGATATCCTCGAACAGTGCGCACATTTCTTCTGCGCTGCGCAGGTATTGCTGGTCTGAATAATCACGCGGACGGCGGGGATCGTCCAGCACCCGGCCCTGATTGATGCAGACCCGCGCCTCGTGCGCCTCGAACTCGGAAGCCTTGAGAAAACGCACGTCGTTGGTCGCCACCACCGGTGCGCCCATTTCGATCGCCAGTTGCACGGCTGCATGCAGGTAGTCTTCCTCATTCTCCCGCCCCGTGCGTTGCAGCTCCAGATAAAAGCTGTCGGGAAACAGCGCCAGCCAGTGAGCCAGCGCCGCCCTCGCCGCCGCAGGGTTGCCCGTCAGCAGCGCCTGTCCCACATCGCCCTCGCACCCGGCGGAAAGTGCAATCAGGCCGTCGGTGTTACCCACCAGCCAGTCTCGCTGCAGCATAGGCCGCCCCAGATGCTGGCCTTCGGTGTAGGCGCGGGAGATCAGGCGGGACAGGTTGAGATAGCCGCTTCGGCCCTTGCACAGCAACACCAGCCGATCCGGCTGGCTCGGCTCCTGCTCATTATGCAGCCAGACATCCACGCCGATAATAGGCTTTACCCCGGCGGCCATCGCCGCCGTGTAGAATTTCACCATCGCGAACAGATTGCTCTGATCAGTCATGGCGACCGCCGGCATACCCGCCTCCGCTACGGCCTTCATCAACGGTTTGACCCGGACAATGCCGTCAACCAGCGAGTATTCAGTGTGTAATCGAAGATGAACGAAAGAGGCAGACATAGAACAGGAGTCTCAGCCTAAACCGCGATCAGTTCAAGTCTTGACAGGTGAATTGGTCTGGATATCCGGGGGGCACAGGAAAAAAATTTACCGCAAAGGTCGCGAAGGACGCAAAGGATGCAAAAAACCAGGGAAGCTTTGAGTTCATTACAACCTTGTCATTCCGGCGCGCCCGAACAAAGTGACGAAATACCAGAATCCAGGAAGTCATTGATGCATAACACATGGATTCCGGATCTCCGCTTCGCTACGTCCGGAATGACGAATTAATTCAGAGTTTCCCTAATTTTATTTCCTCTGCGCCTCTTTGCGTCCTTCGCGACCTTTGCGGTAAAACTGGTTTTTTTATATATGCAGCGCACTCCCGTCCACCGCCAGCGCGGCTTCGTGCAGCGCCTCGGAGAACGTGGGATGGGCATGGATCGTGCGCGCCAGGTCCTCGGCCGAGGCGGAGAACTCCATTGCCAGCACGGCTTCGGCAATCAGCTCCGAGGCATGCGCACCGTAGATATGCACGCCAAGAACCGTGTCGGTGCGCGCATCGCTGAGAATTTTCACCATACCCGCCGTATCCCCCGCCGCATGCGCGCGGCCGTTGGCGGCAAAGGGAAACACGCCTGAGTTAAACGCCATTCCTTCGGCCTGCAGCTGCTCGGTATTCTGTCCCACCCAGGCCACTTCCGGCCAGCTGTAGATGACCGAGGGAATCGTGGCGTAATTCACCTGCGGTTGCTGACCGGCGATGCGCTCGGCCACCGCCACGCCCTCCGCCGAGGCCTTATGCGCCAGCATCGGACCCCGCACCACATCACCGATGGCGTACACCCCCGGCAGGTTGGTGCGACACGCCGCATCCACCTCGATAAAACCGCGTCCGTCGAGTTTCAGCCCGACGGTTTCTGCACCGATATCGGCGCTGTTGGGCCGTCTGCCGGCCGCCACCAGCAGCCGATCCAGCTGCAATTTGTGTTCGCCCTCTGCATTCTCCCAGGTGACGGTAATCTGTTTAGCGGTCTTTTTTACCGCCTTGAGTCGGGCGCCAAATTGAATTTTCAGACCGGAATCCGGCAGATCCTGCTGTACGGCTTCGGCAATCTGCCGATCCACATGGCGCAGGAACGTCTCGCTGCGCGCCAGTAGGGTTGTTTTAGAACCCAGACGGGCCCAGACACTGCCCAGTTCCAGACCGATGACCCCGGCGCCGATCACGCCCAGCCGGCGCGGCACCTCAACAAAGGCCAGCGCGCCGGTGGAATCCACAATACGTTCACCATCGAAAGGAGCCGTTTCCAGTTCAACTACCGAAGAACCGGTTGCGATAATAATATTGTCCGCACTGATTTCATTCGGCGTATCCTCACCCCGGCTCTCTACACGCACACGCTGCTCAGCCACCAGACAGCCGCGTCCCGGCAGCCAGTCGATTTTATATTTGCTGAACAGCATGGCGATGCCACCCGTCAGTGTCTGCACCACCTGCTGCTTGCGCTGCATCATGGTGGCGACATCGATGGAAACCTCGCCGACCCGAATACCGTGGTCAGCGAATTCATGCCGCGCACGATGATAATGATGGGCGCTGTCCAGCAGCGCCTTGGAAGGAATACAACCCACATTGAGACAGACGCCACCCAGGGATGGCGCACCCTGTTCATTGACATAGTCATCGACACAGGCCGTTTTCATACCCAGCTGCGCACAACGAATCGCGGCCACATAACCCCCGGGGCCGCCGCCGATAATAATGACATCATAGTCTGACATAACTCGCTCCAGAGTCAGAAAAAACCTTTAACGCAAAGACGCAGAGGCGCGAAGGTCGCAAAGAATTTCAATGTATTTCAGTAATTTCCTTTGCATTCTTTGCGCCTCTGCGTCTTTGCGTTGAAAACATACGACTTAGATCTCCAGCAACATGCGCGAAGGATCTTCCAGCACGTCCTTGATCGCCACCAGGAACAGCACCGCATCCTGTCCATCGACGATGCGGTGATCATAGGACAGGGCCAGGTACATCATCGGCCGAATCACGATCTCGCCATTTTCCACTACCGGTCTGTCCTGGATCTTGTGCATGCCCAGAATCGCACTCTGTGGCGGATTGAGAATGGGGGTGGACAGGAGGGAGCCGAAAACGCCGCCGTTGGTGATACTGAAGGTGCCGCCGGTGAGTTCCTGCAGTGACAGTTTTCCCTCTTTCGCGCGCCGGCCGAAATCCCGAATCGCGATTTCAATCTCGGCAAAACTCATGCTATCGGCATCACGCAGGATGGGCACGACCAGTCCCCGTGGCGAACCGACGGCGATGCCAATATCAAAATAACCGTGATAGACGATGTCCTCACCATCCACCGAGGCATTGATGATCGGGAACTGTTTCAGGGCCTCGACCACCGCGGTGGTAAAAAAGGACATGAAACCCAGACGGGTTTCGTATTTTTGTTCAAACTGATCCCTGTATTTTTCCCGCAGATCCATCACGACTTTCAGATTAACTTCATTGAAGGTGGTCAGGATCGCGGCGGTGTTCTGGGCCTGTTTCAGGCGCTCGGCCACCCGCGCCCGCAAGCGGCTCATTGGCGCACGTCGTTCAGGGCGCGCGCCAGCAGGCATCAGCGCGGCTTCAGGCGGCTTACTCTCACCATCTGAACGCCTGTCCAGATAGTTGATGATATCGGTCTTGGTGATACGGCCGTCACGCCCGCTGCCCTGGATGTGAGCAGGATCCAGATTGTTCTCCAGCGCCAGCTTTCGCGCGGCCGGGCTGAGGATGGGGCTGGCTTTCAGCGTCGACTTTATCTCTGCCGGTTCAGCCGCTTTCTCGGCAGTCGCTTTCTGAACCGTAGAAACAGGTACCGACGTCGGTTTTGCCTCGGTATCAATAATCGCGATCACCTCGTCACTGACTACGGTGTCGCCATCATGGCGTCGGATATCAACCAGTACACCCGAATCCGGCGCGGTGATCTCCAGCACCACCTTGTCGGTTTCCAGATCCACCAGGTTTTCATCCCGCGCCACCGGTTCACCGGCCTTTTTATGCCAGCTCAAAAGCGTGCCATCGGCTATCGATTCCGGCAGGCTGGGAACCTTTACCTCAATCTGCATGTTTGATTCCTCCGTCGAACCCCAGTATTGAATCCGAACGTTCAGTCTGTCAGCGCCGCTTTTACCAGCGCCTGTAGTTGTTCGATGTGCTTCTTATGGTAACCCACCGCCGGTGACGCCGAAGCCGGTCGGCTGACAAAGGACAGGCTCTGTCCCTCGCCCAGGATCTGCCTGAGCAGCGGCTCAATATAGAACCAGGCGCCCTGATTCTGTGGCTCCTCCTGACACCATACCACCTCACTGGCCTGCGTATAACACGCCATCGCCGTGTGCAACGCCGCTGCGGGAAACGGATAAAGCTGCTCGATGCGCAGGATGGCAATATTATCTATGCCCCGCTTGCGGCGCGCCTCATGAAGATCGTAGAACACCTTGCCACTGCACAACAGCACGCGGGAAACCGAGGTCGACGCAGGCGCATCAGGATCGGCAATGACAAACCGGAAAGCGCCCTCACTGATATCCTGCAGGTGCGAGGTGGACAACTTGTGTCGCAGCAGACTCTTGGGCGTCATAATGACCAGGGGTATGCGCAGTTTGCGCAACATCTGTCGCCGCAACAGGTGAAACATCTGTGCCGGCTCACTGGGCACACATACCTGGATATTGTCTTCCGCACACAACTGCAGATAGCGCTCAAGACGTGCGGATGAATGCTCGGGTCCCTGACCGTCAAAACCGTGCGGCAGGAACATCACCAGATCACTCAGGCGACCCCATTTGGCCATTCCCGAGGTAATGAACTGATCGATAACCACCTGGGCGCCATTGGCAAAATCACCGAACTGCGCCTCCCAGATCACCAGCGAATACGGCGCTGCGGTGCTGTAACCATACTCGAAAGCCAGTACCGCCTCTTCGGACAACAGCGAGTCGATAACGATAAAGTCCGCCTGTTTTTCCGACAGGTGCTGTAGCGGTGTATAAGAAGAACCATCCTGCTGATCGTGGAGAATGGCATGGCGATGAAAGAAAGTGCCGCGACCGCTGTCCTGACCGGAAAGCCGGACAGGATACCCCTCGTCCACCAGCGAAGCATACGCCAGGGTCTCGGCAAAGCCCCAGTCCATCGCTAACTCGCCCGTTGCCATTTTGCTGCGCTCATCAAAAATACGCCGCACCTGCCTGTGTATGGTCAACGATTCCGGCAGCCGCAACATCTTCTCTACCAGCGTGCTGATTCTTGCCGTATCGATAGCGGTTTCCACCACTTCATCCGGTCGGGCATGTTGATAAGGCGTCCAGTCCACCCAATAAGGTTTATCGAAATCATCAGTCATCATATTGGGCGCTACGGTTTCGCCCGCATCGAGCCTGCTTCGATAACGACTGACCCATTCATCCACTTCGCTGCTACTCACCACTGCCTGCTCGATCAGGCGCTCGGCATACAATTGGCTGACCGGGGTATGCCGGCGAATCTTCTGATACATAATGGGTTGAGTTGCCGCCGGTTCATCGGCCTCACTGTGGCCATGACGGCGGTAGCAGACCAGATCCACCACCACATCCTTACGATAAACCATGCGGAAATCCAGCGCGATGCGCATCACCCGCGCCACCGCCTCGGGGTCATCGCCGTTGACGTGCAGGATCGGCGCCTGGATCATGCGCGCCACTTCGGTGCAATAAGTGGTGGAACGGGAGTCGAGCGGATTGCTGGTGGTAAAACCGATCTGGTTGTTGATGATGATGTGCAACGTCCCACCGATGCTGAAACCCCGCGCCTGAGACATGTTGAAGTTTTCCATCACCACGCCCTGCCCGGAAAAAGCCGCATCGCCATGAATCAACACAGGCAACACCATGCTGCCACCGCTGTCTTTACGCAGGTGCTGTCGCGCACGCACGGACCCCCCCACCACCGGGCCGATAATCTCCAGATGTGAGGGATTGAACAACAGGGCCAGATGCACAATACCGCCCTCTGTCCTGATATCCGAGGAAAAACCCTGATGGTATTTCACATCACCGGCGCCGGGATCGTCTTCATCGCCATTCGTCCCCTCAAATTCCTCGAACAGGGACGCGGGTGATTTACCAAGTATATTAGTTAGCACATTCAGCCGTCCGCGATGGGCCATTCCCAGCACCACCTCGGTAGCGCCATGTCCCCCCGCCTGGTGCAGCAGTTGCTGCAGCATGGGGATCAGGGATTCCGCACCCTCCAGAGAAAATCGCTTTTGTCCAACATAGCGCGTATGCAGGTATTTTTCGAACTCACTGGCGGCCAGCAAATGCCGTAACAGATCACGCTGTTCAGCCTGTGACAACGGTGTACAGGCTTCCTCCCCTTCCAGCCGCTGCTGCAACCAGCGTTTCTGCAGGGTATTGGTGATATGCATGTATTCGACGCCGATATGGCCACAATAGGTTCGGCGAAGAATAGTCAGGATTTCTCGCAGGGGGGCCGTCGCCGGGCCCACCAGCGAGCCGGTGTTAAATTCCGTATCCATATCCTCATCAGTGAGTTTATGGAAAACGGGATCCAGCTCGGGCACCGGGATCTGCTCCCTCAGACGAAGGGGATCAATATCGGCATTCTGGTGGCCGCGAAAGCGGTAGGCGTTAATCAACTGCAAGACCGCGACCTGGCGGGCCTCAGTCAGAGCATCTGTCGATGGCGAGGTGGTGAGTCGGCGGCTGCGAGGCTGTTTTGCAAGCCGGGCAAACTGCGCACGGATAGCCGCATGATCGGGTTCCACGCCAGATGCCGTCTTCTGTAGCTCTCTGAAAAATGCTCGCCAGTCTTCACCGACGGCATCAGGATCGCGAAGATACGCCGTATATTGCGCCTCCACGAAGGGGGCGTTGGCGCTAAACAGATAACTGTTTTCCAATAGCTCCTTCATTGGCATCAGGCCTTTTGTGCATCCTTTATTAATTTTAACCTGAGGGAAAAACCGTACGTCCTACACCTGCACACAGGTTAGTTCTTACGGCCAGATTTTTATTTGTAGGGTCGGATTTATCCGACCACAGTGTCAGAAAAAAGTCCGTCGGCGGGTTAAAACCCGCCCTACAAAAGGAAAATTCCTTAAAGGCTAACCTAATGAAGTCCTACATTCTCCATTTCCGATCGACTTCCCTGAACTGCATTTTAAGGAATTCCATTTGATCACCAAGAATGCGCCGGTTGCGCAGCACCAGATACTCCGCCACATTCGGCACATAGGGGATGGCCAGCAACGGCATACCCGCTTCTTCCGGCGTCTTGTTGCCCTTGTGTGTATTACACCGCCTGCAGGCCGTGACCACGTTGAGCCAGTGATTTTTACCCCCGCGGGAAATTGGTTTGACATGATCACGGGTCAGCTGCGAGACCTTTGGACTCTTGCCGCAATAAAGGCAAAGATGGCGATCACGACGGAACAGTTCGAGATTGTTAAGCGGAGGCGCGAGCTGGCTCAGGCGGCGTCGATTTTCGCCTTTGACGGCAATAATGGAGTTGATCTCGATGACACTGACTTCACCCGTCAGGCGGCTGGCGCCGCCATGCAGAGAAAACCTGTTTTCTCCCGCCGTCCAGGCCACCCGATCACGGGCGTACAGGCAGACCGCCTCCTGCCAGGGGATCCAGTTTACCGGCTGGCCGGTTACATCCAGCCTCAAAATCAATGGCAAGTTCATGCTGTCCTCATAATCTGTGGTACAACTTGTACTTCTACGATGCGTGGTAAAGAAGCTTTCCGCCATCCACATATCATTCCCTATCTTATAACCTGATTTTCTTATTAAAACAAATGCCTGTGAAACACCGGTGACAGACTGGTTTAAACAATCAGTTTTTTAACCGGCCCGAAGCTGCGCCGATGGATGCAGCTCACCCCGTGCACCTGCAGGGCTTCGATGTGCATTTTGGTAGGATAACCCTTGTGCCGGGCCAGACCGTAGCCGGGATAGTGCGCATCCAGCGCCACCATTTCCTGATCACGCGCCACCTTGGCGATAATCGAAGCCGCGCTAATCGCGGCCACCGTAGCATCCCCACCGATAATGGCCTCAGACGGACAGGTCAGTTCAGGGCAACGATTACCATCGATCAGGGCGCGATCAGGCGCCGGCTGCAATTGCTCCACCGCCCGTTTCATCGCCAGCAGGCTGGCCTGAAGAATATTAATGCTGTCGATTTCCTCCACTTCAGCGCGTCCCAGCGCCCAGGCCAGCGCCTTCTCGCGGATTTCAAGCGCCAGCCGTTCACGCTTTTTCTCGCTGATTTTTTTCGAATCCACCAGCCCCTCAATCGGCCTGTGCGGATCCAGAATCACTGCCGCCGCCACCACCGGCCCGGCCAGCGGGCCACGTCCAACTTCATCCACCCCGGCAACCTTTTCTTCTACTATTAAAACCTTCACGCCGACTCCCTTATCCAATTTGTACAAAAGCTTACCGCAAAATGCCCGTCTTCCCCAAATCGGTTGTCGGCCTCGTCCGGTACAGTAACCTTATATATCATTGATTTATCAGTGCCAGAGTGAGAAAATCCCGGTTCTTTTCATTGCCCGGAAAGCATCCGGAACGCGCCACGCGAGCATAACCAAACCCCAATCATGACAAAATTAAGAACTGCAGTAATCGGCGTCGGCTATCTGGGCAAGTTTCACGCCCAGAAATACGCCTCACTGGATGATTCACAACTCATTGCCGTCTGTGATACCAATCAGGACGTCGCCAAAGGCATTGCCGACGAACATGGGATTGAGGTTTACCACGATTACCATGAACTGCCCGGCAAAGTAGATGCAGTCAGTATCGTTGTGCCAACGCAAAAGCATTACGAGGTCGCGAGTTTTTTTCTGCAAAATAATATCCACGTGCTGCTGGAAAAGCCCATCACCTCCACCGTGGAAGAAGCCGGCAAACTGGTTGCGCTGGCCGAAGCCAATAACCTGATTTTCCAGATTGGCCATCTGGAACGTTTCAACCCGGCGATCATGGCGCTGGAGGATATCCTTAAGCAGCCTTTATTCATCGAATCACACCGCATTGCACCGTTCAATCCCCGCGGCGCCGATGTTAACGTCGTCCTGGATCTGATGATTCATGACATTGACATTATTCTTGATTTTGTCGACTCACCGGTCAAACACATCAGCGCCAACGGCGTACAGGTGCTGTCGAAGGATATCGACATCGCCAACGCCCGGATTGAATTTGAAAGCGGCTGTGTCGCCAACGTCACCTCAAGTCGCGTCAGCGTAAAAAGCGAACGCAAGATGCGCCTGTTCCAGCATGACGCCTATATTTCCATAGACTTTCAGGACAAAAAACTGGCGGTGCACCGCAAGGGCCGCGGCGAAATGTTTCCCGGTATCTCGGATGTTAACAGTGAGGAATGCACTTTCGAACAGGGTGACGCCCTGTTAAGTGAAATCAGCTCATTCATTGACTGCATCAGGAACAACAAAGCACCGGTTGTCAGTGGCAAGGCAGGTATGCGCGCACTGGAAACCGCTATCGAAATTACCCGGCTGCTCAACGCGCAGTAAGCAGTAATACACCACCCCGACGCAAGCAGACGAGTATCGGTTATGCAGGCTCGCCGTCAGGCGAACATGGACGGCTCAGGCCATACCGACAATAGTACTTCTCAATCAGGACAACACAATTACGAGGCATTCAGACTATGATCCCAATGGTCGATCTCAAAGGTCAATACCAGACACTGAAAGACGAAATCCAGGCCGCCCTGGCCGAAACCTTTGACAATACCCATTTCATCCTTGGCCCCAACGTACAGGCTTTTGAAAAAGAGGCTGCCGACTACCTCGGCGTCAGGCACGCGGTTAGCTGCGCCTCCGGCACCGATGCCCTGCACCTGGCGTTACTTGCCGCCGGCATTGGTAAGGGCGACGAAGTAATCACCACCGCCTTTACGTTTATCGCCACGGCTGAAGCCATCGACTATGTCGGCGCCACGCCGGTGTTTGTCGACATTGAAGCCGATACTTTTAATATTGATCCAGCAAAAATCGAAGCCGCGATCACAGATAAAACCACCGCCATCATCCCGGTACATCTGTTCGGCCAGCCTGCCGATATGGATGCGATCATGGCGATTGCAGAAAACCGCGGACTCAAGGTCATAGAAGACTGCGCCCAGTCCTTTGGCGCTGCCATCAATGGCCGGATGACCGGCGGCATCGGCATCGCCGGTTGCCACAGTTTCTTTCCCAGTAAAAATCTCGGCTGCTACGGTGATGGCGGTATGGTCACGACCAACGATGATGATGTCGCCGCACAGCTGAAGAAATTGCGCAACCACGGCAGCAGTGAGCGTTATCATCATGACATCATCGGCTATAACAGCCGCCTCGATGAAATACAGGCTGTCATCCTGCGCATCAAACTCAAACGCATGAAAAGCTATAATGAAGGTCGCCGCCGCGCTGCGCATCGGTACAGTACATTGCTGAAAGATCTCGTCACCCCGCCACATGAAGACGGCAAGGGTGAGCACGTCTATCATCAGTACACCCTGCTCAGTGACAAACGTGATGCGATCATGCAGAAATTACTTGATGCGCAAATCGGCTGCGCAATTTATTACCCCATTCCCCTGCACAAACAGAAAGTATTTGCCGACCTCTGCGCCAATCTCAGTCTGCCCGTGACCGAGGATGTGGTAAAACATTGTCTGTCACTGCCCATCTTTCCTGAACTGGGCGATGAACAGGTGAAAGAAATTGTCAAAGTCATCGAGTCAGCGTTATAGGCGAAACCCATGCGTGTCATGATTATCGCCGGAGAGGCCTCCGGGGATCAGCATTCCGCCCGACTGGTTGAGGCCGTACACAACCTCGATCCCTCGGTAGAATTTTTTGGTATCGGCGGTGAATGTATGCGCCGGGCCGGCGTGGAAATTCTTGTCGACTCGTCTGAGATGGCCGTGGTTGGCCTGGTTGAGATCTGGGCGCATCGCAAGGTAATCTTCGGCGCGCTGGACAAAATGCGCGAAATCCTGAAAACCGATCCGCCCGATCTTCTGTTTCTTACCGACTATCCCGAATTCAATTTACGCCTTGCCAAAACCGCTAAACAGCTTGGCATAAAAGTCCTGTTTTATATCAGCCCGCAGATCTGGGCCTGGCGTCAGTGGCGGGTCAAAAAAATTCGCAAACTGGTCGACATGATGGCGGTCATCTTTCCCTTCGAACTCGACTTCTATCACCGCCACAATGTACCGGTGCGCTTTGTCGGCCATCCGCTGGCCGAAGAGGTCCATGCCAGCGCCGAGCGGGAACATCTCTGTACTGAATTTGGACTGAATGCACAGCAACCGGTGGTGGGTCTGTTTCCCGGCAGCCGGCAGAGCGAAGTCAAACGCCTGATGCCGATCATTGTTGAAACCGCAAAACAACTAAAGCAGCAAAACCCGCAAATTCAGTTCCTGCTGCCTGTCGCATCAACCCTCAAACATGAAATTTTCAGCCCTTATATCGATGCAGAAACGCCGCCCATTACAATGATTGAAAATCGCAGTTACGATGTCATGGCCGCCTGCGACGCCATTGTTACAGTCTCCGGTACGGTGACGCTTGAAATTGCCCTGATCGGCACACCGATGGTCATCATCAATCGCATCTCCGCTCTTTCCTATTTTATTGCAAAACGGATGGTCAAAATCGATCACATCGGCCTGTGCAATATCGTCGCTGGCAAACGCGTCGTGCCTGAGCTGATTCAATATGACGTCAAAGCGAAAAAAATTGCCGATGAAATTATCAGAATGCTGACACAGCCAGAGTATAACCAGTCAATCAGGAATGAATTACAGCAAGTACGAGCAAAGTTGAGTTCAGACGGTGAGGTTAGCGATCTTGCCGAACTGACAATGGAACTGTTGAAGCAATAAGCTAAGAAAGCTCTGATTAATTCGTCATTCCGGACATAGCGAAGCGGAGATCCGGAATCCATGTGTTACGTATCAGTGACTTACTGGATTCCGGCATTCCCCCCAAGGGCACTTTGTCACTTTGTTCGGGCGCGCCGGAATGACGATAATGTAATTAATCAGAGTTTCCCTAAATAAAAGTTCCGAATTCCTGTCCGCTTTGCTGCATGTTCTTAAACTCTCGTAGGATGTGCTGGGTGAGACCAGAATCCTGCGAAGCAGGATCAGAAAATCCATAATGAAGCCCGAAGGGATTCTATGGAAACGAAGCGCATCGTTCGTGTGCCAGCCTGGGATGATGCGCTTCGTTTCTCAGCACATCCTACACATTAATAACGGGTGACTGTTTTATGAATGGCCCCAGGCACCCTGAAGCGGAAGCTCGCGAGCATTATATCGACCAAACGAAACTAACAAATGAGGCGTGGTTCGTTGTAGGTTCGCTTTCAGGCGAACAGGTACAGCTCATAATGCCCGAAGGGTGGAAGCCGAATCTGAAAATCTCTGGTTACCCTGCTCCTGCGTGGGAACGAGGGTAAAACTTCGCAGCAAGCCATTCCACTTGCAACGGAGTAGCTCAATTATAAAAGCGCCGCATGCGACGCCGCCAGTCGTGCAATCGGTACGCGCGGGGCCGAGCAGGACACGTAGTCCAGACCAATATCATGGCAGAAGCGAATCGATTGTGGGTGACCGCCATGTTCGCCACAGATGCCGACGCTCAGATCTTTACGCGTATTACGTCCCCAGTCCACGGCTATTTTCATCAGTTTTCCCAGTCCCTTTATATCCAGCACCTCAAACGGATTATCAAGCAGAATGCCATTTTCGTTATAGAAAGGCAGGAATTTATTTTCCGCATCTTCGCGCGAGAACGAGAAGGTTGCCTGGCTCAGATCGTTAGTGCCAAAGGAAAAGAAGTCGGCTACTTCGGCGAGGGTGTCAGCACGCATACAGGCACGCACCACTTCAATCATGCTACCAAACTTGAATTCAAGTTTAACTTTGTGTTGTTGTTCAACTTCTTTTTGCACCTCGTCCACATGGCGACGTATTCTTTTTAATTCACTGGCGGTACATACCTGCGGCACCATGATCTGCGGATTAATTTTAATTCCTTTCCTGGCGCATTCCGCTGTCGCTTCGAGGATGGCGCGGATCTGCATGCAATATATTTCCGGAAAGGTAATGCCGAGACGTACGCCACGGTGTCCCAGCATGGGGTTGACTTCGTGCAGCATTCTTACTTTTTTCAACATCGCTTCTTTTTTGCTGATCGTATCGGCAACACTCTTCGGATTAGAAAAAATTTTATCGGTCAGCCGCCGTTGCGGAATGCTGTTTTTTACTTCGTTTACAGTGGGATTAACCAGTTGTTCAGCATCCACCATAACTTCCATACCGCGAACAATGCTGTATAAATGTTTGAGTTCGTCCAGATCACTCAATAGTTGTTTCTCAGAAGGAAGGAACTCATGGATCGGCGGATCAAGGAGACGAATGGTGACCTGATGCGGCGCCATGGTTTCAAACAGCCCCTGAAAATCACTACATTGGATTGGCAACAGACGATCCAGCGCCTGCTGACGCTGCTCTTTGTTTTCCGCCACAATCATTTCAATCACCAGCGGCAATCTTTCTGCGGAGTTAAACATACGTTCGGTACGACACAGACCGATGCCCATGGCGCCATATTTCAGCGCACATTGAGCATCTTCAACCGTATCGGCATTGGCCATCACTTTCAGACGCGCCGCTTCATCGGCCCATTGCAGCAGGGTCTCCAGTTCCGGGGTAAATTCAGCTTCCATCATCGGTATTTCATCGAGGTAGACTTTACCGCTGCTGCCATCAATCGTAATCAAATCACCTTCTTTAAGCACGGTATCACCAATATGGGCTTCCCGTATCTGCACATCAACATGAATACCTTCCGCGCCGGCGACACAGGGTTTACCCATGCCGCGCGCCACCACGGCGGCGTGGGAAGTTTTGCCACCACGACTGGTGAGAATACCCTGTGAAGCAAAAAAGCCGTGGATATCTTCCGGTTTGGTTTCGTCACGAACCAGGATAACGCGTTGCCCCTGCTTGCCCAGCATTTCAGCACGATCCGCATCAAAGACAATATGACCACAGGCCGAACCGGGTGAGGCAGGCAAACCCTGCGCTAAGGCCGTCGTTTTGAGTTCACTCTCATCCAGTCTGGGATACAGCATTTGCTCAAGCGAATGAGGATCGATACGAAGCAATGCCTGTTTGCGATCGATTACCCCGGCCTTTTCCATTTCGACCGAGGTTCGCACCATAGCGATGGTGTTCATTTTGCCGTTGCGTGTTTGCAGACAATAGAGTTTGCCTTTTTCAATGGTAAATTCGAAATCCTGAATTTCCCTGTAATGGTTTTCCAGCTTGGCGCGCAGGGCTTGCAGTTGCTGATAAAGACCCGGCATTTCATCGGCCATGTTCTGGATTGGCCTGGGCGTGCGAATACCGGCGACCACGTCTTCACCCTGGGCGTTAACCAGATATTCACCAAAGAGCTGGTTTTCACCGGTCGCGGGATTACGGGTAAAGGCCACCCCGGTGGCGCTGTCATTACCCCGGTTACCAAAGACCATGGTCACAATGTTGACCGCTGTGCCGTTGGCCATGTCCTCGGTGATGTTGAATTCCCGGCGATAAGCCACCGCGCGTTTACCCATCCACGATTTAAATACCGCCTGCACCGCAATCTCAAGTTGCTCATAGGGATCTTCCGGAAACGCCTGACCGGTATGCTGCTTCACCACGTCGAGGAAACGTTCACTAATGTCTTTAAGATGACCCGCTCCGAGGCTAACATCATCCTTTATGCCAACCTGTTGTTTAACTTCTTCGAACTGGCTATCAAAGGCTTCGTCAGGTATGTTCAGCGCAACCTTGCCGAATAACTGGATAAAACGACGATAGGCATCATAAGCGAAACGCGCATCGCCGGTTTGTTTAATCACACCGTCAAGCGTACTGGAGTTAATGCCAAGGTTAAGAATCGTGTCCATCATCCCGGGCATGGACATCGCGGAACCGGAACGCACCGAGACCAGCAATGGATGTTCGGCATCACCAAAGCCCTTGCCGGTTTCCTTTTCCAATGCCTGCATCTGCTGCTGCACCGCCACCATTAGACCATCCGGCAACTGTTTGTCTTTCGAATCGAGATAAGCAAGACAGGCTTCCGTGCTGATAACAAAACCCGGAGGAACATTGAGCCCCATCTGGGTCATTTCACAAAGATTGGCGCCTTTGCCTCCAAGCTGTTTTTTATTTTTCCCATCCCCCTCATGAAAGGAAAAAACGTATTGAGACTTACTCACGTTAGCATCCATATTCATATCCCTCTTCTTTAATGTTCGTTTGCAGACAAGTGCGGCTACAGATCCTCTTTGACTGAAATATATCCACAAGGACATTCATGCGCGCACAAACCACACCCCTTGCAATAATCATAATCAAAAATATAGTGAGCCCCTTCCATCGCCTGCTCTCGAGTTTTAAGCACGGCGCTGTCCGGACACAGCGTCCAGCAGTTATCACAGGCCATGCAATTGCCACAGGAAAGGCAGCGTCGGGTTTCATGGCGCACCTGTTCTTCAGTCAGGCTGACTTCTATTTCAGCATCACGACTGCGTTCTTCAACCGGCAGAACAGGGTTATTCTGTCGCGCGGCGTGTTCGTGATAGTTCAGGTTTAGTCCTTCATAGGGGATCGGTTTGCCTGGATCTTGCTCGGGCATAGGCGCTTGCTGGATATAGGCATGCATGGCTTCTGCGGCACGGCGACCATCACCGATAGCTATGGCCACCGTACCCCGATTGGGACAAGCATCGCCGCCGGCAAAAATGCCGGGATGTTGTTTGATTTGTCCCCAGGCATCATGCGGGAACAGGGTCTGTTGCTGTAGCAGGTTACTGAAGTCTTCATCATCAACCTGCTGACCAATCGCCGGGATCACCTGGTCAACATGCAGGACTGTTTCCGTGCCTTCAAATGCGGTGCGATGCATTTCACCGTTGGCCTGCTGAATATTTTTCATATGCACCATTTCAATGCCAATGACTTTTTCACCCCGCAGGATCAAACGACGAATGCCGCGATGCTCATGGATCTGTACGCCTTCCTCCAGCGCCTGTTCAATCTCACGAGGCAAAGCGGGCATGGTGTCAGACGTCGCCGGGTTACCATCAGGCAGGGCATTGTGGGTAATAATATGGACTTCGGCCGCGCCTTCACGTTTCAGAACACGGGCCAGATCAACGGCGGTGTTACCGCCGCCAACAACTGCGACACTATTATATTGGGGGATGGCATCAACATGGATCCATTCTTTCAGTATATTTAATCCTGAATGCAGATCCCGGGGGGTGACGCCATCAACATTCCAGTCATGACTTTTTTGCGTACCCGGGCCTAAAAATACGCTGCGATATTGTTGTTGCAGTTCATCGAGTGAGATATCGCGACCAAGACGATGATGGGGCAGAAATTCCATGCCACAGGCGAGTAGTCGTTCCAGTTCTTCATCGATCACCTGCCGAGGTAAACGATAGGGAGGGATGCCTGAACGACAGGTGCCACCTGCCTGTGACAGCATTTCAAACAGGGTCACCTGATAACCCTGTCGTAATAAATGATAGGCCGCCGAAAGTCCCGCCGGCCCCGCGCCGACCACGGCAACGGCCAGGGCATTTTTGTCGACTGGGCTCAGCGGGTAGGCCCAGCCCTGACGAATTGCTTCGTCACCTAACCAGCGTTCGATCGAATGGATGGCGATGGCTTCATCATACTGGCCTCGGTTACAGCCACCTTCACAGGGGTGGTTGCAGACCCGTCCGGTAATAGCCGGTATTGGATTAGCCTGAACCAGAGTTTCCCAGGCTTGCCGGGGTTGTCCCATTTCCAGTTTAGCCAGATAGGCCTGGGCATCTTCACCCGCTGGACAGGCCGTGTGACAGGGTGCGGCCTGATGCCGGTGATAAGGTTTTTGCACCCGCCAGGTGCCAGTTTTAAACTGTGTGGCGGTGCCGGGGTTGGCATAGCCGCCACGATTATAGGTGATCATATTTATTTCCTGTCTCTCGCGCCATCATTCAGGCCCAACGTATCTTGCCTCGACCAACCGTGTCCGCGCCCTCACTGTCGAGGGCATCAGGATCATTACCCTTTAGTCCATAGCGTTCCATGTTGTAATTGGCCAGGGCTTGCAGATGTTCGAGCTCTTCCTCTGCCTGTTGCTTGCCACTAAACAAATGCCGGAAACGTTTTTGTTGCTTCAGGTAATCAATCACCGGACGAGGATGACGGATGGGCATGGTGCCGGTCAGTTCGCCACGTTCCAGTTCGATGACGGGAAACATGCCGGTTTGTACCGCCAGTCGCGCAACATCGATGGTCATGTCGCCTTCATGTCCCCAGCCCAGGGGGCAGGGAGAATGCACCAGTAAAAAAGTGGAGCCTTCAATCGACATGGCGCGACGTACTTTTTTGCGAATATCCGAAGGATAGGCAACCGAAGCCGAAGCGGCATAAGGAATATGGTGTGCGGCAATAATCGAAAGGATGTCTTTTTTCAGATGCCGTTTACCCATGCGCATTTTGCCCGGCGGTGAGGTAGTGGTCATCGCCGCATGGGGAGTGGAACTGGAACGCTGCACACCGGTATTCATATAAGCTTCATTATCAAAGCAGACATAGAGTACGTTATGGCCGCGCTCAAACATTCCGGATAAAGCCTGAAAACCAATGTCAAAGGTGCTGCCATCGCCCCCGAAGGCGAGAACTTTTGTGAGTTTGCCCTGCGCCTTGAGTGCGGCTTCCATACCGGAGGCTATCGCGCCTGCATTTTCAAACAGCGAATGCATCCATGGAACCCGCCAGGCGGATTCGGGATAAGGTGTGGTAAAGATCTCCAGGCAACCCGTGGCATTGGCAATGATCACATCGGGGCCAGCGGCTTCGGTTACCAGACGTGCGGCCAGGGCTTCACCGCAGCCGAGACAGGCACGATGTCCCGGCGTTAGCGCCTGAAAGCGTTGCTGCTGTTGTCGCAACAGCGGGATATTAATGTCCGGGTATTCAGCTTGTTTGCTCATAATATCTCTACTTTAATAAGAGTAAAGGGGACGGTTAGTTAACGATCCTGTTCTGGCAATCTGTCCAGCACCACATCGAACACGCTGAAGTATTCGGGTTGTTCCTGATCTATCGCGGCAAGCAATTTGGGCAGGGCATCCATCGGTACATCTCGCCCACCCAGACCAATGGCAAAATTATGAATGCGTGGTAGATGTTCCATCTGATGCAGGGCGGCGCGGACTTCATTGCCAAGAATGCCGCCGCTACCGGGCGACATGGCGCGATCAAGCACAATCAGTTCATCCAGTCCCTCGCAAGCCTGTTGTAATGCTTTGACCGGGAACGGACGGAAAGAACGTAATTTAATTAATCGTACGGGTTCAAGATCAGTGTAATGACTGCGCGCATCGGCCAGCGTGCCATAGACGGATCCCATGATCAGGATACCGATGCGCGCACCCTCAGGGCCATCGGCCTGCAACAGTCCGGGACTTTTCCGACCACTGATTTTTGCCCAGTCTTCGGCGGCAGAAATAATTTCCGCCTCGGCATTTAACAGAGCCTGATGGTGGGAATGACGTGCTTCAGAAAATAAATCGGGTGATACCAGCGTGCCGACGCTAATCGGGTTTTGCGGATCCAGGCTGCGGGAAAAATGATAAGGCGGCAGAAAATGTTCAACCTGTTCCGCTTCAGGAATTTCCATCGGCTCCAGTGTATGTGTGAGGGTAAAGCCATCCACGCAAACCATCACCGGTAACTCACAACGTTCTGCAATACGAAAAGCCTGGATGGTGGTATCAACCGCGTCCTGATTATCCGCACAATAAAGCTGGATCCAGCCGGCATCACGTACCGCCATCGAGTCCTGTTGATCATTCCATATTGATAAGGGGGATGATACCGCACGATTGGCGCAGGTTAAGACGGTGGGAATTCGCAGGCCGGCAATGTTATACAGCACTTCACTCATTAACAGGATCCCCTGTGAGGCGCTGGCCGTATAAGTGCGGGAACCGGCGGCGGCCGCGCCGAGCACCACGGAGGCGGCGGAAAACTCACTTTCAACACTGACCAGATTACAGTCGAGCACGCCATCCGCAACCAGCCTGGCAATATTCTCAACGATGTGGGTTTGCGGCGTAATCGGATAGGCGGCGACCACCTGTGGTTTACACAGGGCGACAGCCCGAGCGATGGCGAGGGAACCTTCAATAGCCTGTTGCATGAACTGCCTCCTGCCATTTACCTGCGGGAACTTCCTGTGCGGCGGCTTGAATTAACTGGGTATTATGTTCCAGTATTTCACCAGAAAATTTATGTGCGAGGACTTTAATCAGCGCATCAATCGGAAACAGCCCTGTAAGGCTCAAAAAAGCAGCAAGTAACGCCGTATTGGGCACCGGGCGTCCAAGATATTGTTTGGCGATGCTGGAAGCCGATAACGAGATCATTTCAGCCTCTTCAGGTACAGGCAGTTCAGCCGCCGATCTGGATGAATTCACCAGAATCTTGCCGCCGGGCAACAGGCCATCGGTGACCCCGGGAATATGCAACAGGGCTTCATCCTGAATGATCAGGAAGGCAGGTGTCTGTATCTGGCAGCGTCGCTGAATTGTTTGATCGGCAATACGAACAAAAGCGACGACAGGTGCGCCGCGCCGCTCGGCGCCAAAGTTAGGAAAGGCCTGCCCATAGCGGCCGGTTTCAAAAGCAGACATGGCTAAAAGGTTGGCAGCAACAACATTGCCTTGCCCGCCTCGACCATGAATGCGGATCTCAGTTAGTGTCATAAGACTCGATACTATTTAAAGTAAGTATAAATTGAGGCAAAGCATGTACTGCAGTTGTCCCTTACTCATGCTATTTGATTAGCAAATGATGTATCGTCCCTTAAGATCTAAACTTTATGTCTTTTAGGGTTATTATTTCAAGTAATAATTCACGGCAATATAATTATATTCACTCTAACATTAAGAATACCAAAGTCGTCTACTGCACAATAATCTCCGCTATAACCTTCAGAAAAGATCGCCTTAATAAGGAGCGGGCTTTACTCACAAATAAAACTATGTGGAATTCCATATCAGGTTGGGTAGAGTCCTGAAGCATGAAGGGCGAAACCCACACAAACGAGTATGCCGACGGGTTTCGCTCTACTCCCCCTACAACTTTTCGCTGCAAGTAGCGGGGAATTACACCAAAAGTCACTGCTGTCCCGTTAACCAGTACTTGCCATGTGGTAATGAGTTGTTTAGCGTGAGCTGTAGTGTGATTTGAGAAATTGAGACATGAATTCTCAACAATCTCTCCCGTCATTCCGGCGAAGGCCGGAATCCAGTGGTTTCAACAACTTTCCGGATGCCAGCCTGCATCGGCATGACGGATATAAAGTTAACGAGACAGCAGTGACTCAAAATGATTAATAAATCATTTTTTTAGATCAAATCCTGACTATTCCAAATAAGCAGAGCAGATTAATGATGTTCCCACTCACCTTCATCATTCAGACAAACACTGACAACTTTATTGACTGTTAATTTTGACTCCGACCATGCCTGCAGAAGCAGGTCTCGGCATGCCAGACTATCTTTTGAATAGATCTTGTTCAGGCTCACTTTGAAGTTCTTGCCCGTATCCCTGTTTTCCCACTTGTGCGAATCATTCAGTTTCCCTTTAGCCAGTAAACTCTGACCATGTTCCTTAACCAGGAGAAGATCCTCTTCGGTATAATTATGCGCTTCATCCTCGCTCATTCTAAGAATGCTGCTGGCAAAACTTCCCACTATTTTGAAGGGTGCAGTTATCAGGCCACCAATTGCGCCGGTTAATACCCCGGAACTTGCCTCACTCGCCGCCACGCCTGCCTTGCCGATAAGGCCATCAACCCGATCCAGGGTTGCGGGTACTTCTTTTCTTACTTCACTCAGCTGTATTAGTGCATCAGAAGCAAGCGGGCGATAAGCTTTCATTTCCACAGACACTGACTCGACCGATGCCAGTACCGATGGCAATTGTTCACGGACTGCCTCAACTTCATCAAGCACTGCTGGAAGCTGTTCCCGAGTTTTACCCACTTCAGTCAAAATCGAGGGGATTGTCTCACGCACATGTTTAACTTCATCAAGAATTGCCGGGATCTGTTCACGGGTTGCGTTAACCTCATCAAGAATCGGCGGAATCAAATCACGAAGCTGTCTGATTTCTTCCAGCACCGGTTCCACCTGTTCACTGGTGCTACGAATATTTTCCAGTATATCCGGAACCTGGCGAACAAAACGGGAGAGCTCAAAGGTGAAGTAGACCAGCGATGCCGCCAGCGCCAGAATGCTGATGGCGAGTAAGGTTGATGGTTTATTATATTTTTCTGGCACGTTAATTAACTCGACCGATGCGCTTCATTCCTTAGCAGCATCCTGCCCAATAGATCAGGCTCGGTGTAATAACAATTTAGCGTAAAATCCCACGCCCGGAGTTTTCGATAAACTCAACAAACAGGCGCACCTCATCGTGCTTTTCGGCTACCCTGCTTAAGTGCGATCGTGCTTCCTCGGCAGTCAGGCCCATGCGATAAACTGTTTTATAGGCATCCCGTAGTTCCCGGATAAGATCGCTGGAATAACCGTGTCTCTTTAGTCCTTCCAGATTTAATCCCCGCGGGTGCGCAGGATTTCCTTTTACCAATGTATAGGGCGTGACATCTTTGCCAATAGCGCTGCCCATGCCGCAAAAAGCATGTATGCCAATATGGCAGAATTGATGCACCAGTGTGAAGCCACCAAGAATAGCATAGTCATCTACCAGCACATGTCCTGCCAGTGAAGCGCCATTGGAAAAAATAGTATGATTGCCGATGATGCAGTCATGCGCGATATGGATATAGGCCATCAACCAGTTATCATCGCCAATGGATGTAATACCCCCGCCATCTTCTGTGCCACGATGAATAGTGACAAACTCACGAATGGTATTGCCATCGCCGATCACCAGCCTTGAATTTTCACCATGAAACTTTTTATCCTGCGGCGCCTCACCAATGGAAGCAAACTGGAAAATACGGTTTTCACGGCCCATGCTCGTCGGCCCATTAATGACAACATGAGGGCCAATCCAGCTTCCTTCGCCTATCTCAACATTCGCACCAATAACAGAAAAGGGACCAACACTGACATCCTGCGCTAATTTTGCATCAGGATGAATGATAGCGCGCGGGTCGATACTCATCAGATCTCCCGTTCAGCACACATAATTTCAGCGCTACAGGCCAGCTTGCCTGCAACTGTTGCCTCGGTTGCAAATTTCCAGATCCCGCGTCGTTCCTTGATAAAATCAACCCGCAGCTGCAACTGATCACCCGGCTCGACCTGGCGTTTGAAACGCGCCTTATCAATGCCGGCGAGATAGAAAAGGTTGTTATCATCGGCTGACTTTGTGGTGCTAATCGCGGCAAGGATGGCCGTGGCCTGCGCCATGCATTCAGTAATCAGAACGCCGGGCATCACCGGACGCTGAGGAAAATGACCCGTGAAATGCGGTTCATTGTGCGAGACATTTTTGAGCGCCAGCAGATATTCGCCGGCTTTATAATCCAGCACTCGATCGATTAACAGAAAGGGGTAGCGGTGTGGCAGGTATTTCAGTATTTCATTGATATCCATTGAATTCACGAACGGTTTCCCCGTAGCTATCTGTTATTCACAAAAGAGTATTCCGCGTGGGCGACCGAAGGAAACGCCTGTGGTGCACAAAAATCGTGCCCACCCTGCTGGACTCTCAGGAGAGCCTTGTCGAAGCCTTCGACTGACTCAGGGGGAACGGAGTAGTTAATCAGCGTTTTCTGAAAATTATCAGCCTTACTTGCTCAGGCGTTTAATGACCTTGTCAGTAATGTCCACGCGCTTGCTGGCGAACATGACGCTGTCCCCGAGAATAACATCATACTTTTCTTCCTCTGCCAGCGAAACTATCGCTTCATAGACTTTCTGCTGCAGGTTGTTCAGCTCTTCATTGCGGCGCAGGTTCAGATCCTCATTGAACTCTTCCTGGCTTCGCTTGATATCCCGCTTCTTCGCAAGAATCTCACGTTCCTTTTTCTTTCTTACCGTGTCACTCATTACCGCAGCGTCACGGTTCATCTCATCTTCCAGTTTTTTCAATGTCTTCTGCATGGCCACGATTTTTTTATCACGGGGCGCAAACTCGGATTGCAGTTTCACCCTCGCCTGTTCAGCCTGCGGCGCTTCCTGCAAAACTCGGGCACTATTGACAAAGCCGATTTTAACTTCCTGTGCAACCGCATTCAGCGACAGAAAGAAGCCAAGCACCAGTAATAACAGAGTTCTGGCCGCTATTTGTCTGTTCAACATTATTTTGTGTTTTTGCATGTGCCCTGTTCTTTAATTTTAAAATACGTTTAAAACGGCGAACCCATGGTGAACTGGAAATTCTGGATTTGATCGCCATCCCGAGCGTTCAACGGAATCGCATAACTGAAGCGCATAGCGCCTACCGGCGCCAGCCATAGAAATGCCACTCCAGCCGCCTGCCGGAGCTCCCTGAAGTCCATTTTATCCTGAGCTCCAAACACATTACCAATATCCAGGAAAGCGCTAACCCGGGTCGACCCGGACTTCTCGCTAAACGGATTCGGTAAGATCAGTTCAAAATTGGCGACAAATTTCTTGTCGCCGCCGATAGCATAGTTGCTTATTACATCCCGGGGGCCCAGCGAGTTACTGTCGTAACCGCGAACCGAGTTACTGCCACCTGCATAATAGCGCTGAAACGGCGGCAGGGAACTGGTGTTGCCATAGCCGGCACCATAGCCCAGCACACCCTTGATCATCAGCGTTGTCAGATCGCCCAGGGCAAAATACTGTATATGGCGCAGGTTTAGTTTGTAATATTCCAGATCACTGCCCGGTGTGGCCACATCCACACCCGCCCGGCTGTAAGCCCCGGCCGTCGGCAGTATCCGACGATTCCTTCTGTCCCGTGACCAGGATGCGCCAGCATTGAAATTGCTATAGACATTACCATTTTCATCAATAAAATCAAGTATATCCTGTGCGGTGTAGGCCGCATCCACAACTAATTTGGTATTATCATAGCCCAGAGTGAACAGCGAACGATCCGTTTCATTCAGCGGCAGTCCATAACTGACTGAAAAACCTTGGCTTTCTGTTAGATAGTTGATGACATAGAGAGTACGGGTATCCAGCTTGCGGTAATAAAGCCTGAAGCCACGGCTGATGCCATCTTCGGTATAGTAAGGATCCGTATAATTCAGACTGATATTGGAGCTAACGCTGCTTCTATCGATAGAAATTCCAACCTGCTTACCGGTGCCGACAAAGTTCTGCTGGGTGATAGCCATATTGACCATGGCGCCATTGCTGTCGGAATAACCCACACCGGCGGTCAAATTGCCGGTTGGCCGTTCGGCCACGGTAAAATTGACATCAACCTGATCCGTTGTCCCTGGCACCGCAGGCGTTTCGACATTCACCTGCTCGAAGAAACCCAGTCGATCAAGACGCGTGCGTGAAGCCGAAACCAGTTTGGTAGACATCCAGTCGCCTTCCATCTGCCGCATTTCGCGCCGAATTACTTCGTCCTTTGACTTGCTGTTACCACTGATATTGACCTTGCGTACATACACTCGCCGCCCAGGATCGATGAAAATGGTCAGACCAACCGTGCGCGTATCCTTGTCCACATCCGGTACAATATTGACATTGGCAAAAGCATAACCTTCTTCTGCAAGACGGTTTGAAACACGCTCAGTGGTGCCCATACTTTTACGGCGAGAAAAAATATCATCTTCTTTCAGACTGATCAGTGGCCACAGTTCCTTTTCATCGACAATAAAATCACCGGCAAGTTTGACACTGCGAACTCTATACTGTTGGCCTTCAGTCAGATTGATCGTGATATAAACATCTTCCTTGTCCGGCGTAAGAGAAACCTGGGTGGAATTGATTTTAAAATTAATATAGCCACGATCGAGGTACCATGATTTTATGGTTTCCAGATCAGCGCCCAGCAACTGTTTTGAATATTTGTTGCGCCCGCCAAAAACCGACTCTTCTCCCAGTTTCATTTGGCTGAGCAGTTTGCGACTACTGAAACGGCTGTTACCGGTAATCGTGATCGCCGCAATCTCGGCCGGATCACCTTCGGCAATATTAATAGTCACATCCACCCGGTTGCGTCCGAGCTGTTTTGTTTCGGCCTTGACCTTGACCCCGTACTTGCCCAGCCCATAATACTGCCGTTTAAGTTCCTGCTCGATCTTGTCCAGCAGAGAACGATCCAGCACCCGGCCCTTGGCCAGGCCCAGTTGCTTGAGAGAGGTTTCAAGCTGTTCGGTCGTGATATCCGAGTTACCCTCGAATTTAACATCGGCAATAGCAGAACGTTCAGCCACAAACACCACCAGCACATTGCCATCACGCTCAAGCCGTATGTCCTTGAAGTAGCCACTCTTGTAAAGGCTGCGAATTGCCTCTGCACCCAGCTTCTCATCCAGCCTGTCGCCAATCTTGATCGGCAGATAGTTAAACACCGTACCCACGGTGATTCGTTGCAACCCTTCAAGTTGGATATCTTTAATGACAAAGGCATCATAAGCAAAGGCAACCTTCCCCACAAAACAACCCATTAATATCAAGCCAAGCTTTTTATTCATTAAACCCTTTACTTCTAATTCTTAATTCAACAGACGCACAAAATCATTGTACAGCGCCAGGCTCATTAGCAATACCAGCGCCGCGACACCGATTTGCTGAGCAATAATTTCTGTTTGTTCGGAAACCGGGCTACCCTTGACAGCCTCAACCAGATAGAACATCAGGTGCCCGCCATCCAGCACCGGCACCGGCAACAGGTTAAGAATCCCCAGACTGATGCTAACAATCGCGAGAAAATCAAGAAACCGGGCCAGACCGGCATTGGCGGAATAGCCGGCATACACAGCGATGTTCAACGGGCCACTCAGATTTTTTACCGAAACCTCACCCGTGATAATTTTGCCCAGCATTTTCAGCGTCAGCCAGGCATTGCTCCAGCACTTGTCCCATGCATTGCCCATCGCCGCAAATACGCTGTAACGATACAATACCCGGTTCGCATCACTCACATAAGGCCCAATGCCCAGCTTGCCAACCGTCTTGCCATCCTGCTCTGCCGACATGGTATGAACCGGCACGTCCATTTCATGGCCGTCGCGTTCAATCCGCAGTAACAAATCCTGATCCGGGCGCGCACTGACAATTTCGACCAGATCCATCCAGTTGTTGATAGCGTGGTCATCAATACGGATGATCCGATCTTTTTTCTGCAATCCCGCTTTTGCTGCGGCCGAATCTTCCACCACCCGACCAACGATCGATTTAAGTTCTTCACGCCAGGGCGTAAAACCGAGGATCTCGAATAATTTCCCCGGCTCCAGTTCCTGCACGGTCTGCGACAGATTCAGTTCGGTGGTAAAGGTCTGTCCATTCTCATTCGCCAGCGTCATTTTTACGCTGCCCCGATCCACCATCGCCGGTAACAGAGCCTCCAGCGCCACATCCCAGATCGGCGTGTCCCTGTCATCAATCATCAGAATTTGCTGCCCGGGCGCGAGTCCCGCCTGCGCAGCCGGGGTCCCCTGTTTCACCTCACCAACCACCGGTGCTACGCCCTGAACACCGATCACGAACATCATCCAGTAGGCGACAATGGCAAAAATAAAATTAAACGCCGGGCCGGCGAAAACAATTGCAAAGCGGGTGCGCAGGGACTGGCGATCAAAGGCCCGGTGCACCTCAGCTTCAGGCACATCACCTTCACGGCCATCCAGCATTTTCACGTAACCACCTAATGGCAGGCTGGCAATCACAAACTCGGTTTTATCTTCACCGAAGGTTTTTTTCCACAGCGGTTTACCAAAGCCAATAGAGAAGCGCAGAATTTTCACCCCCAGACGGCGCGCCACCCAGAAATGACCAAACTCATGGATGGCCACCAGCAGGCTGATGGCGAGAAGGAATGCGCCCACGGTATATAAAATATCAAACATCACTAACCTGCTTTTATTATGCTGCCAAGATCATTCGACCGGCTGCATCCCGCGCCCGGGCATCCGCTTCCAGAATAACATCCAGTGAATCCGCATTACTGGAATCAACTGCGTTCATCACTTCCTCAACCAGCACCGCGATACGAGTGAATGGCAGCTTCTGATCCAGAAATGCCTGCACCGCTACTTCATTTGCTGCATTCAATACCGCCGGCATAGCGCCGCCAGCGCGAATCGCCTCTTCGGCAAGCCGCAGGCAGGGAAAACGGTCATAGTCCGGTTTCTGAAAGTCCAGTTGCCCACAGGTAAAAAAGTCCAGCCGCTCGACCCCGGATTCCATGCGCTGCGGCCAGGCCAGAGCATGAGCGATCGGGATGCGCATATCAGGCATGCCCATCTGCGCCAGCACCGACCCATCAACATATTCCACCATGGAATGAATAATACTCTGCGGGTGCACAACAATCTCAATATTATCTGGCGAAGTGTCAAATAGCCAACAGGCTTCAATTAATTCCAGCCCTTTGTTCATCATGGTCGCCGAATCCACTGAAATCTTGCGCCCCATACTCCAGTTGGGGTGGGCGCAGGCCTGATCAGGCGTCACCCTGGCCAGATCCTTAAGCGGCGTATTCCGAAACGGCCCGCCTGATCCCGTAAGCAGGATTTTTCGCACCCCAACCGCCGCCAGACCCTGGCGGTAGTGATCCGGCATACACTGGAAAATGGCGTTGTGTTCGCTGTCGATAGGCAGCAGTTCAGCCCCGTTTTTCTGCGCCGCGTCCATGAACAGGCGGCCGGACATCACTAACGCTTCCTTGTTGGCCAATAATACCCGCTTGCCCGCTTCAGCCGCCGCCAGCGTCGGCAACAACCCCGCTCCGCCGACAATAGCGGCCATGACATAATCCGTCTGCGCCAGGGACGCAACTTCAATCAACCCGTCCAGTCCCTGTCGCACCTGGGTTGCCAGGCCGGCTTCCTTTATTTTGCTTTCAAGTTGCTGTGCCGCATCTGCATCCACCATCACCGCAAATTCCGGCTCAAATGCCTGACACTGCTGGAACAGCCGATCGACCTGGCTATTCGCGGTCAAGGCAACGATCTTAAAACGATCTTTTTGCTCTGCGAGCACCTCCAGCGTACTCACGCCAATCGAACCCGTGGCGCCCAAAATCGTAATCCCTGGAATCGTGACGGCCATCATAATTTCCCCGTAATTAACAGCATACCGCCAAGGAAAAAAGGCGCCGCCGAGGTCAGGCTGTCGATCCTGTCCAGCACTCCACCATGTCCCGGCAACAGAGCGCCACTGTCTTTTATATTTACCTGTCGCTTGAACAGGCTTTCGGTCAAATCGCCTACGATGGAAATGGCTGTCACGACAATACCCAAAATGACAAATTCCAGCACCGGGAGTTCAAAATAAACCGCCGCCCCGAGCGCCAGCAAGATTGCCGCCAGCATGGCGCCGGCCACCCCTTCCCAGCTTTTTCCAGGACTCACCTTTGGCAGCAGTTTGCGCCGGCCCCACTGGCGACCGGAAAAATAAGCTGCGCTGTCCGCCGACCAGATCAATAACAGTAGCAGCAGGACATAAGCCGGGCCAAATACCGGATCAGCACGCAGGCTAATCAACGCAGCAAACGGTGGAAGTAGCAGCACAAAACCAATAAGCGCCTTGATCATCCGCTGTCCGCGTAAATAATCCCTGCCTCCTGAATAAGCCAGCAACAGCCATACAGCCATCAGCCACCAAATCAGGGATAGTTGTAGAACTATGCGGATCAAACCCGGGGTTTCATTTTTCCAGAGCAGGTACAGGCAGAGTGAAAACAGCGCCAGATAGACAACTCGCACCAGCATATTTTCAATCTCGCAGATGCGGGTCCACTCCCAGGCTCCCAGCACCACAAACAGCGCCAGCAGGGCGGCAAAACCAGTGTCAGGTAAACTGAAAATCCCCCAGACAACCAGAGGGATGAGGATAGCGGCGGTAACAAGACGCTGCTTAAGCATTACGCAGTTTTTCTATCTGTTCGCCTGTGTGTCCAAAACGGCGCTGGCGTCCTGCGAATGATGACAGGGCTTTGTCGAACTCGGTGCGATCAAAAGCAGGCCAGAGGGTATCGGTGAAATACAGTTCCGTATAGGCAAGTTGCCAGATCAAAAAATTACTGATGCGTTCTTCGCCGCCGGTGCGAATAAACAGGTCAGGATCCGGTAGTTCGCTCATAGACAGTTCGGCTTCGATCATTTCATCGCTAATGGCATCAGCCTCTATTTCCCCACGCACGGCCTTCGCCGCCAGCTTGCGCGTGGCCTGCACAATATCCCACTTGCCACCATAGTTGGCCGCCACGTTCAGGGTCATGCCATCATTATCAGCCGTCAACGTCTCAGCCTTGACGATGCGTTTCTGGATCCGGACAGGGAAAGCGCTATGATCACCGATAATGCGCAGGCGGATATTATTGTGATGCAGCCTTTTGACTTCACGATCCAGCGCGGTAAAAAACAGATCCATAAGCAGGCCAACTTCCTTTTCCGGCCGCCGCCAGTTTTCACTGGAAAAGGCAAATAGCGTCAGAACTTCGATTTCAAGTTCGCGGCAGGCCTTGACAACTTCACGCACAGTTTCGACACCGCGACGGTGCCCGATAATACGAGGTTTCCTTTGTGCTTTGGCCCAACGGCCATTGCCGTCCATGATGATAGCCACATGGCGCGGAAGCGCACTGCCTACGTCAATCGCTCCAGCCTCATTGTCATGCATAATTTGATCGCAGAATAAATGATGGGTTTCTCTTTGCTCTACCCATCCTACTCTTTATGCCCTCTTGTAGGATGGGTAGAGCAAAGCGAAACCCATCAACCTTTTTATGGCAAAAACAAAATACAGATTCCTTCACCAGATAAATCCCCTTATTCAAATTTCCATCAAATCCTTTTCCTTCTCTTTCAGCAGCTCGTCAATCATGGCGACATACCTGTCTGTTATTTTCTGCACATCATCCTGTGCATGACGTTCTTCATCCTCAGTAATTTCCTTGTCCTTCTGTAATGATTTGAAGTCACTTAATACGTCACGTCGAATATTACGCACAGCAACCTTGGCGCCCTCGCCTTCCTGGCGCACTATCTTGATCATGTCCTTACGCCGTTCTTCGGTCAGCGGCGGCAAGGGCACACGAATCACCTCGCCAGCCGTCATGGGATTGAGGCCCATATCGGAAGTCATGATCGCCTTTTCAATCGGCGCCACCATCTGTTTTTCCCACGGCGTCACCGCCAGGGTGCGCGCATCGGAAACAGAAACATTGGCTACCTGGCTCAAAGGAACAGCAGCGCCGTAATACTCAACGGTAATATGATCCAGTAAACTGGTATGCGCCCGTCCGGTTCTGATCTTGCTGAGATCATTTTTGAGTGACTCGACACTTTTACCCATCCGGGTTTCTGCGTCCTGTTTTAATTCATCAATCATGTATCGCCTCTGAACTCATGTTTTCCGCAGGTTAGTTGACAAGAGTACCTACATTTTCACCCTGAATCATACGTAGCAAAGCGCCCTTTTCACTCATATCATAAACGCGAATCGGCACCCTGTTATCACGACACAGTACAATCGCTGTGGTATCCATGACCGCCAGTTTTTCCTCAATAACCTGATCATAACCAAGATGATCATAGCGAACTGCTGTCCTGTCTTTCACAGGGTCAGCATTATAAACCCCGTCCACCTTGGTGCCCTTGATCACCACGTTAGCGTTGATTTCAATGCCGCGCAGACTGGCAGCCGAATCCGTGGTAAAGAAGGGGTTGCCCGTACCCGCTGCAAAAATAACAACTCGGCCTTTTTCCAGATGGCGTACCGCACGACGGCGAATATAGTCTTCACAAACACTGTGAATGGAGAGCGCCGACATCACCCGAACCTTCATGCCTTTCTGCTCAATCGCATCCTGCATCGCCAGGGCATTGATGACGGTAGCCAACATACCCATCTGATCCGCCGAGGTTCTATCCATTCCACTGGAAGCCAGACTCACGCCACGGAAAATATTACCGCCACCGATGACCATCGCAACCTGCACACCCGCATCAATCAGTGACCTGACCTCATCGGCGATACCTGAAAGGATATCCGGTGAAATACCGAAATCCTGCTCGCCCATCAGCGCTTCGCCACTGAGTTTCAATAAAATACGTTTGTAACTGATTGCTGTCATAATTTTCGTTATTTTACGCGTAGGATGGGTTAGATGCACATGGTTGCAGGCTTAAAAAAACCCTAACAGGATCGGCGCGCATCGTAACCCAACATTTTAAAACTATTATCTAAATACAAAGTCCCGAATTCCTGTCCACCTTGCAGCATGCTTTTAAACATCTCGCAGGATGTGCTGAGTGAAACGAAGCGCATCATTCCAGGCTAGACACACGAACGATGCGCTTCGTTTCACTCAGCACATCCTACATATTAATAATATCCGGGCACTCTTCTGGAACCTTTATTCAGCCCTTCATTTGCGCAGCAACTTCTTCGGCAAAGTTTTCACTTTTCTTCTCGATACCTTCACCTACCTGGTAGCGAATAAAACCGGCAACGCTGGCGCCGGCCTTATCCAGCAGCTGGGCAACGGTCTGGTCCGGATCTTTGACGAAAGGCTGACCCAGCAGGGTGACTTCCTTGAGATATTTCTTGATCCGACCACCTACCATTTTCTCAACAATTTCCGGTGGCTTACCACTTTCCGCCGCCTGCGCTGCAAAAATATCACGTTCTTTTTCAATCAGGGCCGGGGCCACATCTGCTTCAGAAACGCAGGCCGGATTGCTGGCGGCTATGTGCATGGCAATATCCTTGCCCAGCGCTTCGTCGCCACCTTCCAGATTAACCACGACACCGATGCGTTCGCCATGCTTGTAGGAAGCAAGCTGGCCTTTGCTTTCAATAATCTCGAAACGACGCACCGACATGTTTTCACCAATCTTGGCGATCAGATTTTTACGAGTTTCCTCAACACTGACGCCATCGGTCAACGTGGTTTCCAGCAGGGCATCCAGATCGGCCGGTTTGTTATCCAGCACGCACTGGGCAATGGCATCGACAAAATTCCTGAAATCATCACCCTTGGTGACAAAATCGGTTTCACAGTTAACTTCAACGATGGCGGCAAACTTGCCCGTATCATCAGTCTTAATCGACACCAGACCTTCAGCCGCAACCCGACCGGCTTTCTTGTCAGCCTTGGCCATACCGGACTTGCGCATATTTTCAATCGAGGCATCGATATCGCCATCAGTTTCCACCAGCGCCTTTTTACATTCCATCATGCCCGCGCCTGTGCGCTCACGCAGTTCTTTAACCAGTGCAGCAGTAATTGCCATTTTTCATTCCTCTTAAAAACTTGTTACAAATCTGTTTCCTGCAAAGACAGTAAAAACGCTTTTATTTAAAAAAGGGGGCTACGCCCCCTTCTTTCTACTGCCTTTGCATCTGACGCCTTTTAAACAAACTCGGTTGTATGAACCTAGCTGGATGCTTCAGCGGCAGCAGTTTCTTCCATAGCAACAAACTCATCCTTGCTGCTATCACCCATGGCGTGACTGGCGCGGCCATCGAGAATCGCACCGGATACACCCTGCGCATACAGGGTGATGGCGCGAATCGCATCATCATTACCAGGAATAACGTAATCAATATTGCTCGGGGAATGGTTGGAATCCACTACGCCAACAACCGGGATACCCAGTTTCACGGCTTCACTGACGGCAATGTGTTCATAGCCGACATCGATGACAAACAGCGCATCCGGCAAACCGTTCATATCCTTGATACCGCCAAGGCTGCGCTCCAGTTTGTTCATTTCACGCGTCAGCGTCAGAATTTCTTTCTTGTTCAGGCCTTCGAAGTTGCCGCCGGCGCTCATGGCTTCCAGCTCTTTCAGACGATTGATGGATTGCTTGACCGTCTTGTAGTTAGTCAGCATGCCGCCCAGCCAGCGATGATTGACATAGGGCATGCCGCAGCGTTCGGCTTCTTCGCGGATCACTTTCTGCGCGGAACGTTTGGTGCCAACGAACAGGATCTTGCCTTTTTTGCTCGCCAGCGAACCGATGAAATTCATCGCCTCATTGTACAGCGGCAGGGTCTTTTCGAGGTTGATAATATGGATTTTGTTACGGTCGCCGAAAATATAGGGCGCCATTTTGGGGTTCCAGAAACGGGTCTGGTGGCCAAAATGGACACCCGCTTCCAGCATCTGTCGCATGCTTACGTCAGTCATTGTCTTTCTCCTGGTTAGGGTTTTGCCTTCCATACACCCCATCAGCCAACCGCCCGCCAGCGATAAATCTCTGGACAGACAGCACCCGAGCTGATGTGTCGGTATATGTGCGGATTAACCCCGCAATTTGCGGGGAGTTTTATTTTCGGCGCAGGTTTAAGGTAATTCCCCTGCGATCGAATTCCATATTCAGATTCGTTTGCTAAATATGCGCGCGCTTTATACCATAAAGCGCCTGTCACAACAATGAAAACACCCAAAATCAGAGGAAATCAGCTCCCCACCCCGCATGGAATCTAGTGCTCTAAGCAGTCATCGGTGACTGTGCCCGGTGGCTGAATCACATCAAATTATGAGCGTCATCATCAAAACCACCGAAGAAATCGAAAAAATGCGCATCGCTGGCCGCCTGGCCGCCGAAGTCCTGGAAATGATCGAACCCCATATCCAGCCTGGTATCAGCACCAATGAGCTGGATCGCCTCTGTCATGACTACATCATGAACGAGCAGCAGGCCATCCCGGCGCCGCTGAATTACCACGGCTATCCCAAGTCCATCTGCACCTCACTCAACCATGTGGTCTGCCACGGTATTCCCAACGACAAAAAACTGAAAAACGGCGATAATATTAATATCGATATCACTGTGATCAAGGACGGCTATCACGGTGACACCAGCAAGATGTTCCATGTCGGCCAGCCCTCGGTACAGGCGCAGCGGCTGGCGAAAATCAGCTATGAATGCCTGCTGATTGGCATCGAAATGGTCAAACCCGGCGCTCAGCTCGGTGATATCGGCCACGCCATTCAGAAACACGCCGAATCCCACCGCTATTCCGTGGTGCGCGAATATTGCGGCCACGGCATTGGCAAGGCCTTCCATGAAGAACCCCAGGTGCTGCATTACGGCTCAGCCGGCACGGGGCTGGTGCTCGAACCCGGTATGACGTTCACCATCGAACCGATGATCAATGCCGGTAAGCGGCAGGTCAAACTCCTGAAAGACGGCTGGACCGTGGTCACCAAAGATCACACCCAGTCCGCCCAGTGGGAACACACCGTTCTTGTGACCGCCGATGGCCATGAGGTGCTGACCCGCCGCCGGGAGGAAAATTTCTGAATGCACCGCTTCCAGCAGCAGCTCGATTCCTCCCGCCAGATTGTCACCGAACTCTTTGATCTCAAAGCCTTTGATCAAGCACTTGAACAGGCATTGATCCAATCCAGCACGCCCCTGCCCCTGTTTCGCCAGACCCTGAAAAGCGCGGCCGAAACCCTGAAGGAACTGTTCCTCGCCGGACGGGTAGCCACCGAGCTGGTGCTGGCGCGTGCGCACCTGGTGGATCTGCTCATTGTCCGCGCCTGGCGGCTGTATTTCGATCAGGCCGAGGATCAGAACATCGCCCTGGTCGCCGTTGGCGGCTATGGTCGCCACGAACTGCACCCCGGCTCGGATATCGATGTCCTGATCCTGTTGCGCGATTCCGATGAACCCTACAGGGAGGCCATCGGGAGCTTTTTGCTGTTTCTCTGGGATATCGGCCTGGAAGTCGGCCATAGTGTACGCAATATCGCTGAATGTGCTGAAGAAGCAGCCCGCGATATTACCGTGGCCACCAACATTCAGGAGTCCCGCCTGCTCATCGGCCCAGCGGATTTATTCACGGCGCTGACTGAACTCAATGCCCCGGACAGGATCTGGCCGGGACCGGATTATTTTCGCGTCAAACTGGAAGAACAGAATGCCCGCCATCTGAAATATGACGAAACCGCCTACAATCTCGAACCCAATGTTAAGGAGGGGCCGGGCGGCCTGCGCGATATCCAGATGATCGGCTGGGTGGCCAAGCGCCACTTTGGCGTGGATACCCTGCATGAACTGGTAGATCACGCCTTTTTAACCGAGCAGGAATACAAAACCCTGCATGAAGGCCAGGCCTTCCTCTGGCAGATCCGCTTCGGCCTGCATGTGCTCACCGGCCGTCGAGAGGATCGTCTGCTGTTCGATCATCAGCGCAGCCTGGCCCAGCAATTCGGCTATCGTGACAAATATAACCGGCTGGCCGTCGAACAGTTCATGAAACAGTATTACATCACAGTCATGGAACTGAGCCGTCTGAACGAAATGCTGCTGCAACTGTTCAAGGAAGAGATCCTCTACGCTGATGATTCGGCGGAACCGGTAGTGCTGAACAACCGTTTCCAGTTACGCAAGGGCTTTATCGAAGTTCGCCATGAAGGCATTTTTCGCCAGTACCCCTTTGCTCTGCTGGAAATCTTTTTGCTGCTGCAGCAACACCCTGAAATCAAGGGTGTGCGCGCCAATACTGTTCGTCTGATCCGCGACCACCGCTATCTGGTGGATGAAAATTTCCGTAGCGATCTGCGCTGTCGCAGCCTGTTCATGGAAATATTCCGCCAGAGCCACGGCCTTACCCATGAGCTGCGGCGCATGAATCTCTATGGCATTCTCGCCGCCTACATCCCGGCCTTCAGCAATATTGTCGGCCAGATGCAGCACGATCTGTTTCATGTTTATACGGTTGATGAACACACCCTGCGCGTCATCCGTAACCTGCGCCGCTTTACCGTGCCCGAATTCCGGCCTGAGTTTCCTCTCTGCAGTGATGTCATTGAAATTATTCCAAAACAGGAACTGCTGCTACTGGCCGGACTGTTTCATGACATTGCCAAAGGCCGTGGCGGCAGCCATTCAGAACTGGGGGCCATCGACGCCACGGAATTCTGCCGGCGGCATGAACTGAACGCCTATGATACGGACATCGTCGCCTGGCTGGTGAAAAGCCATCTGCTGATGTCCGCTACCGCCCAGCGCCAGGACATCAGCGATCCCGATGTGGTCTACCAGTTCGCCCAGCAGGTGGGCGATCTCAATCACCTGAACTATCTTTACCTGCTCACCGTCGCCGACATTCGCGCCACCAGTGATTCGGTCTGGAATGCCTGGAAAGATTCACTGCTGAAACAGCTCTATCACGCCACTCGCCGCACTCTGCGCCGTGGACTGGACAACCCGCTAATACACTCCGAACATATCGCCAAAGTACAGCAACAGGCCTGTGATTTGCTGAAAAAAGAAAATCTGAGAAACGAAGAGATCAAACAGCTTTGGGAGGAGCTGGGCAATGAATATTTTCTGCGCTATGACGCTGATGAAATCTGCTGGCACACCCGTGACATCCTGCAAGCCAGCGAAGACGATCTACCGCTGATCCTCTGCCGCCGAGCCAGTCAGCGCGGTGGTACGGAAATCTTCATTTACACCCACAACCGCCGCAACCTGTTCGCCACCATCACCCTGGTGCTGGAACAGCAGGGCATAAACGTAGTGGATGCGCGTATATTTTCATCCTCCAGCGATTTTACTCTCGATACATTCCTGATCCTTGGCGCCGATAACGAACCCATCCAGGATCAGGAAATCATCGCCAGGCTGCACAGCAAACTACAGGAAAAAATCCGCGCCAATGAAGCCAAAATCAAACCGCTGGCCGTCAACCTTCCACGCCAGGCCAAGCACTTCAGGTTCCCCACCAGCATCCAGATCGAAACCGATGAACAGGACCAGCGCACCATTCTCAACATCACCGCCTACGATCGCCCCGGCCTGCTTTCACGCATCGCGGTGGCCTTAAGCCAGTGCGAAGTGCAAATCCAGAATGCCAGAATCGCCACCTATGGCGAACGCGCGGAAGATATTTTTTTCATCAGCGATGCACAGAATCAGCCGGTTAAAGATGAAAAACAAATTGCCTGTTTGAAGGAAAAGATACTGGCGTTGCTGGAAGATTAATGAATGCAGGTGGGGCTGAGTGAGACCAGAATCCTGCGAAGCAGGTTCAGGAAATCCATAATGAAGCCCAACAGAATGTCGCACAATGTTGGGTTTCGCTTCTCTCTACCCAACCTACAGGATTTCATACAGGCTCATATCACCTCGATGAACTCCAGCGCATTCCCATCGGGATCACGGCAAAACAGGGCGCGGCGGCCGGAGCGGCTGAGGGTGCAGTCCAGTCCATGCTGGCCCAGCACGCGCACCAGTTCATCAATGGAATCCACGGCAAACGCGGTATGCCGATCACGGCCGCCGTGCTCCGGCCGATCGCTGACAGGATCGGGGTTGGGTAACTCCAGCAGGTGTATCTGCTGGTTTCCCAGGTTCAGCCAGGCGCCAGGATAGCCCAGATCCGGCCGGCCTGAATCCAGCTCAAGCCCTAGCACGCCCTGATAAAATTCCAGCGCAACTTTCGTATCTGCCACAATCACACTGGCATGCAAAATAGCGTTAATCGTAAACATAGCTAGTGCCCATTCATAAACATGGATAATTAACAACCACCCGCAGAGCACGTGGTATGATGAAAGCCCCTGAAAGGGGCTGTGGTTACAGTTAAATAGCCTGTCAGCCTCATTTTTCTCTTCTCGTTCCTGGCAATTCATGTAGCCTTTGTCTACCGCTATTTCAATAATTGCTAACCTGAGTTTGGCTTTGCCTTCCTCTCATTAGGCCCCACTATAAAAACGATTCAAAAAAAGACCATTACTTCTTCTGCACGACAGAACGGCAGAGCCTGTTTGAGTCTCACCGCCAGAGGCGGTGGTTTACCTGAGTTGAATTAATGTAAAACGCCCCTTGTTTGGATGTAAATAAACGTCATTTGCTGTCACGAAATAATAACCTCTGCGCCTTTGCACCCAAACTGCGGGCATTTTACGTTCTCTGCGTTATTCACAATACCTGACATTACCCCGCCTGTTTTTTGGCCGACAGGAATGCCGCCAGTATCACCAGTGCACCGCCAATCCATTCCTGTAAGGTAATCACTTCACTGGTCATTAACTGCGAAGATACGGCACCGACAATAATTTCAAACAACAGAATAATCGCCGAACGATGAAGTGGCATGTGCGAGACACCATATACCACCGACAGGGTCATCACGGTAATGCCCAGCAAACCGATGACAGGCGCTGCCAGCAGCACCGCCGTTGAAATTTCACCGATGGGTTGCGCCTGAATCAGCAACAGAACCAGCGCTACCAGTATAACGCCCGACCAGCTGGCTGCGGTGCAGGTTTGCACAGAAGTCCTGTGCGCCCTGCGCACGAACGCATTGGTCAGAGCGAAGCTGAAACCCGATGACAGGGCCAGCCAGTCGGCAGAATCACCCGGAAACGGCAGACCCATGTGTGGGTGCCAGAGCATTATTACCGCACCGCTCAACGCCACCACCAGTACCAGCAGGGTTGATCGATGAATATGCTCACCCAGAAACCACCAGCCAATCAGCGTCGCCCAGAAGGGTGACAGATAAAACAGCAACAGCACCCGCACGATATTGCCATCCAGGATCCCCAGCACAAAGGCGACATTGCACCAGCCGCTGGCCAGCGCCAGCCCCAGCAATAACCATGGCGACTGTCTGAATTCATGATAACGACCATGCAATAAATAGAATAATAGCGGCAGGGTGCCCAGATATATCAGCAGGGTAGACCATAGCCCGGACAGTCCCCCGTCTTCCAGCAGGCGCAGGGGATACCAGAACAGGCCCCACAGAGTCGCCGACAGCAGCAGGCTGAAAACGGGCAACAGGGCGCGTAAATTGGCGAGCTTTGAGGATTGCTTTATACTTTGCATTTTTTTTTCTGTCTCTGTCTTTCTCTCTGGCGCGCTGAACTCTAACATGAATCCCGATCTCGACAAGCTGCAACCCTACCCGTTTGAAAAACTCGCGGCCCTCAAGGCGGGGAGCACGCCGCCAGTGGGTTTATCACATATTGCCCTGTCTCTGGGCGAACCCCGCCATGCCGCGCCCGGCTTTGTCGCGGACATACTCAGTAACGCCTTTGACAGGCTTTCGAATTACCCGCTAACCCGGGGCATGCCGGAACTGCGTCAGGCCATTGCCGCCTGGCTGCAACAGCGTTTCAAACTGGCGGCCAACAGTCTTGATCCCGAGACCCAGATCCTGCCGGTCAACGGCACCCGCGAAGCCCTGTTCGCCTTCGCCCAGGCTGTGGTGGATCGCAGCAAACCTGAACCACTGGTGCTGATGCCCAATCCCTTCTACCAGATTTACGAAGGCGCGGCCCTGCTCGCGGGCGCACAGCCCCTCTTTCTTAACACCACGGAAGCCAACGGCTTTATTCCCGACTTCGACGCAGTTGATGAGAAAACCTGGGCGCGCTGCCAGTTACTCTACCTGTGCTCGCCCGGCAACCCCACCGGTGCGGTCATCGACATCCCTACGCTGCAAAAACTGAGCGCACTGGCGCAGGAACACGACTTCATTATCGCCGCCGATGAGTGTTATTCAGAACTTTATTTCGACGAGCAGAACCCGCCGCCCGGCCTGCTGCAGGCTGCTCAGGAAGCGGGCAACGCAGATTTCAAACGTTGTGTGGTATTCCACAGCCTGTCAAAACGCTCTAACCTGCCCGGCCTGCGTTCCGGCTTCGTCGCCGGTGATGCCGAGATCATCGGCGGCTTTTTCAAATACCGCACCTACCACGGCTGCGCCATGCCCCTGACCCACCAGATCGCCAGCACCGCTGTCTGGGCGGATGAAGTTCATGTGCAGGAAAACCGTCGCCTGTACCGGGAAAAGTTTGACGCCGTACTGGATATTCTTAAGCCGGTCATCGCTGTCGACCGGCCCGATGCCTCCTTCTATCTCTGGCCCCAAACCCCCATCGATGACACGGAATTTGCCCGCGGCCTGTTTGCCCAGCAAAACGTCACCGTACTGCCCGGCTCCTATCTTTCACGCAATGCCAATGGGAATCCAGGCGCAGGACGCATTCGCCTGGCGCTGGTGGCGAAAACCGGCGAATGTATCGAGGCGGCCAGGCGAATTCGAAGCTACGTCGAATCGCTCTAACATTAAGGAGGGTTTTAAACCTTCGCAGGATGATGTGCTGAGTGAAACGAAGCGCATCATTTCAGGCTGGACACACGAACGATGCGCTTCGTTTCACTCAGCACATCCTGCACATTATATCTGGACACCCTTTTGGAACTTTTATTTGCTCATCACAGAACTGCATAATTTCTCCCGTCGATATATAATACCGCCCACTTTTTGAAGTATTACCTGAACAAAACCCGAACCCGATCAGGGTTTGATTACCGGAGCCACCCATGAGCGACATCAAAGAAATCATCGAAAGCGCATTTGAAAATCGTGCCGAGATCACACCGCGCAGCGTCGACACCATCGTCAAGGAAGCCGTCAACGAGAGCATCAACCAGCTCGACAGGGGCAAGCTTCGTGTTGCTGAAAAACAGAACGGTGACTGGGTGGTGAATGAATGGCTGAAAAAAGCCGTGCTGCTGTCATTTCGCATCAACGACAACGAATTTATGAAGGGCGGCTTCACCAATTATTACGACAAGGTGCCGGCCAAGTACGCCGACTACAATTCGCGGGAATTCCGCAATGAAGGCGTGCGCATCGTGCCACCGGCCACCGTGCGTCAGGGCGCCTTTATCGCCTCCGGCGTCGTACTCATGCCCTGCTATGTCAACATCGGCGCCTATGTGGATTCCGGCACCATGGTCGATACCTGGGCGACCGTGGGTTCCTGCGCCCAGATCGGCAAGAACGTGCATCTGTCCGGCGGCGTCGGCATCGGTGGCGTACTGGAGCCGCTGCAGGCCGCCCCCACCATTATCGAAGACAACTGCTTCATCGGCGCACGCTCCGAAGTAGTCGAAGGCGTGATTGTCGAAGAAGGCTCGGTTATTTCCATGGGTGTTTACATCGGCCAGAGCACTCGCATCTACAACCGCATGACCGATGAAATCACCTATGGCCGCATCCCGGCAGGCTCGGTCGTGGTTTCCGGCAACCTGCCTTCCAAAGATGGCAAATACAGCCTCTACTGCGCCGTGATCGTCAAACAGGTGGACGCCAAAACCCTGGGCAAGGTCGGCATCAACGAACTGCTGCGGGATATCTGATATATTTTGAAAAGAAACGCGGAGAACGCAGAGGCGCAAAGTTAAAAAATATTATTCCAGAAAACCGGCACCGAGTAAGCTTCTGACAGTGAAAGCCTGAATTGCAAATTGTCAAAACTCCGCGTCTCTGCGTCTTTGCGTTCTTTGCGTTGAATGCCATGGCCATCAAGCAGGTAAACAACATGACCACCCTCTATGGCATCAAAAACTGCGATACTATTCGCAAGGCGCGTAAGTGGCTGGAAGCCAATGGCATCGACTATTGTTTCCATGATGTTCGCAGCGATGGTCTGGACGAGTCACAATTGAACGACTGGGTTAAGGTTCTCGGCTGGGAAACCCTGCTCAACAAACGCGGCATGAGCTGGCGCAAGCTGGCTGATGAAGACAAAACCGATCTTGATGCTGATAAAGCCACGCGACTGATGCTGGCGCAACCGGCCATGATCAAGCGGCCCATCCTTGAGCATAACGGCGAGCTGTTCTGTGGCTTCAGTGATGCGCGTTACCAACAAATATTCCAGAACTAAACCCTATGTCCGATTCTGATACCCTGAAACTGGCCAAAGCCCTGATACAACGGCCTTCGGTAACGCCTGAGGATGCCGGTTGCCAGCTATTACTGGCCGAGCGCCTGCAGGCCATCGGCTTTGAGATTGAACACATGCGTTTTGGCGAAGTGGACAACCTCTGGGCGCGGCGTGGAAACACCCGTCCCCTGCTCTGCTTTGCCGGTCATACCGATGTGGTGCCCACCGGCCCGGAGGACGAGTGGACATTCCTGCCCTTTTCTGCAACTGAACATGAAGGACTGTTATACGGGCGCGGCAGCGCTGATATGAAAGGATCGGTCGCCGCCTTTGTCACCGCCTGTGAACGCTTCATTGCGATGCACCCCGCTCATAGCGGCGCTATTGCCTTTCTCATTACCAGTGACGAAGAAGGCCCGGCTAAAGATGGCACGGTTAAGGTCATCGAAACCCTGGAAAACCGTAATGAGAAAATTGACTGGTGTCTGGTGGGCGAGCCTTCCAGTACTAACAGGGTCGCCGATGTCATCAAAAACGGCCGTCGCGGATCGCTGGGCGCTACACTGACCGTGCATGGCATTCAGGGCCATGTCGCCTACCCGCACCTGGCGCGCAACCCCGTGCACGCCTTCGCCCCGGCTCTGCTGGAGCTGAGTACCGAAATCTGGGATCAGGGTAATGATTATTTTCCCGCAACCACTTTCCAGATCAGCAATATCAGCGCGGGTACCGGCGCTACCAACGTTATTCCCGGCACACTGGAAGTCCAGTTCAACCTGCGCTTTTCCACTGAGCTGAATGAACAGATAATTCGTGAACGCGTGGAAGCCATTCTCAACCAGCATGCGCTGGATTATGAGATCGACTGGCAACTCTCAGGCAATCCCTTTCTCACCGCCGAAGGTGAACTGGTGGATGCCATTCGTAAGGCGGTAAAAACAGTCTGTGGTTATGAAACCGAACTCTCCACTGCCGGCGGCACCTCCGATGGCCGCTTTATCGCGCCCACCGGTGCCCAGGTCGTTGAGCTGGGTCCACTTAATGCAACCATTCATCAAATTAACGAACATGTCAGCATCACCGATCTGGACAGACTCTCCGATATCTACGAACACACGCTGGTTAATCTTCTTACCGGGCCAACATCATAAACAACCCCTGTCCTGCCTGCTATCCACAAAGTGATACTTATTGACAGAGGTCAATAAGTATAAACAGGCTTGTTGTAAACTGCGGGCTAGACAAAATAACCCGTGAGACCCGCCATGAATTTGACTCGCCCTGATACCGGCAGGCAATCCAGCCCGTTTGATCCCGAGAATGAATCCGCTTATCGGCAATGGCGGGATCAGAAGCTGGAAAATTATCCCAAAGATATCGGTGAGCTGGTAGTGGAAATTGATGATCCGCGCAATCTTACCCAGGCCGAATTCGATGCTCTGCTACAACGCGCCCGCAAGACCAACATGGCGCTGTATGCCGGCAAAACCGGCGCCGATCCCAGTCCTGATATTCCTCTCGCCATGGCCCAGCATTTCGGCCTGCGGGCGCTGAACAAAAACTGGCTGGCCGACGACACTGGTCTGACCTCGCTGACAGTACGGAACGAGGGTGTACGCAAACACTATATCCCCTACACCAATCGCGCCATCAACTGGCACACCGACGGTTACTACAATATTGCCAGTCAGCAGATCCAGGCGCTCAACCTGCACGTGGTTCAACGCGCCGCCAGTGGCGGCGAGAACGCCCTGCTCGATCATGAAATCGCCTACATCCTTCTGCGCGAGAAAAATCCCGATTACATCCGCGCGCTCATGGCGCCCAATGCCATGACCATCCCTGCCCGCATCGAAGACGGCAAAGTAGCTCGTCAGGAAGAACCCGGCCCGGTCTTCAGCATCAGCAATGATGGCAATCTGCACATGCGCTACACCATCCGGGTCAACAATGTGATCTGGGCGGACGATCCGCTCACAACTGAGGCGCTGGCCTGTCTGAAGGAAATACTCGAAGGCGACTCAGCTTACATCTACCGCGGTTTGCTTCAGCCGGGCATGGGCCTTATCAGCAACAATGTCCTGCATGATCGCGCCGCCTTCACCGATGACAGCAAATACAAACGCCACTACTACCGCGCCCGTTATTTTGAACGCCTGGTCGGAACGGGTGTTTTTGAACAGGAACAGTAACAAGACTCTGTGTTTTAACGCAGCATCGTAGGTTGGGCTGAGTAAAACAAAGCCCAACAAACCACCAGCAATGTTGGGCTTCGCTTTGCTCTACCCAACCTACGCATTTTTAGCCTTGTAGACCTCATGTATTAACTTGCAAACAAGCCTAGCCTATATGATTGTTTTGTTGGCAAGTAAATACATGAGGTCTACGGTACTGCTTTTCTCTGCGCCTCCGCGTCTTTGCGTCCTCTGCGTTAGAAACACTAACCTCCCGGTTTTTTCGCTACCCTGTCACGCAAATAAACCGGTTGCGCCATTTCCGCACTGAGCAGTTTTTTCTCTTCCCAGTCAAAGCGCGCCAGTTCCAGTAAAGACGCTGCGCGCGGGTAGCAGTCATCTTCATCATCTCCGTTATAATCAGAACAACGCACATTGGTCAGTGCAGAAAACGCCTCCCGATAAGTCTGACAACCACTGCCTACCGCCAGCCATTCACCCGGCTGTTGAATGATCGATTCCACCGGGCTGACCGCTTCCTCAGCCAGCAAACACATGCGGCCATTATTGAGCTGATAATAACCCCAGTACACTTCCCCCATACGCGCATCGATCACGGAAAGTATTTTTTCCTCAGCCTGTTTCCGCCAGGCCGCCTGCGCCAGCGCCGCCAGACTGGAAATGGAAATCACCGGCAGGTCGACTGCAAAAGCCAGACCCTGCACCACACTTACACCGATACGCACCCCGGTAAAGGAACCCGGTCCACGATCCATGACAATCGCATCCAGCTGCGCCAGTTTCAGATCAGCCTGCGACAACAGTTCATCCACCATCGGCAAGACCCGCTGGCTATGACCGCGCGGCGTCACTTCATAACATTCACGAATGTCATCGTTATACAACAGGGCCACCGAACAGGCTTCGGTAACGGTATCAACGGCAAGTAATTTCATTTTATGCTTAGGGTCTGTTGATCTTTCATCTATTGTCTGATTTTGGCTAATTTTAGCCCTGCCTGCGTTATTTTTTACTATCAATGGAGTGCATTGATACGTAAAAAATGCCTTGTCAGGACTAAAATTTTCTCAAAATCAGCCTAACATCTGAAAGATCAACAGACCCTAGGGAATCTCTTTTTTTAATATTGTTGGGCTTCGCTTTGCTCTGCCCAACCTACAATTGCTTATTAAACATTCTCAACGCGAAGGCGCAAAGAACGCGAAGATGTAAAGAATTTTAACGAATAATGGAACAAGTAAATACATTGCGTTTTTTGCGCCTTCGCGTCTTTGCGTTTGATTTAAAAATTTCACGCTTCATGCGCCACTGTCTTTATGGACATCCATATCCATCTAAATTTTGTTAATCTTTCTCATGACCTGCCCCTCGAGGCGGCTCTGTGTAAAGGTTGTTACAATCCCGTTAACATAACCTACGTTGTCAAGATTGGGCAGGTCAACCCATAATCTCTACAATTAATACCTCGTCCGGGGATAGTTTAATGCTTTCCTGAGAATAAGTTAGTAACTTTGCATCCCTGGCGCTGGCGTCTTCGCGCCCTTACATTAATGTTTTTTTTTCTGAAGATGCAAGGTTATTAACCGGTATCCACCAGCTGCTTGCGGATACGCATATGCGCCTGTCCCAGCAACTGGCTAATACGTGATTCACTCACGCCGAGGATCTCACCTATTTCACGCAGATTGAACTCTTCGTCATAATAGAGACTAACCACCAGTTTCTCACGTTCAGGCAGGGCGCCAATCGCAGTGGCCAGATGCTGTTTGAATTCATCCTGTTCAATGTTTTCCTGTGGCTCAGCGGTATCTGACTGAAAACTGTCAGTCACATAGTCTTCCGCTGTACCCAGATCGATAAAATTCAGAATCCGGCAGGCATTGGTTTCCTGCATGATCTGGTAATACTCATCCAGTGTAATGTCCAGCTCACGGGCAACCTCACTGGCACGCGCCTCGCGCCCGGTTTTACCTTCGATACGACTGACCACGGCCATCACATCGCGCGCTTTTCGATGCACGGATTTGGGCGCCCAGTCATTGCGCCGCAACTCGTCCAGCATGGAGCCACGAATCCGAATCGAGGCATAGGTTTCAAAACTTGCCCCTTGCGCAGGATCATAGTGCTGCGCGGCATCCAGCAGGCCCAGCATGCCCACCTGGATCAGGTCATCCACGACTACGCTGGCCGGCAATCGCGCGATCAAATGATAGGCGATGCGTTGCACCAGTCCGGAATAACTGTTGACCAGTTCTTCAGATTCGCTTGGTTTGCAAATCGTATACATAAGGACCTTCAATTTCCTGCCAGAGGCAAAGGGTTACGGGTAATCAATCGACAGCCTGAAGGGTTTCTTTAATTATTCTCGGCAGAGCAACAAGATCGGCAAACCATCAGTTTTCCGCCTCAGGCGTAGGCATCCAGCATGCCGAGTCCTCGCCGTGGCGTTATCGAAGCAACGGCATCCAGTTCATCATTTTCAGGTTCGCCACTGGCAATAACCGCGCCTGCCGCCGCTGTCGCTTCTTCATCAGCCTGCTGTCCCTGAGTAAAGGATTCCTGTGACACATTCACATCGCCCAGCGACAGGCCAATGTCATTCATCATTTCCCGCAACCGGGGAACAGCGGATTCCAGCGCATCCCGCACCTGTTGATTCGGAGCGGCAAAGGTAATACTGGCATGATCCTTATGGATTTGAACCCGAACTTCGAGGCTGCCCAACTCCGGCGGATCCAGACGGATATCCGCTGACTGCAGGTTCTGTCCGACCATCCATTGCAAACGTTCCCCCACCGACTGATTCCAGCCCGGATGCTGAGGCGGCACATTCAGGGGTGCAGGCGCCAGCCCTGGCATGGCATCCGCTTTGCCCGCCGCCCCGGACAGACCCGCCACATTCATCATATTGTGCATGGACGAGGTAGACGCCGGCTGGCTGGCTGGCTCGCTGGCTGGTTGTCGGCTCATAACGGAATCAAACAGGGGGCTGTCCTTGCTGTTCGCCGCGCTCTGCAGCAGGTGCTGTTGCTGTCGCGCCATCAGCATCTCATCCATGTTAAGCGCTTTATCTGAGTCTAAATTGATGCCGGGAACGGCTGAATTCAATTCATTGCTGACTTTCATGCCCGCCTCTGGCTTTAACGCGGCCGACTGCTGGCCGGCGACTGTACCGTTCTGGGATTGAATTTGGGCCTGAAATGGATCAGGCAGCGCCGTCACGGCCTGCCCCTGTGTTGCCGCAGTCAGCGGCAAATCATTGCCGGAAGCCGGCACCGCCGTGAGCAGTTCCTGGCCATCTTCCATTTTCAACAGCTCCAGCGGAAACGCAGACGCATTCTCATCCGCCAGCTGCAACTGGGAGTCCAGTAGTTTGTTGAACTCCTCCGCTACCGGGCCAGAGGCCGCGCCCGCCGCCGTTCCAGCCTGCGCTGCCAGCGCTTTCGTTTGTTCGGCAGATGCGCTGTTTGCCATGATCGGCATAGAATCTGACATAAGTCCTCACAGTCATGAATAATTATCCTGTAGAACAAAAATGCAAGGCATATGCCAATTTTTTAAACTGTAAGCTGCGGCTATTCCTGTGGGCAAAAACGTCTGGCGGCAAGATCATCGGCTTCGCGCTGGCTAATTTTCTCTGCCTGTCGGTTTTCATGGGCGCGAAAACGCTGGATGGTTTTGTCCAGCACCTGGGTGCGAATATGCGTTTCACGCCACTGCTCGGTAACCGTTTGACAGCTCTGTTCAGCCTGCTCCACCTGTACACGCTGCTGGCGAATAGCTTCATCCAGTTGCAGCATAAAGGACTGATAGGTCTGCAACTGCGCCCCGCGTATGCCGTTTTCAGCTTCACGACGAAAACGCTGTTGATATTCCTCTCGATAGGCAAACAGTTCCTGCAAACGGCCCTGCTGCTGCCCAAGTTGTGAGCGGGACTGACCAAGCGTGCGTGCAGCCTGTTGTTCGTGTCGAGAAGCCAGATTTTTCAATGGCTGGATGCGTTTTGATTTTTTCATGATAAGCGCCTTTTTACTGCCAGGTTCTGCTGTTTGCATACCTGCTAATTTGATAGCGTCCCTGTTCGAATTTTCTATACTCTCATTAAACGTGTTGTCATTGTGCTGCCGCCATCGCCACCGTCGCGTCATTCTGTTGTTCCTGCTGTGCCGGTGCATTGGCAAACACATCAACCAGTCCTTGCAAGCTCTGTTCCCAGTTCACTGCTTCGTGCAAATCCTGTTGCAAAAACCGCATCATCCGTGGCTGCATCATGATCGATTCGTCGATACGAGCATCACTGCCCTGGGAATAAGCGCCCACGGAAATCAGATCCAGGTTGCGCTGATAGACGCAATAAATGCGTTTGAAATTCTGTACGATGCTCATGTGCGCAGGATCGACAATGTCCACCATCGCGCGACTGATCGAAGCTTCCACGTCAATCGCCGGATAATGGCCGGCGTCAGCCAGCGCGCGTGACAATACGATGTGACCGTCGAGGATCGCCCGTGCGGCATCGGCAATCGGATCCTGCTGGTCATCGCCTTCGGTCAATACGGTATAGAATGCGGTAATCGAGCCGCCGCCCGGACGGCCGTTTCCAGCCCGTTCAACCAGTTGCGGCAGACGCGCAAAAACCGAAGGCGGATAGCCTCGGGTCACGGGTGGTTCACCAATGGCCAGGGCAATTTCTCGCTGCGCCTGGGCGACACGGGTCAAAGAATCCATCAGCAACAGGACATGCTTGCCCTGATCACGAAAGTATTCGGCAATACTGGTGGCCAGCATCGCTCCATGCATGCGCATCACCGGCGTCTGATCCGCCGGCACCGCGACCACCACCGCACGGGCCATACCCTCCGGGCCGAGAATATTATCAATAAATTCCTTTACCTCACGGCCGCGTTCACCAATCATGCCGACCACGATAACGTCAGCAGTGGTGTAGCGCGTCATCATCCCCAGCAACACACTCTTGCCGACGCCGGAACCGGCAAACAGCCCCATGCGCTGACCACGTCCCACGCTTAACAGTGCATTGATGGCGCACACGCCCACATCCAGCGGCACACTGATCGCAGCGCGATCCAGAGGATTCACCGGCGTACCTATTAATGGTTTCTTTTCACTGGTTTCAAGCGGCCCCTTACCATCCAGCGGCTTGCCGGAACCATCCAGCACCCGTCCGAGCATGGCATCCCCCACCTCGGCCTCGTATAAATGTTCGCTTGGGATAACGCGAGCATTGGGATGAATGCCACTGAGACTGCCGATCGGCATCAGATACAGGCGTTCACCGGCAAAGCCCACCACCTCGGCTTCGATATCGTGACCATCCTGGCTTTCCACCATACAGCGAGCGCCAATCACAGACTGACAGCCTACCGCTTCCAGAGTCATACCCACCATGCGACTCAGACGCCCTTCCACCACGATGTTCTCCACATTGGTAAGGCGTGACTCGATACTCTTTAATCCCTCGATCCAGTTAGCACAACGCTGACGCATATCAGTCATGCGCACGCTCCCCGCCCATGATCTCCGTGATCACGCGTTGCAGGCGCGTCTCAACCGTGGCGTCGATGGTTGAGCTCTCGCTATTGATTTTACAGCCGCCACGACTCAACAGGGGTTCTTCGATTATGCGCCAGGTCTGGCTATCATCATCATGCAGGGACAATACCTCTCGCACCAGCACGGCATCCTCGGGATGCAGAAAAACACGGATTTTTCTCGCGATGACTGGCAGGCTTTTCAGCGCATCACGCACCACCGCTATCACCTGGCCTGGATCCATGTGCAGTTCGCGGCGGATGATCTGGCGCGCTACCGCGATAGCCAGTTGCGCAGTCTGCTCAATGACCTGTTCATCAAGTTCGTTGAAAGGCGTGTCCAGTGCCTGGATTAATTCCTGAAATGTTGCGGCCTGTTGCCTGACTTCGGTTTCCCCATCAGCCAGGCCTTTTTCATAACCATCACGGTAACCGCTTTCATGACCTTCATCATATGCCTGTTTCTGGATCGACTCAATTTCAGCCGCGGTCGGCTGTGCTGACTTCTTTGCCGACGAGCCGTCCTTGCCATCGCCCACAACCGGCAGTTCCCAACGCTCGTAAGCCGTTGTCTCCTTATTTGATGGCGACAGCGTATCAGACAAAATCATCGCCTCCACCACCGAGCGAAATTTCACCGGACTCTGACATGCGACGTGCTATAGCGAGGATTTCCTTCTGCGCCGCTTCCACTTCACTCAGGCGCACCGGTCCTTTGGCTTCCAGATCATCGCGCAGCATTTCCGCTGCACGCTTGGACATATTTTTGATAATTTTCTCTTTGACTTCTTCATCGGCGCCCTTCAGGGCGACAATCAAATTCTCGGAGGAAATTTCACGCAACAGCGACTGGATGCCACGATCATCCACATCGACGAGGTTGTCGAATACAAACATCAGATCCTGAATATTCTGGCCCAGTTCTTCATCCACTTCCTTAAGGCTTTCCATTACCTGGTTTTCCACTGACGAATCAAGGAAGTTAAGCAGGTTGGCGGCCGTTTTGAGTCCACCCATGCCCGCAGATTTGAGGCTGTCTGAATTCCCGGCAAACTGTTTCTCCAGCATTTCATCCAGCTCATGCAGCGCCGAAGGCTGAATGCCATCCAGCGTTGCCACACGAATCAGTACATCGGTACGCATATTTTCAGGCAGAGCCGACAGAATTTCTGCGGCATTGTCGCTTTCAAGATAAGAGAGAATAATGGAAATAATCTGCGGGTGTTCCAGCCGGATCAATTCCGCCACAGCGCGCGGCTCCATCCATTTCAGAGTTTCCAGACCCTTGGCGTCATGGCCCATGAGAATGCGATCAATAATATTGCCGGCCTTGTCCTCGCCCAGCGCATTGACCAGCACATTACGCAGGTATTCTTCGTTACCAATACCCAGCGCAGTCTGCTCATCCACCGTATCACAAAATTCACTTAGAACATCATCCACCGTATCACGGCCGATACTGCCCAGCGTCGCCATCGACTCGCCAATTTTCTGCACTTCCTTGGGATTCAGCAGCTTCATAATTTCCGCCGCATCCTGTTCACCCAGGGTCATTAACAATACTGCCGTGCGTTCAATTCCCGTCAGTTTTCTTTTTTGTGTTGCATCATCTGCCATAAGTATCAGTCTTCAATCCAGCCCTTGACGACCTGTGCGACCCGCTTTGGTTCCTGACTGGCCAGCGACTTGGCCATATTCAGGTTGTCTTCATAAGTTGATGGTTTGGGCAAACGTCCACCGCTTTCGTTACTCAGGGTCAGTTGATCTTCGGGAATTTCTTCACCGGCTTCATTGATTACAATTTGCTTGGGAGGAACAGCAAGCTTACGCATGATAGGGCGCAGGACACCGAAGACCAAAAGCATAACCATTACCGCTGCCGCCAGTTGTTTAAGCACGGACCAGAACCAGGACTGTTCCCAGATTGGGATGTCCGGGATTTCCGCCATTTCTTCACTCGGCAGGAAGGCGGCATTAATAATCTTGACACTGTCACCGCGCATCGAATTGAAACCTACGGCTCCTTTTATCAGGCTGGTAAAGCGCACCAGTTCTTCATCGGTATAGGGAACCTCGACCGTTTTGCCTTCTTCGTCTGTACGGGTTTTTACATCCAGCACTACCGCAACGGAAAGGCGACGAATTCCCCCCGTGCTATGGCGGGTATGACTGATCATCTTGTCCAGCTCAAAATTGCGTACTGAACGTTTCTTTAACTTGCTCGGGCCTTCAACGATCCGGCCTTCCCCGGCAGCCTGCCCAGTCACATCTTCCGGTGCGACCGGCTTACCTGGCGGTTCATTGGTCAGGGCGCCGGGAACCCCTGCTTCACTCTGCACACCCTTGCTCTGCTCCTCTATCTGCTGCTCACTGCGCAGGGCAGGCAGATCAGGATTGAACTGTTCCTGGGTAGATTCGGTACGGGTGAAATCCAGATCGGCATTGACCTGGGCGCGTACGCCGTTCATACCGACCAGTGGCGCCAGTAGATTTTCGATACGTGTGATGAAGGTCTGTTCAAGCTTACGGGTATATTCAAATTCGCTCGCACTCATCTGCAGATCATTGTTATCGTTATCGGATGACAGCAGACGACCGCGGTCATCAACCAGGGTGACCTGTGAAGTTTCAAGATTGGTAACACTGGAAGCCACCAGATGCGTGATGGCGGCAATCTGTTCCTTTTCCAGACGTCGCCCGCTCGCCAGTTTAATCATCACCGAGGCGCTGGGTTTCTTGCGGTTACGCACAAAAGCCGACTCTTTCGGCAGCGCCAGATGCACACGCGCATTTTCGACTGCGGCAATGGACTTGATGGTGCGCGCCAGCTCGCCTTCCCGCGCCCGCTGATAACGCACATTTTGAATAAAGGCGCTGGAGCCGAAACCCTGCTCCTGCTGCATGATCTCAAAACCTTCACCCGAACTCTTTGGCAAATTTTCCGCCGCCAGTTTCAGCATTGCCTCACTGCTCTTGCCAGATTCAACCATGATCGCGCCGGAATCCGGATCCAGACGAAATTCGATGTTGTTGCGTTTCAATACCTCGGCCATAGCCTGGGCATCCTGACCGCTAACATTGCTGTAAAGAATACTGAACGTCGGGGTCTGCGACCAGAGAACCACGGCGACGCCGATCGCAATACTGGCCGCCAGGCCGATCAACAGGCCCAGCTGCCGCACCACCGGCAAGCCCAGCATCCCCACGAACGACCCACTAAACTGTTCTGATTTTACGAGATCCATATTTCGCTTCATGAATTATTGTGTTGAGTAACAGGAAAAGTATCTGCGCGTACTGGATGGAATCATACCGGCATGTTCATAATCTCCTGGTAGGCGCTGACCAGCTTGTTGCGCACCTGGAGCATGGCCTGAAACGAGACGCTGGACTTTTGCATCGCCACCATCATTTCCGACATTTGCACATCGGGATCACCGCGCTGAAAAGCCTCCGTAATTTTTTTGGCTTCCATCTGCGTCTCATTAACCTTGTCGATGGACTGTTTCAGCAACTCTGAAAATTCGCCTGCGCCGCCGACCTCGGCAACGCTCTCTGTATTTTTTGCCTGCGCCGCACTGGCCATGGCGCGCATTTGTATTAACAGTGACTCAGAAGTAATAGCATTTGTCATATCAACATCCTGGAAAGATTAAGTTTGTGTTCGTCAAAACTTTGTCGATGAAAATGTTCATGCAGTTTCCAGACCAGCAGCGCCTAAATCGGATGACATGCCGCTATCCGAACTGCCCGGCACCACAACGCCGGCTTCGCGCATGCGCGCCAGCTTGTAACGCAGAGTGCGCTGACTGATCCCCAGTCGTTCCGCGGTAAGCTTACGGCTGCCGTGCGCACAGCGAATAGCATCCAGGATCAGATCCCATTCACGTTGTTTCAGATCCGAGTTCAACGACTCTTCCTTTGTTTCTTCATTTGCCACGGGTCGCGATGCTGAATGTGGCGTGGACATTTCTGGATTGGCCACAGAAAGCGCTTCAGTTTGAGCCGCCGTTGCCACTTCAAAATGCAGATCCTGTTCGTTAATCACCGCATCGGTATGCAAAATCAGCGCACGCTGAATGACATTATCCAGTTCCCGGATATTGCCGGGCCAGCGATGACGCAGCAGACATGCACAGGCCTGTTCCGAAAGTTCGGGAATCATTTGCGTAGATGTGCGCGCATGTTTTTCCAGCAGGCGCTTCGCCAGCGGCACAATATCACCCGTGCGTTCGCGCAGCGGACGCAGGTTGAGGGGGAAAACATTGAGCCGGTAAAACAGATCTTCACGGAACTTGCCCTGCGCCACCACCGTCTGCATGTCACGGTTCGAAGTAGCCAACACGCGCACATCCAGTTTGATCATTTCGGTGCTGCCGAGACGTTCGACTTCGCGCTCCTGCAAAACCCGCAACAGCTTGGCCTGCAGGCCCAGATCCATTTCCGAAATTTCATCCAGCAACAGAGTGCCGCCCTGCGCCTGTTCGAACTTGCCCGGACAGGCCTTGTAAGCGCCGGTAAAGGCGCCCTTCTCATAACCAAACAGGGTCGCTTCCAGCATATTCTCAGGAATAGCCGCGCAGTTAATTGCAACAAACGGCTTGTCATGGCGAGATGAGTGGCGGTGAACAAACTGGGCCAGCACTTCCTTGCCAACGCCGCTTTCGCCTGTGATCATGATGGTCGCATCACTGTCAGCAACTTTCATTGCGATGCGCGCCAGTTCCTGCGAGGTCTCATCGACAACAATCATATCCTCATCGGCGCCGGCAAAACCGATATATTGGCCAACCATATTAACCAGCACCTCGGCTTCAAAGGGCTTGACCATATAGTCCACCGCGCCGTCGCGCATCGCATCCACCGCCTGCTGAATGGTGCCATAGGCGGTCATCAGTATCATGGGGATGTCCGGAAACTGCGCACGGACTTTTTTCAGCAGGCTGTGGCCATCCATCTTCGGCATGTTGATATCGCTGATGATCAAATCCACCGCTTCGTCTTCGAGCTGGCGCAGAGCCAGCAGCCCGTTTTCCGCTGTGCGCACCCCGTAACCGGCCATCTGCAGGGTATCCCGCAGGGCCTCGGACAGGGCCTCATCATCTTCAACAACCAGAATGGTCAAATCCATCGTCATGGCAATTCCTCAGTAAAAGTCTTCAGGCAATCTGTTGTGTATTTATGGATGTATCCAGTGCGGATACGGCTGCTGTATGTTGATGCGCGTGCGCCGACTGCAAAATGGGCAGGTGCAGGCTGAAGGCGCTGCCCTTGCCCGGTGTCGATAGCAGCTTCACCTCACCCTTGTGTGCGCGGGCGATGGCCTGCACCACCGCCAGTCCCAGTCCGGTGCCATCCTTGCGCGTGGTGTAAAAAGGATCGAACAGCTTGCCCTGCAGCACCGGCGAAATACCCGGGCCATTGTCCACGATACACAGCTCAAGTTGACCCGCCTCGTCCACAACCGCCTGCGCTCTGAGTTCACCCTGTTCCTGCATGGCCTGGATCGCATTTACGGCAAGATTAATCAGCCCGCTTAAAATCATCTGCCGGTTACCATAGAGCCGCTGACCGGCAGTTTCATCTTTCCACTCAAAGCGGGTATGGCTGGACTGCAGCTGTGCTTCCAGCACCTGTTGCAGATCCGCCAGCAGTACATCAGCGGTAAAAAATTCTTCCCCACTTTTACCACCGCGCGCATAGACCAGCATGTTGTCCACCAGCTGTTCCAGATGACGCAGGCGGGAAAAGATCTTTTCCGCTACCTGACGGCGAGAACCATCATCCATCTGCGGACGCTTGAGATTGGAGGCGTAGAGCATGGCCGAAGATAACGGGGTGCGAATCTGGTGCGCCAGTGAGGCGGCGGTCTCCCCCATGGCGGCAAGACGCTGCTGCTGGGTCAGGCGATCCTGCAACATACGCATTTCGGTCACATCGGTGATCAGAAGGATCTGGCCAGGCTCAGCGCCCAGGGGACAGGTTGAAATATTGACGCGACGACCATCGACCAGTGAAACCTCATGACCATCATCACAGCGGGGAGCAAAGGCGCGCGCAATCACTTCACTCCATGCGATGCCAAGCAGAGGCTGGCCCAGCAGTTCTTCCGCCGCCGGATTGTTCTCGCGAATAACGCCCTCGCCATCCAGCACGATGACACCACCGGGAAGCACGTCCAGCAGCAAACTCAGGCGACTGGCGAGACGTTCTTTTTCCGTCAGTTCACGAATACGCTCATCGCGCGCAGCCTGTAATTCCTGGTTAAGATCGGCAACTCGCGTTTCAAGCTGTTGATAAGATTCAGTTAGTTGACTGGAGAGTTGATTGAAGATCGCAAACGCGTCTTTCAAACCCTGAGAATCAGTGCTGTCATGCTGCATGATAAGTTCCTGTCATTGCCTGTAATCTGACGCCAAAAGCGTCGCCACAGGAACAAGAGCAAGAACTATGCCTGATTTATTTTGCCAGTATTTTCAAATAGATAGGAAGAACAGGGAAAAATGAGTCAATTTCGTGGCGCAAATGATGGGTTTCGCTTCGCTCTACCCATCCTACAGGGAGTTATATTAAGGGTAGGATGGGTAGAGCGAAGCGAAACCCATCAACCTTCTTCATTCAGGAAACCTTATCCACCCGTTGCAGACCGTACTTGCGCATTTTTTCCACCAGGGTGGTGCGGCGCATATTCAGGCGTTTGGCGGCATGGGCCACGACACCATCAGCATCATCCAGCGCCTGCTTGATGAGAGAGGATTCCAGATTGGTCAGATGTTCCTTGAGATCCAGGCCATTAGCGGGAATGCGCACCGGCGCGTCCAGCGCCTGCGTGCTCAACATCTGGGCGCCTGTCGATGCGGCTTCCGGCAGTTCGGCCACCGGCAGATCACGGCGGAATTTTTCCGGCAGGTCACGTAAATCCACCACACCATTGGGGTACATGATGATCAGCCGTTCAATCAGATTAGACAATTCGCGCACATTACCCAGCCACTTATACTGGCACAATGCGGCAATGGTATTCTGCGTCAGGCGCACCGAACCCCGCTGCTCATATTCCATGCGCGTGATTAGCTCTTCGATCAAAAGAGAAATATCTTCGATACGTTCGCGCAGGGGGGGCATTTCGATGGGGAAAACATTCAGGCGGTAGTACAGATCTTCACGGAAGCGCCCTTCGCTGATTTCCTCTTCCAGATCACGATGAGTGGCTGCCACAATGCGAACATTGGCGGCGATGCTTTTATTGCTACCGATGCGTTCAAACACCCGTTCCTGAATCACTCGCAACAACTTAACCTGCATGTTGAGAGGCATATCGCCGATTTCATCCAGGAACAGGGTGCCGCCATTGGCCATTTCAAAGCGGCCCTGGCGGGTGCTGATAGCGCCGGTAAACGCGCCTTTCTCGTGGCCGAATAGCTCGCTTTCCAGCAACTCCGGTGGAATGGCGCCGCAGTTTACCGGTACAAAAGGTTTGTCCCGACGAGAGGAATGGTAGTGCAGGTTACGCGCCACCACTTCCTTACCGGTGCCGGACTCCCCAAGAATCATTACGTTGGCATCCGAATCCGCAACCTGATCGATCAGACGGCGAATTTCACGAATACCACGGCTGTTGCCTACCAGGCTGCGAAACAGCGTCTGGGTACCTGAACCTGGGCGAGTGGTGGTGCGGCGGTAGATATCGGCCTGGTGCAGAGCATGCTGCAGCTGGCGGTACTTGATGGGATATTCAATTTTACTGGCAATCAGAGGAGGAACCAGTTCGGTTGGTTTGCCTTCGCGGTGATGCAGCAAAAGAACCGGCGTCTCGGCGCCAAACTCGTCTTTCAGCTCTTCGATTTCCGCCCGGGTCCGGTCGCAGGTCTCCATCTGGCCGACGATAATGACATCCCAGCCCTCTTCCGGGATATCGATAGAACGCCAGGAATCCATGTCTGTGGGTTCAATATGGCCATAATCAATAAAATTAAGAAGTAAGTTCAGGTCAGAACGTCGTTGCGTGTCACTTTCAATTAGCAGCACGTTTTTGTAAGACATGTAACATTCCTTTCAGCAGCCAACGGTAGAGGTAAAATCTCTCTAGATGTTAGCAGCCCTCCACAAAAAGTCAAAAATTTGTCAGATCGGGGGCAACGGATGCAAGCGACTGAAATGTGTAATATATTTCCGGATCAGGGGGGAGGATTCCGACCCCGGGTCTGAGCAACCATGCGCCGGTGATGGGCAAATATCCATTTTTCCAGATGACTTTTCTCTACTTCATCCAGCGAAGTAAAGCGCGCCTGAACAAGATAATGGCCATCGCGCTCTATCACCGAAACCACCCGGGCGATGATTTTCAGGGCATGTTGCATCTCGCCATCGAGGTAAAGCTCCAGTAACAGCGATGCTGCTTCAGCAGGGCTCGAATCCGACAGCCATTCAATGGCTTTGCAGGAAAGCCTGACCGAAACAGGCACGGAATGCTGCTGCGACTGTCCCGACAACTGGCTGACCATATCGATAAGCAGGTTCAGTTTGTTCTCGATGCGTTGCAGATCAGGTGAAGAAGGACGGGACTCGTGAACAGCAGATTGCTGTTCAGCAAACGCCTCGAGCAGGGAAAACGTCAACAGATTATTCTGGCGCAGGGATGAGGGAGACATCGCCTCTGGCAGTACGCCCCACTTCAGCACCAGTGGCGTTTCGATAGATAATGCATCGTCCTGCATG
>Ga0316207_10000509_pt1 | contig 61655 bp, 59 predicted proteins | sample 6weekpyrite_MG_FD_204943 | JGI IMG/M metagenome (GOLD analysis project Ga0316207, IMG submission 204943) | Microbial mat bacterial communities from mineral coupon in-situ incubated in ocean water Damariscotta River, Maine, United States -... | ecosystem: Environmental > Aquatic > Marine >...
ACCGCCGTCCATGGCCCGTTGTCCATCAGAGTAGGCGATGGCGGTCTGCGCAAAGCTGGCATCATTTTGCAGCATTTTTAATATACCTTCGGCTTTTTGTTTTGCCGATTGTATTTGTTCCGGGGTAGCGGCATCGGGTAAACCGATCAGGATATGTGAAAATTTGACCAGTCGATTTTTGTCGCCCAGGTCTTTTTCACGAGACAGGTAGTCAGCAATTTCCTGTTGATTGACCCGGATACGGTTTACAACATCACGTTTTTTCAGACGGGAAATGATGATTTCGTTTCTGATTTCTTCACGGAAATTTTCATAGTTGATGTTTTCTGACAGCAATGCCTGCCTGAATTGTTCGAGGCGCATGCCGTTTTTTCTGGCGATACCCTGGATGCTTCTGTTGAGAGTGGCATCATCGACAACGATACCGGTCGTTTTGGCGCGTTGTAATTGCAGGGACCGTACAATCAGGCGTTCCAGCCCCTGTTTTTCTATTGCCGACATGGATGGCAGGCGGCTGTTTTCGCTTTGCAGCTGTTGTATCACATTTTTCAGGTAGGCATCGAGTTCACTGCGTAAAATAACATCTTCATTGACGACGGCAACGATGTGGTCAAGCGGCTTGGCATCAGCAATGGCAGCCTGTGCAGTGTGAGTGGATGTCAGTAGGGCAAGTGCAACAAGCCAGTATGTTAATCTGTTCATGTGTCAGGAGTATTCACTAATATTTAAAGGTCTGTCGAAGGTCTATTGTACTGTGCTTCGGCTGATATAGCCAAGTTTACTGTCATCGAGTAAATCATCAATATTTTTGCCAACACTGCTTAATCCTTTAAAATTCAACTGGATATAGAGTGCGTTCTCCATACCAATGCCGTTGGTGTCGAGGTGGCGGCGGCCGGCCAGCTGGATCGACCAGCAGCAGGTCTCGTATTCAAGTCCGATAAGTGAATCAATGGTTTGCTTGTCTCGCAGTGAGTAGGCCCATTTACCCAGTGCATGCCAGCGTGAGGACAGCTTCCAGCGGCCAACTACATCGGTTTGCTCAATCTGGTCACGTTGGTATCGGTAATTGATGCCAAAATGGTGTTTGGTGTCCTTGCGGTACTGATATGAGACGATGCCCCGATTGGCCTGATTATTATCGGTATCCCATAAGCCACTGATTCTGAAGCGCTTGCGCTCATTTAATCTGGCTTCTAGTTCGCCCACGAAGTCTGACGTACTGTTACTTGCAAGTGATTGTCCGGGCAAGTTGACCCGTCGGTCTTCAAAGTAAAAGACTTGCCCAATACCCAGTCGAAGCCACTCGTTTCCCGTTTGGCCATCAATCATACGGCTGTTGACGGCCAGGGCCACCTGGTTGGCATCAGACTGCCGATCCGGGCCGGTAAAACGGTTGTGACGAAACAGGTCTTGAAGACGAAAGTCAGGCAAGGTGGTATCAAAAACAGGCAGCTGATCCTGGTCTTCAAATTCGGCATATAAATAGTAGAGTCTTGGTTCCAGTGTCCAGGTATGGGCACGTCCTGAGAAGGAAACGGGGCGCTCGAATATAAGCCCCGCATCGAGGCTGGCAATGGGTATATTTCGCGAAAAACTGTTGGCCTGGGTCATTGGCTGGTCTGTCAGTCGATAACTGGTATGGCGGAACATCAGCTTCGGACGCAGGAAATAACCGGGCGTCGACAGGTTATATTCTATGCCAGGCAAGATATCCAGACGGCTGCCTGAGGTCAGTCTGTTTCTATGGTCAAAACGGGTGAGTTCACTGTTCAGGCTGTAATAAATGTGATCATTATGACTACTGCTCGTCAGGTCCAGCATGAGTTGCGGCAATCGTTGATAAGTGTTGGCGCTGTTGATGGACTGGAATTCATGCGCTCTGGCCAGCACAAATCCATATTGGTTATCACGCCGAAGCTCAACGACACGGGGAAGGTGGGTGACACTGGACAGGTTGAAGCCCTGGTCGAGGTCGTCGAAATATTGCTGGTCCGATACACGATTCAGGTCGGCATGCACTTTCCAGTGTTTGAAGTAACGGCCATTATGTTGTGCCGAGATCAGGTTGCGGTCGTCCTTGAGAATATCATCATTTAGATATTCTAAACGTACTTTACTTAAGGCATTGTTACCATGCAGGTGGCGGTATTCAGTACCCAGCTGGGCGCCACGATCAGACATGTAACGCAGGTTGAATGTCGCGTCCCTGTTTGGGGCAATGTTCCAGTACCAGGGAATATCGATTTCAGTACCTGCACTACTGGACTCGCCGAAACTGGGTATCAGGAAACCGGATTTACGTTTGTCACCTGTCGGGAAAGAGAAGCGCGGAAAATAGAATAATGGTACGCCTTTGAATCTCAATAACACGTTTTCTGCGCTTGCCGTTTCGTTATTCTGGTCGAGTTTTACCATGTCAGCCTTGATTTTCCAGTCCGGGTCAGGTTTGCTGCAGGTCGTATAGGTAATGTCGCGGAGTGTGGCGGTCTGGTTCTTGTGTAGCTCTGCTGTTGCTGCCTCGCCTTGTGCGGAGTAGTTGATCAGTTCATATTCCAGCTCACTGAACTTTGCCGTTTTGTCTTTTGTGTTGGCATGCCCCTGTTCCGCCTTGATGGACAGGGCCTTGTGTTGCAGGTTGATGTTACCCTGTAGCTCGGCATCACCGCTGGCCTGGTCATAGGTGACCCGGTCTGCCTGTATCGTCTGGTCCTGGTCGCGAATTATGACATGGCCATCGAGGATGAATTTATTTCCCTGGGTGCTGGAATCATCTGCGCTGATAACAGTCTTATTGTCTTGAGGTACAGGCGCTGGTTGATTGTCGACATTGACATTACAGCTCGCTGTATTGCTGCCCGGTACGGCTGCAGATAATGGCAAGGCGAGGCCTGATATCAGTAGAATTGAAATAAATTTTATGTAAAACAAGGCCTTGTTCGCTATTTAAGTTATTATGTTATCAATAATTTTCATCAGGCTATGATAGCCTTTGCATGTGCTATTCGCATAGAATGTCTATTATCGCCTAAATTTAAACGGAATTGTGATTTGAATATAACAAAAAACCGCCGCTATCAGGCTTTGATCGTGGTATTCGTCAGTATTCTACTCGTATTTATACTGAAATGGACAGCGCCGGAAAAAACACCCGAGATGAAACCGCTTCCCAAGGCGAGGGTGGAATTGTTTAGTGTGCATAAAAAAGATATTGAATCCGGTGAGACCTTGTTGGGCAGGCTGATTCCGATTCGTCGTGCACAACTGCGCTTTGAGCTCAGTGGGCTAGTAAAAGGGCGCTTGGTCGAGCCGGGGTCAAGGGTCGACAATAACAGTATATTGTTAAAACTGGATGACGGTGATCACCGAAACCTGGCCAGTGACGCCAGTGCGCAGCTGAAGGTTGAGCGCGCAGCTGTCAACAGGGATAAGCGACTGTTGGAACTGGCCAGCCAGAACCGGCTCTTGCAGGAGAAAGAAGTGAAAAGGCTGCAGCGCCTGGTAAAAAAATCATTAACCTCCGTTTCCAGGCTGGATGGGGCCCGTCAGCAGCTTTCTAAGCTCAAGCTTGAAGAAGCACAGTTACAATACAGCGTTGATTCGGCAGCGGCCAGGCTTGATATTCGCCTTTCGGATGTGGAAAAGGCGCAACGAAATGTAAAACGATGTGACCTGCTCAGCCCCTGGGCTGGAGTGGTAAACCAGGTGAATGTACAGGAAGGTGACTACGTAACACCGACCCAGGTCGTGCTTGAAATAATCGATGACAGTACGCTGGAATTTTTATTGAACGTGCGCGGGGAAATCGCCCATCAACTGAAAAAAAACGCAGCGGTTGATGTAAAAGTAAATGGCGACAGTGTATCTGGCTATATCGTTGCAATTCAAACAGACCCTGACCCGACTACCTTTACACATGAGATCAGGGTGCGCTTACCTGATAATACCGGTTATCCCGGACAGCTTGTGGAGGCCAGGCTCACCTTGCCTGCCATGAAGCAGGTCATGTTTGTACCCGTCACAGCCCTGGTATATGAAAGCGACAATTATTTCGTTATGACATATAACGATGGAAAGTTGTCTAAAAAGGAAATTAAGGTCGCAGCCCGCGTCGGTAACGAGCAGGTTGTCGCGAGTGGCTTGAGTGTTGGTGACAGCATAGTCATGCGAGATGTTGCTTCGTTGTCTTCAGGGCAGATGGTCGAAGTGCTGCAGTCACCCGTGGTCAGAAAGTAACATGTTCCTGATTCATTTCTCAATCAGAAACGCCCTGGTTGTCAATTTATTGCTGGCCTTTGTTTTTCTGGCGGGCGTGTTGTCCTGGTACGCCATGCCGCAGGAAATGTTTCCGGTTATCGAGAAAGATGTCGTCAAGATTACGACCTTGTTTGATGGCGCCTCACCGGAAGAAATCGAACGACAGGTGACATTGCCGATAGAAGAGGCGTTTGAAGGGCTTTCGGATATCGACGTTATTCAATCAATCAGTAATGAGGGGGTGTCGTCTGTTGTTATCAGGTTGAAGGCCGGCTCCGATGTGGATGACTTTATCCAGGATGCACGCAACAAGATTGATCAGATAACCGATCTTCCGGATGATGTAGACACACCGGAGTTGGTTCGGCTGGAAACACGTTTTCCGGTTGTCAGTATAGCATTGTATGGTGACGTGACCTTACCCTACCTGTATGACCTGGCAGAAGAAGTCAAACGTGACCTGCAAGTGCTGCCGGGTGCAGCCAGTGTCGGTATCGCAGGTAAGCGTGAATGGGAATTCTGGGTGACGGTTGACCCGCTAAAACTGGCGGCATCTCGTGTATCACTTGAAGAAGTAATCAAGGCGATTCGGGAAAACCTCAGGGACATACCCGGTGGTGCGGTGAAGGCGCTGGAAGGCGATATCCTGCTAAGAGGCATGGGCTCTCGTCCCGAGCCGGATGCGATTGGTAACATTGTTTTACGTGCCGATAAAAAAGGTGGGCGTCTGTTTTTGCAATCTGTGGCCAAAGTTGAGCGACGGTTGGAAGAGGCAAGAACACTCGGTCGTTTCAACGGCAGGCCGTCAGTCAACCTGACCGTAAACAAGAGTGCCGATTCTTCCACGATAGATTTATCAGATCTGGTCAAGGATTATGTTGACGACTTGTCGGCGCGCTTGCCACCAGGAGTCAAGGCAGGTGTGTTTAATGACACATCGGTATTTGTAAAAACGCGCCTTGAGACGGTGAAGTCATCAGGACTGGTTGGCTTGCTGCTGGTCCTGTTGTCGCTTTACCTGTTCCTCAATTTTCGTGTAGCTCTGATTACCGCGCTGGGTATACCGGTATCCTTTCTGTTTGCGGTTATTCTTTTGAATTATCTGGGTTATACCATCAATATGGTGTCGTTGTTTGCGTTTCTTATAGCGCTCGGCATGATTGTTGACGACGCGATTATTGTTAACGAGAATGTTTATCGTCATATGGAAATGGGCATGCCGGCCAGGCAGGCAGCCGAGGTAGGGGCGAAAGAGGTGTTCTGGCCAGTAATGGCGTCAACCACAACAACAATTGCAGCTTTCCTGCCAATGTTTGCTATCACAGGTACCATGGGTGCATTTATTGCGGTGATACCCGTTGTGGTTACTGCGTCATTATTGGGTTCCTTGTTTGAGGCATTTGGCGTGTTGCCATCGCATGCTGCTGATTTGCTCAGGGTCAGACGGAATAAACGTGAGAGTCGAATTCCCTGGGCCGAGCTACTGGTACATTATACCCATTTCCTGCGTCGCGCCTTGCGTGCGCGTTATCTGGTCACGTTAATCACGATTGGTGTACTGCTGGTGACAGTCACCTATGCACAGACCCGCCTGCCGTTTAATCTATTTGGTCATGTTGAAACCGGCCAGTTTTTTATCAATATGGAAGCGCCTAATACCTATAGCCTTGAAGATACCTCGCGACTGGCCAGCAAGGTTGAGCAGGTTGTGCAGGACGAGCTGACTGAAGAAGAACTGAATACAACCCTGACCAATATTGGTATTACCTTTATTGATTTTAATCGATTCAGTTTTGGTAGTCATTATATTCAGATGATGGTTGATCTCAACAAGCCTAGGCCGGAAGGATTTATAGAACGTTTCATCGCGCCTGTTATCAGCATGAAGTTTGGCTGGGAGGGTACACGGGAAACTAAAACGGCAGATATTATCAAACGCTTGCGTAGTCGCATTGAAGCCGTTCCCGGTCTGCAGAGAATATCCATACTCAGGCCGCAAGGCGGACCTGCGGGTGCGGATGTGGAAGTCGGTGTGACCGGAAACGATATTGAAAAGATACGCAGTCTGACGACGGAGATACGTGATTATATACGGCGCTTGCCTGGTGTGTATGATGTCCGGCATGACATGGACCCAGGTAAGCTCGAAATTCAATACACATTGAATGATAGAGGCAGGGAGCTTGGTCTCACGCAGACCCAGATCAGTAATGTCATACGCACTGGCTACCTGGGTCAGGAAATTGTCTATGTTACATCCGGTGATCAACGGTTACCAGTCAGGTTGATTTATACCGATCCGGTGCGACACAGCAGTGAGCTGGGTCGTCTGCCAATCACGCTGGCCAGCGGCAAGACTATCTATCTCGGTGATGTAGCAACAATCAGTATTGGTCGTGGTTTGAATACGATCAACCGCAGGGATTTACAGCGGCTCGGGACCGTCACGGCCGAGGTGGACACAGGCATAACCACCTCGCTTGAAGTGAATGACCTGGTTGAGAAAAAGTTTGCGGATTTTTCAGATAAACACCCGGGCTATGAATTGCTGTTTCTTGGTGAAAAGAAACAGGCGGGCGAGTCTTTCAGGGACATGAACCGGGCCGCGATTATATCGTTGGCGATTATTTTCTTTATCTTGAGTACCCTGTTCAAGTCGTTACTTGACCCCGTGGTGGTCATGCTGGCGATACCGTTTGGATTGATCGGTGTCGTCATCGGGCATGCTTTATTTGGCTATAACCTGCAATTTCTGTCCTTGATCGGTTTACTGGCGTTGTCGGGTATTGTTGTCAATGACTCCCTGATATTGGTGGATTTTGCCAACCGAATGCGTGCCGAAGGTATGAACAGGGTCGATGCCATGGTCGAGGCAGGTCGTGTCAGGGTTCGCCCTATCTTGTTGACGAGTATCACGACCTTTCTGGGTGTGTCGCCGCTGATATTTTTTGCGACCGGGCAAACGGCATTCCTGTCTCCCATGGCGGTCAGCCTGGGTTTTGGTTTGCTGTTTGCAACAGTATTGATCCTGGTGGTTTTGCCCTGTTTTTACCTGATTGCAGATGATCTGCGCAGTTGGGTTTGTCCCTATACACGGCGCCTGTTTAATTTGCCAATGAAGACTGAAGATGGCCAGGATTACTGCCTGGTGGAAGAAGAGGAAAAATAGATTGCCTTCTGATGAGCGTTTGCAGCAATTACATTCGTGGTTAAATGATTGTCTGGCTATTTCAGACTATCAACTTCAGCCGGCATCGGGTGATGCAAGCTTCCGTCGTTATTTTCGTTTGAGTCATAATGGTCATAGCGACATTGTCATGGATGCGCCACCAGAGAGGGAAGACAGCCAGCCGTTTGTCGATATCTCCAAGGCGCTCATCAATCTTGGTTTAAATGCGCCTGAGGTGATAGAGCAGGACCTGGAGCAAGGGTTTTTAATACTGACGGATCTGGGGCAGCAGCAATACCTTGATGTGTTGAATGAAAACAACGCAGACAAGTTGTATGGAGATGCCATGCAGGCCTTACTCAGCTTGCAGGCAGGCGGAGAAGCCGAGTATGCGTTTCCAGATTATGATCGCAAACTGTTGATGACCGAGATGGAACTGTTTCGCAACTGGTTGCTCGACCAGCACCTGGGGATGGTATTGAGTGAAACCGAGCATGCCTGCCTGGACGAGGTTTTCAATCTGTTGGCCGAATCGGCTCTGCAACAGCCGCAAGTGGCTGTCCATCGTGACTACCATTCCCGCAATCTGATGCTGTGTGATACACATAATCCCGGCATCCTTGATTTCCAGGATGCGGTCAAGGGTGCCGTAACCTATGACCTGGTTTCCCTGTTGCGTGACTGTTATATCGCATGGCCGCAAGTCAAGGTTGAGGCATGGGTCGCCGGGTATCACGAGCAGGCCGTACAGGCCGGTATTTTGCCAGAAGAAAACGAGGCGCAATTTATCCGCTGGTTTGACCTGATGGGTGTGCAACGGCACTTGAAAGCGGCGGGGATATTTGCCCGGCTGAATCACCGCGATGGTAAATCCGGTTACATGAAGGATATACCGAGAACACTGGATTACGTATTACAGGTCAGCAATAAATACAGTGAACTGCAAGGATTGGGCAAGCTGGTTGAAAAAACGGCCAGGCAGCTGGACGGAATCTGATTTCCCATACGTTCTGGTTAAACCTTTCGGTATCTAGTATCTTAACCACTATGAAGGCGATGATACTTGCAGCCGGACGGGGTGAACGCTTGCGTCCTCTGACAGATACGATACCAAAACCGCTGGTGCAGGTAGGCAGATTGAGCCTGCTTGAATGGCATCTTGAAAATTGCCAACGGGCCGGTATCAGCGATGTGGTTATCAATGTGTCGTATCTGGGTGAGCAAATAAAAAATTCGGTGGTGGGCCAGGATTTTGGTGTCAACATTGTTTATTCTGACGAGCCTGATGGGGCGCTGGAAACGGGTGGCGGTATTATGCAGGCCTTGCCGCTGTTTGATGGTCAGGCCTTTATTGTTATCAATAGCGATATCTGGACGGATTATCCACTGGAACAATTAAGGCAGCCGCAAGGGTTGGCGCATCTGGTGATGGTAGATAATCCACCACAGCACCCGCAGGGTGATTTTGTATTGCAACAAGGGCAGTTACATAACAGGTCGGAAGGAAAGCGATACACGTACAGCGGTATCGGGGTTTATCGGCCTGAGTTATTTACTGATTGTCAGCCGGGTCGATTTCCATTGGCACCACTACTTAAGCAAGCCATGCAGTCGGGGCAGGTCAGTGGTGAGTATTTTGCCGGACAATGGTATGACATTGGTACGCCTGATCGTTTGCAGCAAGCGCGTGATTTAGTAGAGTAATTGGTTTAAAAAAACATGACTATAAAGGATTGCCTGTTTTATGGGTGAAGAAATCGACAAGATAGATTTTACCGGGGAAGATTTCGAACATTATCAGCAATGCCTGTCGGCAGAGACCAGCCTGCTTTCAGAATGGTTTACTAACAGCACCTTGTCGTCCAGGCAGGATATGGGCGGGTTTGAGCTGGAAGTCTGGATCATTGATGCTGACTGTAACCCTTTTCCGATCAATGAAGCCTACCTCGATAAGTTAAACAGTGATTGGGTATCACCCGAGTTATCACGTTTTAATATTGAGTTGAACGGATTGCCGGAAAACCTGCACGGGAAAGCGCTGTCACGTTTGCAAAGCGCGCTTGATCAAAGCTGGAGCCACTGTTATGACGTTGCCAGGGAGTTTGATGCCTCGCTGGTCATGATTGGCATTTTGCCCAGTGTGCAGGAAAAACAGCTGGTTCTTGAGAATATGTCAAGAATGAAGCGGTATTTCGCCTTGAATGAGCAGGTTTTTCGTCAGCGTAAAGGCAAGCCGTTGCACCTCGATATTCATGGTCATGAACATTTGAAAACGACGCATTATGATGTGATGCTGGAATCGGCCACCACGTCGTTCCAGGTGCATTGGCAAGTACCTCTGGACAAGGCAGTGCGCGCCTACAATGCTAGCGTCATCGCCTCGGCCGCCACTATCGCAATTTCGGCCAATTCACCCTTTCTGTTTGGTAAAGACCTTTGGGATGAAAGCCGCATACCGCTGTTCGAACAATCAGTCGAGGTGGGTGGTTTTGATATGGCAGCATTCGGCCCTACACGACGGGTTGGTTTCGGTTCAGGTTATGTCAGGCAGTCCTTGATGGAATTGTTTCAGGATAACCTCGATCACTATCCCGTGCTGCTGCCGATAACCTACGAGAGTAAGCCTGAGGAAATGAAATACTTGAGATTGCATAACGGTACAATTTGGCGCTGGAATCGCCCGTTAATCGGCTATGATGCAGATGATACACCTCATTTGCGTATTGAGCATCGGGTCATTTCTGCCGGGCCTACGATTATAGATGGTATAGCTAATGCCGCCTTTTATTACGGACTTGCACAATACCTGGTTGAATTACCTGAGGCGCCTGAGATCGACATTCCCTTTGCAACAGCCAGGGATAATTTTTATGCCAGTGCGAAAAATAGCCTCAACGCGAATGTAACCTGGATGGATCAACATAAGGGACGAATGAACCAGTTGTTGTTGCAGCAGCTGTTGCCCGCAGCCGAGCAGGGTTTGCATTCGCTGGATCTGGATGTGGGCGATATAAAATTGTATATGACCATAATCCGGGAGCGAGTTGAATCCGGTCAGCACGGTGCGGCGTGGCAGCGACAGTTTTATTATAAGCATCATTGTGATATGCAAAAACTGACTGCAGCCTATGTAGAGCGCCAGCAATCTGCAGAACCTGTGCATACCTGGTCACTATGAATAGGGAGGGCATATGTTGAAAGTTATCGAAAATATACCCCAGGGTTTTCTCGAAACTGATGCTACCGGCATGCAGGCATTATTACAGGCGCCGACGCTAATGCATTTACAGGGTAGGCGAGAGCAGCCACTGTTTGTTTCTGTATTATTACATGGTAACGAAATCACTGGCCTGCAGGCCATACAGGACCTGTTGCGTAAATATAAAGACCTGCAATTGCCTCGGTCATTATCTGTTTTTATTGGTAACGTTTCGGCTGCTGAACAAGGTATGCGTAGACTGGATGGGCAGCCTGACTATAATCGCACCTGGCCCGGAACGGAATACGCCACTTGTGAAGAAACACAAATGATGCATCAGATAAAAGATGAAATGCGTCAACGAAACGTTTTTGCCAGCATTGATATTCACAACAACACGGGTATCAATCCACACTATGGCTGTGTCAACGTTGTCGATCATCGTTTTTTTCATCTGGCAACATTGTTCAGTCGAACCGTGGTCTATTTTACGCGGCCATTGGGTGTGCAGTCTGCTGCATTTGCAGACCTCTGTCCCTCGGTGACGATCGAGTGCGGCAAGGTGGGCCAGCAATATGCAGAGAACCATGCGATGGACTTTGTTGACGCGGCATTACATCTGGCGGACATACCGGAACACCCTTTTCCAGAGCAGGATATCGACCTGTTTCACACGATTGCCATTGTCAAAATACCGGAACACGCCAGCTTCAGTTTTAATGGCGATGATACGGATTTCTGTTTTGATAGTGATATTGATCACATGAACTTTCGCGAGCTGGAAAAAGGCACCCACCTGGGGCGCCTGCGCCACTCAGGAGGTAGTCAACTCGAAGCCTGGAGTAATGATGGCGTAAATATCAGCAACGAACTGTTTGAATGTCGTGGCCAGGAAATAGTTACTCGCAAGGCCCTAATGCCATCTATGTTGACATTGAATGAAAAAGTGATCAGACAGGATTGCTTATGTTATGTGATGGAGCGTTATAAATTGCCTTGATTGAGATCAATGTATATTGCAATCTGGCGGAATATAATCTACCAGGATAATTAACATTGTAATATATTGTTACAGCGTGTTACTTCGGTTGTGATGATTTTGTTATTATATTGCATGCTTGTTCTATCCATTTGTTTTTCGTTCAACCATGAGGGGCTGACATGAAACCTATTATTACTATCAACTATCTTTTGCTGATGATATCTCTTTTTCTTTCTCCGATGCTGCAAGCATCTGACACAGCAAAGGAAAAAAGATGGGCGGATCAGATCGTCGACGACATCATGGTAGGCGAGGCGGAATGGTTAAATGCAGGTGCGCACAAGTTTTTGGGTATTTATACAAAGAATACGACCAGCAAAACGCTGGGTGGAGTCATTGTCCTGCATGGCATAGGTATACATCCTAACTGGATGGATGTAGTGCAACCATTACGCAGTGACTTGCCGGACCAGGGTTGGCATACAATTGCTGTGCAAATGCCGATACTGAAAAATGAAGCCAAATCGGAGGATTATGTGCCTTTGTTTCCCGAGGTCATGCCGCGCATCAATGCAGCTATTGCTTTCATGAAGTCCAAAGGAATCAAGAATATCGTTGTGGTCGGACATAGTCTGGGTTCATCCATGGGCGCCTATTTTATGGCGCAAAACAAGGATGACAGCGTCAAGGCATTGGTCGCGGTGAGTGTGTCAGGTACGAAAGATAATGAGCCCTGGTATCTTCATTCCCTGAAAAAAATTAAATCACCTGTGCTGGATATCTATGGCAGTGACGATCTGCCTGAGGTATTAAGTGCTACATTAAACAAAGCCGCAACAGCAAAGGCTGCGGGCAACGCGCACTATGATCAGTTCATGGTAAAAGATGCCGATCATTTTTTTAAAGGTAAGAACAGGGGATTGGTAAAGCATGTGGCTGATTGGATTAAGAAGTTTGCGCAGAAATAACAATAACTGTTTTTTCAGGAGCGATATTCAATCATAAACTGAATATCGCTCCTGTTGCGGAAATCTTTATGATTTGATCACTTCAGCAGCCTGTACGTCTGCATGGTAGGATGAGCGGACCATCGGTCCACTGGCGACCTGGGTAAAGCCCATTTTACGACCGATTACAGCAAGTTCGTCGAATTCTTCCGGGGTCACGTAACGCTCAACAGGTAAATGACTGAGGCTGGGTTGCAGGTACTGTCCCAAGGTCAGCATGTCGCAATCGTGATCACGCAGGTCCTGCATGACAGCCTGTACTTCTTGCAGTGTCTCACCCAGCCCTAGCATGATACCGGATTTGGTTGGTACTTCTGGATACAGTTTCTTAAATTCTTTTATCAGGGTTAGTGACCATTGATAGTCAGCACCCGGCCGGGCTTTTTTATACAGACGCTGTACCGTTTCCAGATTATGGTTAAATACATCGGGTGGCTGCCTGCTCATTATTTCAAGGGCTTTCTCCATGCGGCCACGAAAGTCAGGAACCAGGATTTCAATTTTGATTTCCGGATTCAGCTTGCGTACTTCTGAAATGCAGTCGACAAAATGACCGGAGCCGCCATCACGTAAATCATCCCGGTCGACCGAGGTGATAACAACATAACGTAATGCCATTGCCTTGATGGTATTGGCAAGATTGGCTGGTTCCTGGGTATCGAGTGGCAGTGGCTTACCGTGCGCAACATCGCAGAACGGGCAGCGACGGGTACAGATATCACCCATGATCATAAAAGTTGCTGTGCCATGCGCGAAACATTCACCCAGGTTCGGGCAAGAGGCTTCTTCGCAAACCGTGTGCAGGTTTTGTTCACGCAAGACTTTTTTAAGGCGTTGTACTTCGGGGTTGGCCGGAGACTTGGCGCGGATCCATTTGGGCTTGCGTGCGGGGTTGACCGTGGGTTCAACCTTTATCGGAATGCGCGCCACCTTGTCAGCGCCGCGCTGGTGCTCTCCCGCCACTTTTTTTGTTTTATTCTCTGCCATGCCCTGTATCTTATGCCTTTTATCTGTCGGTATTATATCCCAAATTGATTTTCAGGTATTCAACCAGTCTGTTATTTAGTGAGTTCATATCCTCATGAACACCAAGGTCTAATAGTTGCGTGACCTCTAATTCCGGATAACCGCAGGGGTTAATATCCTTGAATGGCTGGCAATCCATGTCGACATTCAGGCTCAGGCCATGATAACTGCGGCCTTTTTTTATTCTCAAGCCGAGTGCGGCAATCTTTTTACCTTCAACATAAACTCCCGGTGCGCCTGCCTGCCGTTCGGCATGGATAGAAAAAGAGGCCAGCAGGTCAATGATGCTCTGTTCAATGGCGGTGACAAAATCACGTACGCTGAGTTGCAGGCGGTCTAGATCACACAGGACATAGGCCACCAATTGTCCAGGTCCGTGATAGGTAACCTGGCCTCCGCGGTCGACAGCTATCACGGGAATGGTATTTTCTCTTATCAGGTGTTCACGTTTGCCATTCAGACCGAGTGTATAAACAGGCGGGTGTTGCACGAGCCAGATCTCGTCTTCTGTTTTGTCGTCTCTGTTAAGAGTGAAATCCTGCATATCTTTCCACACAGGTTGATATGCTTGTAACCCCAGGTTGCGGACTTGTATATTCATGTGAATGGTTTGTGGCTAGAGCGTCATAAGAATGTGCTCATGATCACACAGTGCCTGGTAGGTTACATCGAGCTGCTCGCGGTTCTGGGCTTTCAGGGTGATCGTAACCGAGAGGTATTTACCTCCCTTGCTTGCCTTTCGTTTAATCTCGAATGATTCCTGGTGGGGAAAATTTTCTCGTGCAATTTCCAGGAAAATATTTTCGATATCATGTTCAGCCAGGCCCATCGCCTTGACCGGGAAGTCACAGGGGTATTCAATACATGTATCGTCAGGGCTGGCCATGAGTCATATTATACCAGAAACGGAATAACTATCCGCGTAAGGTGATCTTATATTGACGGTAGTATTCACTAATTTTTTCCCACGCCGGTCCTGGCTTGCCGTCTTTGACCGGTGAACTATTCAAGCGGGTGACAGGTAATATTTCCTTGGTGGAACTGGTGAGCCATACTTCATCAGCAGTGTGTAATTCTTTTTCACTGATCGCTCTTTCAACAAAAGGCATATCATGCTGTGCGGCCAGTTCCAGAACCAGGTCACGTGTTACCCCGGGGAGTAAGTGTGGACCTTTGGGTTGGGTTGCAATGATATCATCCTTGACGATAAACAGGTTGCTTGCCGCACCTTCAAGTGCCTCGCCATCTTTTATCAGAATAGCTTCAGCTGCCCCCGCATCATGGGCCTCCTGTCTTAACATGGCATTGGCCAGCAATGTGATGGCCTTGATATCACAGCGCTTCCAGCGAATGTCATCCAGTGTAATGGCGGCAATGCCTGTTTTGAGCGTGACCTCTGCAATGGGCGTAATAGGATTGCTCATGGCAAATACGGTCGGCGTGATGTCATTTGGAAAAGCATGATCTCGTTTGGCTGCGACTCCGCGAGTGATTTGCAGGTAGACGGACTGGTCATCGGTGCCGTGTTCATCTACCAGGTGCTGGAGAATAGTTTGCCATTCCTGTGAGCTGTGAGGGTTAGGAATACGAATAGCATCGAGGCTGCTTTGCAGCCTTTCGAGGTGTTGTGGCAGGCGAAACAGCTTGCCACCATAGGCGGGTATGACTTCATATACACCGTCACCGAGCAGAAAACCGCGGTCAAGTACAGAAATACTGGCTTCCTCAACAGGAAGCATTTTACCATTCAAAAAGACCATTACTTGAACCAGAGCTTGATGCCGTCAATACTGCGTCGCCAGATACTGCCTTCATTGATCGAGCGCAATGCGATAAGCGGTGTTTCGATGATCACGTTTTTATCCAGGGAAATATTCAACGTGCCCAATCGCTGACCCTTTTGCGCAGGGGCAGTTATTTCGGGCAGGATATCAATGGTGGCTGATAATTGTTTATAAGCACCGCGAGGAAAGGTAATGTGAAGATCCTTTTCCAGGCCGAGGTCGAGCTGGGGTTGTTCCCCTTTCCAGACGCGTACCTGTCTGAGCGACTGACCTGCTGAATACAATTTTCGGCTTTCAAAAAAACGAAAGCCATAGTTAAGTAATGCTCGACTGCTGTTCGCGCGCGCCTCTTCTGATTTATCGCCCAGCACGACCGAAATCAGGCGCATATTATCACGCTTCGCCGAGGAGGCCAGGCAATAGCCCGCAGAGTCGGTGTGGCCGGTTTTCAGGCCATCAACTGTTTTGTCGCGCCACAGTAATTTATTCCGGTTGTATTGCGGGATGCCGTTATAAATGTATTTTTTTATTGAATAGTAGTCGTAGAAATCAGGGTGGTCGGTAATGACCATTCTGGCAAGCTGGGCAATATCGGCTGCGGTGCTGTAGTGATTTGGGTCAGGTAGCCCCGTACTGTTTGCAAAGTGGGTGCCTTCCATCCCCATTTTTTGCGCATACTGATTCATGAGTGAGACAAAGGTATCCTCGCTACCGGCGACATGCTCAGCCAGTGCGACAGTTGCGTCGTTACCTGATTGGACAATGATGCCTTTGAGCAGAACCTCGACAGGTACCTTGCTGTTGATTTCGACAAAGGTACGAGAGCCGGGCATACGCCAGGCCTTCTTGCTGATGATGACCTTGTCAGACAGTTTCAGCCGATTTGCCTTGATTTCATTGAAGATGATGTAGGCTGACATCAGCTTGGTGATGCTGGCCGGTTCAACACGGCTGCTGGCATTCTGTTCTGCGAGAATATGACCGCTGCTGAAATCCTGCAATATATAACTCTTGGCGCTGACCTTGGGGGCCGAAGGTACAGGTGTAATAGTCGCTAACGTACTGTTTTGAAACAGAATAATACTGATTGCTAATAATAGTCGCAGTCTGTTCAAGGTGTTTTTCATAAGGGTGTCATTCTTTCTTGTATGTCTGTAGAGGCCTTATTGTAACGTGCGAATGGCGAGAAACATAGCCGTTAAAAGGGGTGTTTTTGGTGTCTGGGTGAGAGTTGAGTAATGGGTAGGAGCGGTCTCATGGCCGCGAAAGATCTGTCCTTTCTGTCTGGATAAGTTTCCTGCAGCTTCACTAGGTAATTAGTTTCAAAGGGCCGGGGCTCGTCCCGGCGGCCGAGTTACTTTTCTTTGCTTGCCCAAAGAAAAGTAACCCAAAGAAAGGGCACCCCGATATCTGCGCCGGCTAACGCCGGTTCCCTGCGCGCAGACTATGGGCAAGGGGATTTCCGAAGCCACTTCCTGTGGCTCGGAAATGCGTGCCATCCGTGGCACGCCCCTAACGGGCCTGATCCTTACCCATAGCCTGTGCTCGGCTGGCTATAGGGGACTTAGGGAATACAAGAACAAGGTTGTAGAAGTGCTTGGCGAAAGGAATAAAACCAGGTTGTTCTCATAAAACCCATTCGGAGTGACCCGTCCCGTCGACGCAGCCGAGCATCGCAGGAAAAATCAGATGAAGAGAGCCATCATGTTTGAGCTGCATAGGCTCATAGCAACGCTATGAGATTATGCTGCGAGTCTGGCGAACGCTGATTTTTACGAGAAGCGCAGGGTACCCCTCATTGAAAATGAGGGGCAAGTCATCGGGGGCCTTTTCTTTTGGGTACTTTTCTTTGGGCAAGCAAAGAAAAGTACCACGGCTGCCGGGACGGGCCCCGGCCCTTTACACTATAAATACTTATGAAGAGCTACTGAACACCACTAAACACCAAGGCCAGATCTTTCGCGGCCATGAGTCAGTTCCTACTTCAAGGTATGACCTATTAGCTCAGGTATAGAGCCCAACCTCAATCCACCCGAATACGGAACCCCGTATGCCCTTCACGCGTCAACATATCGATTAACTGATCTGCCTCGGCCTCGGTATTTAACGGACCGATTCGTACCCGGTAGCGGGCGATCTGACTAGAGGTATCCGTGGTGACGCGGATAGTGGGTAAAGGTAGTTGTTCGAGGTTGGTTCGGAGAGACTCGGCATTATGCCGATCATTAAAAATGCCGACTTGTAAATAAAGGTTTGAAGTGTGATGGATTACCGTTTGTGTCGCATCATGCTGCACAGGGGTTTTTTTTGTAATGACGGGTTCGGGTTTAATTGTTGTTTCCGGCTGAATGGCGCTAACTTCAACATAGCCTGTACCTTCACCGGTAATCCCCAGTTTTTTTGCAGCAACAAAAGACAGGTCGATGATCCTGTTTTTAATAAACGGTCCACGGTCATTGACCTTGACGACGATGGAGCGGCCATTATGCAGGTTGCGAACCCTGACATAGGTGGGTAGTGGTAATGATTTATGAGCGGCCGTCATGGCATACATGTTGTAAGGTTCGCCGCTGGATGTTCGTTTGCCATGGAACTTGGTGCCATACCAGGAGGCAATGCCGCGCTCTACATAGTTATCACTGCTGGGCATGACATAATACCGTTGGCCATTGACAACATAGGAAGCCGGGTTGCCATAGCGGCTGGGTGTGACGGGTTTAGGCGTTGCATCATCCACCTTGGCAATATCAATATGTTGTGTGGGAGCCGCGTCATCCCAGTGTGTATAGGCGCTGGGTCGATTGCTGCACGCAGTCAGCTGTAGCAGTATTATGCTGATAACAGAAAATTTGACGTTTGCAAGATAGCGGGCTTCAAATGCTTTCATGTCAATGGCTTAACTCTTTTGTTTCATGCGTTGTGTAATGGCGCGTGATAACTGGTATGCGGCCATCGCATACATTGCACTATGATTATAGCGTGTTATGACATAAAAGTTATTGAGTCCGAGCCAGTATTCCTGACCCGTAGTATTTTCCAGCTCGATGAGTGTTGCTTTTAACTCCGGTTTTAGCGGCTGGCGGCTGCTGACACCCATTTTATTTAAAGCATTTAATGTATGCCTGGGCTTCAACTTTCTACCGATGACGGATTTGTATTGTTTTCCCGTGACATTGGCCTTGACGGTAATAGTCTGGTCTTTTTTCCAGCCATGTACCTTAAAATAATTGGCAATGCTGCCTATCATATCAGCAGGATTGTTCCATATGTCGCGCTTACCATCATTGTCAAAATCTATCGCGTAACGACGGTAACTGCTGGAAATAAACTGGGGGCCACCCATGGCGCCAGCGTAGGAGCCTTTCAGTGATAACGGATCAATGTTTTCTTCGCGTGCCAGAAGCAGAAACTGTTCCAGTTCACTGAGGAAGAATTTTGCCCGTTTCGGGTAATCGAAGCCGATGGTTGCCAGTGATTCCAAAACGGGATGGCGGCCCTTGTATTTGTTATATAGAGTTTCTACACCGAGTATGGCCACAATGATGTTGGCGGGAACACCGGTTTCTTTTTCAGCACGTTCCAACAGTTGACGATGTTGCTGCCAGAACTTCACGCCGCCGTCGATACGTTTTTCGATCATGAATATTTTGCGGTATTGATGCCAGGGTAGTGTGCGTTCGGCAGGATTGGATATGGCTTCGATAATATCAGGGCGTGGTCGAATAGCCATGAACCATTGTTTTATTTGTTGTTCGTTAAAATGATGCTTTTTGACCATTTTGTTTATGAAAGATTGCACATCTTTTCTTTTCAGATAGCTGCCATATTCGGTTTCCGACGCATGGCTTACCGTGCTGAAAATAGAGATGAGTAATATTAAAGAGCAGATTCGGATAAGCTGTTTATTCATTTATTTTTCCATAATATTAAGGTGACAGCATTTTGCGATGAGTATGGATGGACATGAGGATACCAAACCCGGCCAATAATGTAACAATGGATGTTCCTCCATAACTTATCAAGGGTAAGGGTACCCCGACCACAGGAAGCAGTCCAGATACCATGCCGATATTTACAAAAATATAAACCAGGAAGGTCAGGCTGATGCTGCCACCCAGTAGTCTTGAAAATGTATCCTGGGCCTGGGCTGCAATGTATAACCCGCGGGTGATCAGGAACAGGTAGAGCATCAATAGCATCACTGCTCCCATCATACCGAATTCCTCGCTGAATACGGCAAAGATAAAATCAGTATGGCGTTCCGGCAGGAAATCCAGTTGTGATTGTGTGCCATTAAGCCAGCCCTTGCCAAACAAACCGCCTGAGCCGATGGCAATTTTTGATTGAATGATATGGTAGCCGGCACCCAGCGGATCATTTTCAGGGTTCAGGAATGTCATGACGCGTGTCTTCTGGTAATCACGTAATACGTATTGCCATATAGGCCAGGCACAAATGGCAAGCAGGATACTGGCGCTGCCAATCAGGCGCCAGCGGAGACCGGCAAGAAACAGTACAAATATACCGGCGCTTAATATTAACAAGGCGGTACCCAGGTCTGGTTCTACTGCAATCAGGACAACCGGAATTGCCAGTAATACAAGGCTGATAATCAGTTTGAGTGGCCGTGGGGGCAATGCTGCATCAGCGAGGTACCAGGCGATTGCCATCGGGGCGACCAGTTTCATGACCTCGGAAGGTTGAAAGCGAAACAGGTAAAGGTCCAGCCAGCGCTGCGCACCCTTAACTTCGACACCCACCAATAGCACGAGTGACAACATGATGATACCGATAACGAATAATAACGGCGACCAGCGTTGTAGTGCCTGGGGTGTCAGTTGTGCCAGCAGTAACATGATCACAAAACCAAAGGCCAGTCGCGTAGCCTGTTTCTGTACAGCGCCAATGTCTTCACCAGCAGCACTGTAGAGGATAAACAGACCGATCAGGGACAGGATGAACAGACCGACGAGCAACGGGAAGTCGAGGTGTAATTGTTGCACCCATTGCTGGAACAACGGGATTCGATGTTCCGGGTTGTCGAGTCGTGTGCGTTCGGTTTGTTTCATAGCGGATTTGCCATGTAATGGTTAATAATTTTGGCAGCAATGGGTGCGGCTACCGCACCTCCACTACCACCATTTTCCGCGATCACAGCAACAGCGATTCGCGGTTCCTTGATGGGGGCGAAGGCGATGAACAAGGCATGGTCACGGAGTTTGAAAGCAACCTTTTCTTCATCATATTCTTCTTCCTGTTTTATGCCGAACACCTGGGCAGTGCCTGTTTTACCCGCAGTTCTGAATTTTTTGTTGACGATACGATGAGCTGTGCCGCGAGCACTGTGAACGACATGGGTCATGGATTTGAAAATATAGTCCCAGTGATGTTTGTGTACTGTTGACAGCAACGGATCTATTGTCGTTTCCGGTTCTGCTGTATCCGTTTTTTGTACCAGATATGGCGTCAAGCTTTTTCCCTTATTGGCAAGTGTTGCAGTGGCATTCGCCAGTTGTAATGGTGTGGCCAGTAAAAAGCCCTGACCAATGCCTGTATTCAAGGTCTCACCCGGAAACCAGGGTTGTTTTCTTTTTGTGCGTTTCCATTGTCGAGAAGGAAGCAGACCGCTGTTTTCTGATGGCATGTCTATACCGGTTTTGGAGCCGAAGCCGAAAGACTCAAGGAAAGGGCTGATGCGGTCAATGGATAAATTCAGTGCCAGGTCATAAAAATACACGTCACATGACTGGGTTATGGCCTCGTCAAGGTCGACGCTGCCATGGCCGGTTTTTTTCCAGTCCCTGAACTTGCGGTTTTCACCAAACGGTATGACATAGTAACCTGGGCAAAACATTTCATGATGAACATTGGTAATGCCATGTTTGAGACCGGCCAGCCCGATGAAAGGCTTGATTGTCGAGCCGGGGGGATAGCGGCCAAGTAAAGAGCGATTGTATAGCGGTTGCGAATCGTTTTTGCGAAGTGCCTCGTAGTCCTTGTAGGCTATCCCGTTTACAAACAGGTTGGGGTCAAAGCCCGGATTGCTGACCATGCTGAGTATCTCGCCATTACGTGGATCGAGAACGACAATCGAACCATTATGTTTGCCCAGTGCATTTTTGGCGATGGCTTGCAGTGGGGCGTCGACCGTCAAGTGAACATCCTGACCTGATTCGGGCGGAGTTTCCTCGAGGATGCGTATGACCCGCCCCTGGGCGTTGGTTTCTACCTGTCGGTAGCCAACATTGCCATGTAATTCAGTTTCGTATTGTTTTTCTATGCCCAGTTTGCCTATATGACTGGTACTGATGTAGTTGGTCGGGTCGAGCGTTTTCAGGTCTTTAACATCTTTTCGACCTATGTAACCTAGTATGTGCGCAAAGGTATCTTTCAACGGGTAATGACGGTTAAGGCTAGCGGCGATATGTACACCGTGTAGCCTGTGTTGTATAGCTGAAATTTTTGCAACCTCGGTGTCATTTAAACGGAAACGCAAGGGAATGTTGTCAAAGGCGTGCCGGTGTTTGAGCAGCTTTTTAAATTGTTTCAGGTCCTGTTCGCGAATGTTGATCAGGTCGTGTAACTGTTGCAGTAGTTTGTCCATGTCCTCGACCTGTTCGGGGATAATTTCCAGTCTGTAGGCTGGCAGGTTTTCTGCCAGTACAATTCCGTTTCGGTCGTAAATCAGACCCCGGGTAGGTCCTACCGGCACCAGTTTTACACGGTTGTCATTTGACAGGGTTGTATAGTGCTGGTGGTCAATGATTTGCAGGAAGACCAGTCGAGTGACCAGTAGGGATAGCAGGACAAGGATGAAAACCAGGCTGACGATCGCCCGTCGAGTGTACAGTCGCGTTTCAGAAAAGTGATCCTTGAGTTGTTCGCGTCGCATATCTAATTGAATAAATGTCGGGTTATTTGACCTTGAAGTGCCGGCGCAGTCGGCGTAACAAAATAAAGACTACCGGCCAGAGAATCATACCACTGATTGGAGGTAACCAGAATTGCAGGCCTTTGGGTGGTTGGCCAGTGATACCGTCGAACCACAGTAACAATAACTGGTACAGGTTAAGCAACATCCAGATGATGGCCGCCTGTTGCCATAGCGGGAATATTCTAATACGTTGGTGCAGGTTGATAATCAGGTAGGCTATCACCGTCATGGCCAGTGCATGTTGGCCCAACAGGGTTCCGGTCAATACGTCGAGCAACAAACCAACTATCCAGCCAATACCAACGCCGATGCGATCCGGCAAGGCCATGCACCAGTAAAGCAGAACCAGTGCTGACCACTCGGGTCGAATAAATTGCATAAACTCCGGTAGTGGAACCACTGTGAGCATGAACGCAACGATAAATGACAGTAGTATGAGCCCTCCACCCTGGTGGTTACTGATCTGCACGTTGACCTTCCCTGTCAGACTGTGTCACTTGCTGTAATGTTTTTATGTGCTCACCCGACCAGACCAGCAAGACCTCGCGGCTACGGTTAAGGTGTGCGGTGGGTTCGGCCTTGATTTGTGCAAATTCCTCGCCGGCCACATGGTTTACCTCGGTAACATGGGCCACAGGGTAACCCGGCGGGTAGACGCCACCGAGTCCGGAGGTAACAAGCAGGTCGCCCTCCCTGATATCAGTATTATTGGGTAAATAGGGCAGGTTTATCTGGTTGATCTTGCCTGTGCCGGTAGCGATAGTTCTCAGGCCGTTACGGCTTACCTGGACAGGAATGCTGTGGCCCGGGTCGGTGATCAAGCGCACCGTGGTATGGGCAGGCACTGTTTCAATGACCTGGCCCATAATGCCATGGGCATCAAGCAGAGGCTGGTCGAGGTAGACGCCGTGCTGTTGTGTCTTGTTGATACGTACGAGGTGTTTGAAAGGGTCGAGTTCAACCTTGATGAGTTCCGCGATCAGCACCCTGTCGGCGACCTTGAGTGATGATCCGAGCAGTTCGCGCAGGCGCTGGTTTTCGGCCTCAAGGTCGGCATTTTTAAGTGAGCGGGCCTGCATCAACAGATTTTGTGAATGCAGGCGGGTGTTTTCTTCCAGTAAGGTTTGCCTGGTAGAGAGGCTTTCTGTTATCCAGCGACCCAGGTCGGTCGGCAAGTCAACAAGAAATTCTATCGGCGCAATCAGTAATGACAGGCCGGCACGCAGGCTTTGCATATGTTGTTGTCGATGGTCCAGCGTCATCAGTGAAATGGAAGCAATGACGAACAGGACCAGTCTGGCAGTACTGGATGGTCCTTGTGTAAATAGTAATTTGATGGGTATCTTCCTCTATCGCTACTCGACAGTGAAGATATCACCACCATGTTCATCCATGAGTTCAAGTGCGCGTCCGCCACCGCGGGCAACACAAGTTAATGGATCATCTGATATGACAACAGGCAGGCCGGTTTCTTCCATGAGTAGCCTGTCGATATCGCGTAACAAGGCGCCGCCACCGGTTAATACAATGCCGCGTTCGGCAACATCGGCACCCAGTTCCGGCGGTGTTTGTTCCAGCGCAGTTTTAACTGCACCGACGATGCCGGACAAGGGTTCCTGCAGGGCTTCAAGAATTTCATTGCTGTTCAAGGTGAAACTGCGAGGAACACCCTCAGAAAGATTACGACCCTTGACCTCTATCTCGAGCACCTCATTGCCCGGGAAAGCCGAGCCGATCTTGTGTTTGATGTGTTCAGCCGTGGCATCACCGATCAGGGTGCCATAGTTGCGTCGAACATAATTGACAATGGCTTCGTCAAAGCGGTCACCACCGATGCGAACGGATGAAGAATAGACAATGCCGTTTAATGACAGGACGGCCACTTCGGATGTGCCGCCACCAATATCCAGTACCATTGAGCCGCGTGCCTCATCAACCGGCATGCCTGCGCCAATGGCCGCGGCCATGGGTTCTTCAATGAGGTATACCTCGCGCGCGCCGGCGCCGGAGGCTGATTCGCGAATGGCGCGACGTTCAACCTGTGTGGAACCACAGGGTACACAGACCAGCACACGTGGGCTGGGTTTGAAAAAACGGGTTTCATGCACCTTATGAATAAAGTGTTGCAGCATTTTCTCGGTGACGCGGAAATCAGCAATCACGCCATCTTTCAGCGGACGAATGGTGGAAATATTACCCGGTGTTCGTCCAAGCATGCGTTTGGCCTCGACACCCACCGCTGCCAGGCTTTTGGGGCCGCCCGGTCCACGGTCCTGGCGAATCGCCACGACTGAAGGTTCATTCAGGACAATGCCCTGACCACGAACATAGATCAGTGTATTTGCGGTTCCCAGGTCTATCGATAAATCGTTCGAGAAAATTCCTCTGAGCTGCTTGAACATAATGCAGTACGGCCCCTATATGGTTTTTTGTTGCTAAAAAAAGCGACTTTATCAATGGCAGAGACTTTGGGCAAGAACTCATGTGTGATACCTTACACTTTTTATTGGTGCATCACAGATTACAGGAGTACAAAATGTCTCTGGACGCCTCGGAAGTTGAAAAAATAGCGCATCTCGCCCGCCTGGGTATCGACGAGAAAGACGTGCCAGAATATGCTCGTAATCTTTCTAATATCCTTGAATTGGTGGAACAAATGAGCGCGGTCGACACCAGTGATGTGGAACCCATGGCTCACCCGCTGGAGCTGGCACAGCGTCTGCGTGCCGATGAAGTCACTGAAAGCGACCAGCGTGAGCACTTTCAGAAGCATTCGCCCAAGGTCGAGGACGGCTTGTTCCTCGTTCCTCAAGTTATTGAATAATATATAAAATAAGACATTAGTTGGAATAATTATGTATAGCAAAACCGTAGCCGAACTCGCGAACGGATTACAGCAGGGTGACTTTTCCAGTGAAGAGCTTACCCGCGCCTACCTTGACCGCATTAGCGAGCGAGGTGATGAGCTCAATTGTTTTATCACCGTGACCGCCGAGCAGGCCATGCAATCGGCCAGGGCAGCCGACCAGCAGCGGTCCGCAGGCAATGCAGGCCCTTTGACCGGCATTCCGATGGCGCACAAGGATATATTTTGTACAGAAGGCGTGAAAACCAGCTGTGGCTCAAAAATGCTGGATAACTTCATTGCGCCTTACAATGCCACTGTTGTCGAGCGCCTGAACGAGGCCGGTATGGTTATGCTGGGCAAGACCAATATGGACGAATTTGCCATGGGTTCGTCGAACGAGACCAGTTTTTACGGCCCCGTGAAGAATCCATGGGACCTTGGGGCGGTCCCCGGTGGCTCCTCTGGCGGATCTGCAGCCGTGGTGGCGGCCCAGCTGGCACCGGTTTCAACGGGTACCGACACGGGGGGTTCCATACGCCAACCTGCATCTCTTTGTGGTATTACCGGGCTCAAACCGACTTATGGTCGTGTTTCACGCTACGGCATGATTGCCTTTGCCTCCAGCCTGGACCAGGCGGGGCCGATGGCAAAAACGGCCGAAGATGCTGCCATGATATTGAATGCCATGGCGGGTTTTGATCAGCGTGATTCAACTAGCGTCGATAAGGAAGTACCTGATTATACTGCAAATTTAAATGACTCCCTCAAGGGGTTGAAGATCGGTCTGCCGCGTGAGTTCTTCGGTGAGGGGCTCGATTCAGGTACTGCCGATGCCGTCCATGCAGCGCTCAAGGAATACGAGGCAATGGGGGCAGAGCTGGTCGATATTAGCTTACCCAACAGTGGCCTGTCAGTGCCGACCTATTACGTTGTGGCACCCGCCGAGTGTTCATCCAACCTTTCACGTTTTGATGGAGTGCGTTTCGGTTATCGTTGTGTCGACCCGGTCGATCTTGAAGACATGTATAAACGCTCCAGAGGTGAGGGTTTCGGCCCCGAGGTTAAACGGCGTATCATGATCGGGGCCTACGCCCTGTCAGCAGGTTATTATGACGCCTATTACCTCAAGGCGCAGAAATGCCGCCGCCTGATCAGCGATGATTTTAAAAAGGCCTTTGAACAGGTCGATGTCATTATGGGGCCAACTTCACCCGATACTGCCTTTAATATTGGTGAAAAATCTGATGACCCGGTAACTATGTATCTATCTGATATTTATACTATTGCTGTCAATCTGGCCGGGCTACCAGGTATGTCGGTGCCCGCGGGCCTGGTTGGCGGTCGACCGGTTGGCCTGCAGATTATTGGAAATTATTTTGAAGAGTCAAAGTTGCTTAACGTTGCACATAAATTCCAGGTGGTAACGGAGTGGCATCAGATGGTTCCTTCTGCGTATAAATAGGGTTTTTGTTTTTACACGAATATCAACTGTGATACAGGTTGCCACAGTAGCGAGTAGCTAGGGACGAGTAGCGAGGAAACCTAGATACTAGCTCCTCGCCACTAGCCACTTGGGTATGTAGTTATTTTATGTAGGAAAATCAGGTATTCAGCCAGATTGAAAAAGTTTGAGGAACGAAACATGTGGGAAATTGTTATCGGGCTGGAGATTCATGCCCAGCTGGCAACCAAAAGTAAGATCTTTTCCGGTGCCTCCACGGCCTATGGGTCTGCACCTAATACACAGGCGTGTGCTGTAGATCTCGGCCTGCCCGGTGTCTTGCCGGTGTTAAATAAGGAGGTCGTACGCATGGCGGCCAAATTTGGCCTGGCTATTGGTGCCAATGTTGCCCGGCGTTCCGTATTTGATCGCAAGAATTATTTTTACCCGGATTTGCCCAAGGGCTATCAGACCAGCCAGCTGGCATTACCCATTGTCGAGACAGGCCACCTGGATATTGAACTTGAGGATGGCAGCACCAAGACCATCGGGGTTACGCGCGCGCATCTTGAAGAAGACGCCGGAAAGTCACTGCATGAAGATTACCACGGCATGACAGGTATCGACCTGAACCGGGCAGGCACGCCGCTATTGGAAATCGTATCCGAACCCGATATGCGTTCCGCCAAGGAAGCCGTGGCCTACATGAAAAAGATCCATTCGCTCGTGACCTATCTGGAAATATGTGATGGCAATATGCAGGAAGGATCATTTCGTTGTGATGCCAACGTCTCGGTGCGGCCCAAAGGTCAGGAGGAATTCGGTACGCGCACCGAACTGAAAAATATCAATTCATTCCGTTTTGTCGAGCGCGCTATCAATGTCGAAGTGGAACGTCAAATCGACATACTGGAGGGGGGTGGTGAAATTGTGCAGGAAACACGCCTTTATGACTCTGATAAAAATGAAACCCGCTCCATGCGTAGCAAGGAGGAGGCAAACGATTACCGTTATTTCCCGGACCCGGATTTATTACCTGTGGAAATCACTGAAGAGTTTCTGCAGCAGGTCCAGCAGACATTGCCGGAATTACCGCATGAGAAAAAAGCACGTTTTATCGAACAGTATCAACTGAAAACGGATGATGCAGAGGTGTTAACCTCTACGCGGGCACAGGCGCAATATTTCGAAGATGTTGTGGCGGCTTCTGGTGATGCCAGGCTGGCAGCCAACTGGGTGGTTGGAGCGCTCGCTGGTATGTTGAACAAGGAAAATACAGATATCTCATCAAGCCCGGTCAGTGCGGCAGCACTGGGCGGTTTGCTAACGCGCATCAGTGATAATACGATTTCCGGTAAAATCGCCAAGGAAGTCTTCGAGGCAATGTGGAAAGGTGAGGGCAGTGCCGATGAGATTATTGAATCACGAGGGTTAAAGCAGATTACCGACAGCGGTGAGATCGAAGGTATCATCGATGAGATTATTGCAGCCAACCCTGAACAGGTGGAGCAGTTCCGTGCGGGTAAGGAAAAAGTGCTGGGTTTCTTCGTCGGCCAGGTGATGAAGGCCTCTAAGGGCAAGGCTAACCCGGGACAGGTCAACCAGTTGTTAAGGCAAAAACTGAGCTCATGAAAGCAAAAGATACTCTGAACCGTTTTATCTTTGAAAACGCCCCGGTACGCGGAGAAACCGTGCATCTGGATGATGCCTGGAAAGCCATCCTCGAAAAACATGATTACCCGATAGAAGTGCGCAAGGTGCTCGGTGAGGCCATGGCCGCCACCGTTTTATTGAGCGCCACGATCAAATTCCTGGGCTCTATTACTCTGCAGATCCAGGGGGACGGGCCAGTAGCGATGCTGGTGGTACAGGTCACGACTGACAAGACAGTGCGGGCCATGGCCAGTTATGAAACAGAAGATTTACAACCAGGACTTAAAAACCTGTTTGGTGATGCGCGCTTGATGATCACCATTGAAATGGAGGATGCTGCCGAGCGTTATCAGGGTATTGTTGAATTGGGTGAACTCAATATCGCCGCAGCACTGGAAGGGTATTTCAGAAGCTCGGAACAATTGGAAACCAGGTTATGGCTGACAGCCACAGAGGAGGTTGCTGCCGGTTTCCTGTTACAGCAAATGCCTAAGGAGTCCATGCCAGACTCAGACCTTGATGCCTGGAATCGTTTTTGTGTGCTCGCTGAAACCCTGAAAGATGAAGAGCTGGTGTCGCTGGAAACAGAAGCGATATTGCATCGTTTATATCATGAAGAAGATGTTCGTTTATTTAAGCCGGATAAAATCGAATTTGCCTGTAATTGCTCCAGGGAACGCATCGAGAAGACCCTGAAAAGCATGGGGCATGATGAAGCCAGATCAATTCTTGTCGAACAGGGTAAGGTAGAAGTGGATTGTAATTTCTGTAATCATCATTATGAGTTTGACGCGGTCGATATTGAAAAGCTGTTTTTTGACGGGTTTACTGTAGAGGCATCGAGCACGCGCCATTAATTCATGACTTTACGTAGCCGACTCTTACCTGTATTTATCCTGATTGTCATTGTCGTCGGTACGATGAATCTGTCCGGCTGTTCACAAAAGGCCCCGCGTAATATCAAGGACGGCTGCGCCATTTTTCGTGAAAAAGATGACTGGTATGAATACATGTACGACAGTTACAAGAAATGGGGCGTGCCTGTACATGTGCAACTGGCCATCATATATCAGGAATCACGTTTTAAATATGACGCAAAAACTCCCAGGGGAACCCTGTTGTGGGTTATACCGTGGTTCAGAAAATCATCGGCCTATGGCTATGCGCAGGTAAAAGATGGCACCTGGGACTGGTATCGCAAGTCCACCGGCAACCGTTGGGCTGATCGAGACGATTTTGAAGATGCGGTTGATTTCATCGGCTGGTATGGCAACGTTACCTATAAAAAACTGGGTGTGTCAAAGTGGGATGCCTATAACCAGTACCTCGCCTACCATGAAGGTCATGGAGGGTTCAAGCGTAAAACCTACCTCAAGAAGCCCTGGCTTATCAAAGTGGCACGTAAAGTAAAGGCGCGTGCGAGTTCATATCGGGCACAGTTAAAACGTTGTGAATCTGACCTGGATAAAGGCTGGAGTTTGTGGCCTTTCTGAAGACGCAGTCTGTTTCCTGAGCGCCAAAGCTTCGTTTAAGGCTTTGGCCTGGCCGGCTGGCGGGGCAGGTTCGTTCAATTCTTTTTATTCGAGTAACAGGATTCTAAGATGGCTCGTAGTTTAATGATACCTGCTTCTCTCGCATTCTCGATATTATGTTCGGGTATCAGTTCTGGTTGTTCGAAATGTTCGAGTGCGGATTCAAGACTGGCTTCCCTCAAGATGTGTATCATAGGGTAGGGCGAACGGTTGGTATAGTTGGCGGGATCGTTGTTATCGCTATTGTCAAAACAGTAATCGGGATGAAAGCTGGCCAGCTGATAGGTGCCATCATAACCCTGGGTTTCCAGTAATGCCTGTGCCAGTTCCAGGGCGATGAGATAGTCATCAAATTCCATAAATGCATATGGCGAGATGAGCAATGTGGTTTCAGTGTCACTATGCGTGTCGAGGTATTCGCATTCCTGAATCAGAACTTCAAGAAAGGTTTCCAGCTGGGTGGCGTGGCAGACGGAGAAGCGGATACGATTGGAGTCAAGTTCACGCTTGGCAAAGGGACAAAAATTAAAATGAATAACAACTGACTTCAGCCAGTTTGTTGTTTCCTGGATAATGGTTTTGTCCGCTTTCATTAGTTTGATTTTATTTAATCATCACGGGTAAATTACCTGCTATTTGTAAGTCAATATAACTCTGGTCGGGTCTGGCGTCCATGGTTATAATCATATATCCAATAAATTACCGGCAGTTCTTCCATGAAAAAAAGTGTTTTAGTGTTATTGATTGTAGTCATGGCGGTGGCGCTGTACCTTATGCAGCCACAACCTGATAAAGGCGACATGGATAAGCATATGACCGGCCTGCCCTGGCAGATCGAGGTTTCACAGGATGGCTTTACAACGGTGTTTGGTATCACGCTGGGTCATTCGACATTGGCGGATGTTATACGCCTGACTGGCAATGGTGATATTGCCATAATGAGTACCAGTCCGTCAGATGTATCACTGGAGATGTATGTTAACCGCTTTCAGGCGGGTGCGCTGACGGGCAAGTTGGTGCTGGTGGCCGGTCTGCCAGCGTCGCAACTGTCAGAGATCCGCAGTCGGGCGGTGCGTTCGGGGGGGGAATATAAATTCAAACTGCATCCTGAGGACAGAACACGGGTCAAGTCCGCCATCGTCGAGTCGATGGCATTCATTCCGCTTGTTGACCTGGATGAACAACTGGTGCGCGGCCGGTTTGGTGAGCCGACTGAAACGATCAGCAGCAAAACACTGACCCATTTTCTTTACCCCGCAAAGGGTCTGGATGTGATTATTGATTCAGATGGCAAAGAGGTGTTGCAGTATATATCCCCGAAACAGTTTCATAAACTGAGGGATCCCTTGAGGTAGACTTCTACAGGAATTATTTTTGTGTGGTCAGGAAAATATTATGACTGATTACATTTTTTCAACCAGTTTTATACCGATCATCACCCACATCAACCATAGAGCTAGTGTGCTGGCCAGGAAAATCTTGTAACGATGCATTACCTTGTTGTAGCTGCAGTGAATATAGCTATGTAGGTAGCGTAGTGCCACATAAGTCCAGGCAATGGCAAGCAATAGGTTATCACCCGTTTGTGTAACAAAAACAGTTATTATGGCGACATAAAACAATACCGGCGCTTCAAACAGGTTGCTAAAATTGTCAGCAGGGCCTGCGACTGATTTCAGCAACGTCATAGAGCTTGCGTGGTCAGCAATTTTTTGCGGGTTGATTTTACTGGTTTTCATTTCCTTGACGCGCGTTTTATACATCCATACTAAAACGATAGCGGTGAGCAATATCATGGCAAGCAAGGGTGAAAAAATTACGTACTGGTTAAACATATTCAATCCGTTTACTTTTTCAGTTTAACTGTTGTCTAATATGATAGCACAAGCATGTATTTTTAGCGGGTTCGCGCCTGGTGCGCTACCGTGAATAGGGGTCCTGTTTTTCCTTGATGCGGTTTTCAATATAGTTTTCGATTTCCTTCAGCTTGTTGTTGCCGCCTATCATCCTGAACGTCGCCTGCAGTAAGCCATAATGCCTGGATGCCTTTAATTCCTCGAAGCTGTTGTATTGGATTTCCTTGCCATTTATCGTGATTTTCGGGTTATCAATAAACTCATCCAGTTTGTTTTTTGTTTTTTCATCAATGACAGGGTGAATCCTTTCTTCCACGGCTTTTTCGTCTTTGTCCCAATGATAGATATCAAAGCCGGTTTTAAAGGCGATCAGCAGTAAAAGCCCTATGGTTGGTTGGTCAATTGCAGCCAGTGCAAATCCGGATGCAATGATGGTGATATGCAGTACAATAATTCTACGGTATGGCGCTATCATGAGGACTTTTATATTATCACTGCCCAATCCGCGTTCCATAGTGTCACGCACCCAGTCCAGTAGTTGAAAGGCGAACAGTGCGGCGATAGGCCAGAACAGTTGACGCGTTTCAATCACGGGCAGTATTACATCCGGAATCCCCAGCTTTGCCATTTCTCCCAGTGCATCTTTGCCGAACATATTGATCAAAAAAGTGCCATGGCCATAGCAAAATGCGCCATAGTGAAATGTGAAAAATGGCGCCATAAACAATGGAAAGATCAGCTCAACCGGATGACTGAATGGTCGTACAATAAAGCGTATGACGGTAAACAAACCGATAATTATATTTTCAAACCAGTAGAGGAAGATAATATCAAAACTGTTCCATTGCCAGATAAGAACGCCATAGATCGGGATGGCATTGAAGAATATCAGCAGGCCCAGAAATGTGTTGCGGGACAGATTCATGGATGCTTGCATCTGGATTTCAGTCGCTCTCTAGGTACTGCAGACGGGACAGTCGGGGTCTTTCTTTAACTTCAGGCTACGCCACTCCATATTGCTGGCATCAAGCAAGAGCAGGCGTCCATTCAGGTCTTCGCCAAACCCTGCGAGTACCTTGATGGCCTCCAGTGCCTGCATGCTACCGATGATACCTACCAGTGGTGCGAGTACGCCATTTTCGCTGCAGCTGGTATCGAGTTCGCCCTCATCTTTATACAAGCAGTGATAACAGGGGCTATCGTCGGTATCGTTTCTGAAGACGCTGATCTGACCTTCGAGTTTTATAGCGGCGCCAGATACCAGTGGCGTGTGTGTGGCCACGCACACTTCATTGATCATAAACCGCGTTGCAAAATTATCCGTTGCATCTACGACCAGGTCGACCTGTGTGGCCAGCTTGCTCATTTCATTTTTATCCAGACGCTTGTTGATGCAGGTGATGTCGATTTCCGGATTCAATGCAGATAGTTTTTGTTGTGCTGACTCGACCTTGCTGCGCCCGATGTCCTGTGTGGTGTGTGTAATCTGACGTTGCAGGTTGCTGAGATCCACGGTGTCATCATCGACTATCGTCAAATGCCCGATACCGGCCGATGCCAGGTACATGGCGGCGGGGGAGCCCAGGCCGCCCATGCCAATAATCAGGACATGAGATTGGCCGATTTTTTGTTGCCCCTCGATGCCGATTTGCGGCAGCATGATCTGGCGGCTGTATCGCAGAAGTAGTTCGTCATTCATGGAAAGCAGATTAAAGGGTAAAGATTAAAGATACAAGGGTAGTGCGTATGCAGGCCTACAGGTATTTTCGCCAGTAATCAGGGCGATCGTCGCGGCAACCATGCTTCAGGCGGTCATAGCGGCTGATAAATATGTTGCGTGTGCATTGACCTTTGCTGCATCCCAGGTTTTCCTGCTGGGTTTCTTCAGTGTAGTAATACAGGGCCCGCTTGAGTTTGAAGAGCAGGCTGCTATCGAGATGAAAGCCCAGTTCGATGAGTGCTTCTTCCAGCAGTTGCAGGGTGATCAGACGGATGTCGTAGCTGACTCGCAGTTTGTGTGTATCGAGCAGTTGCAGGTGGATGATGCCTTCCAGGTCGCTGAAGAACAGTATGGCGCTCTTGGCCTGGTCGGGGTCTGCATGCAGGCTGCAAAACGCGATCTCGCGGTGTTTGATCAGTTCTTGGTCCAGCTCATTCATACTTTTATTCTAGCCACACTGTAGGAATTATTCTAGCCTGACTTACGCTTGTCCTGTACTCAGTCGGGGTTGGTTGCCAAGGTCCTGGAATTGCTGGATTTTTTTATAGTGATATTGTTCGAGTAGTTGCCTTACCGGTGCAGCCTGATCGTAGCCATGTTCGAGCATCAGCCAGCCATGCGGCGCAAGGCTGGCTTGCGCATGCGAGATAATATGACGAATATCATCCAGGCCATCTGTACCAGATTCAAGTGCCGTCTTGGGTTCAAATCGAACGTCACCTGATTTCAGGTGTGGGTCATCGCTGGCGACATAGGGAGGGTTGGAAACGATCAGTTCAAACTTTTCATGCATAACGGGAGTAAACCAGTCGCCCTCAATTATCTTCAGATTGTTGATCTGGAGCCTGGCCTGGTTTTGCCGGGCTATCTCACGAGCAGTTGAAGATTGTTCGACTGCAGTGACTTCACACAAGGGGCGCTCGTGGGCGATAGCAAGCGCAATGGCACCTGTGCCGGTACCAAGATCAAGGATTTTTTGTTTCTCGTCAGTCGGGATCTTGCTCAGGGCCTGTTCGACCAGCAGTTCTGTTTCCGGTCTGGGGATCAGCGTGTCGGCGGTCACTTTCAGATCAAAATCCCAGAATGAACGCGTACCGATGATATGGGCGATGGGTTCACCAAGCAGGCGGCGTTCGAGCAAAGTTTCAAATTTCAGTGCCTGATCGGGTTCGAGTGTTAATTCCGGCCAGGTATGAAAAAAACTCCGGTCACAATCCAGCACAAAAGCAAGCAGGATTTCAGCATCGGCCTGTGGGCTGTCTGAATTGTCAGCCAGTCTTTCTCTGGCATTGGAGAGCGTTTGTTTGATCGTGGTCATGAATTTATTTTATTGTGCAGGAGCGGCCCCATGGCCGCGATATTTGACAATACGGCCATGGGGCCGCTCCTACATTGTATTTACTAGTTACTGAGTTCCGCCAGCAGCTCCGCCTGATGCTCATGATTCAACGGGTCTACGACCTGTGCGAGTCCGCCCTGCATGATTTCATCCAGTTTGTATAAGGTCAGGTTGATTCGATGATCTGTCACCCTGCCCTGCGGGTAGTTGTAGGTGCGGATACGTTCAGAGCGGTCACCACTACCGACTTGTAGTTTACGGTTTGCTGCCTGCTCTGATTGCTGTTTTTCCTGTTCGGCTGATAGCAGTCTTGATTGTAATAGCGACATCGCACGCGCACGGTTTTTGTGTTGTGAACGTTCGTCCTGGCATTCAACCACCACACCACTTGGCAGGTGCGTAATACGAATGGCTGAATCGGTTTTATTAACATGCTGTCCACCTGCACCCGATGCACGGAAGGTATCAACCTTGAGGTCGGCAGGATTAATATCGATCTCTTCCACTTCATCCAGTTCAGGCATGATGGCTACGGTACAGGCAGACGTGTGTACGCGGCCCTGTGATTCAGTTTCAGGTACACGTTGGACACGATGCGCGCCGGATTCGAACTTGAGCTTTGAGTAGGCACCCTGGCCGATAATGCGGGCTATAACTTCCCGGTAGCCGCCATGTTCACCAGGGTTTTCGCTGATGATCTCTACCTGCCAGCGGTTGAGTTCGGCGTAACGTGAATACATGCGAAACAGGTCGCCGGCAAAAATGGCGGCTTCGTCCCCGCCTGTCCCGGCACGTACTTCGAGAAAAATGTTGCTGTTATCGTGCGGATCCTTGGGTAATAACAGCTTTTGTAATTCCATTTCCAGGTCCTGTCTTCTGACCTCGGCATCTTTTAGCTCTTCTGCAGCCATTTCGCGCATCTCGGCATCATCATCTTCAGCCATCTGTTTTGCGCTTTCTATGTCCTCGATGGTCTGGTTGTAGTTGTTAAAGTGATCGACTACGGGGTTGAGTTGTGCATATTCCTGCGATAACTCACGGAAGCGGTTCTGGTCGCCGATGATGTCAGGGTCTGATAACAGGTGCCCGACTTCTTCGAATCGTCCCGCCAGGTTTTGCAGTTTTTCGTGTATCGAGGCTTTCATAATATAGCTTAATCTTTATTTTTAAGATTGAAAATTTCCTGGGCGGCTCGTATCACTTCCATGCGGCCTTGTGAGGCGGCATCGCGAAGGCTGGCGCTGGGGTCGTGCAGGAGTTTGTTAGTCAGGGTGTTGGCGAGAAATTGCAGGACTTCGTCGGCAGGCTTGCCTTGTTCCAGCTGACGTTTGGCCTTGTCCATAATTTCATCGCGAGATTGCTCGGCCTTTTCACGGTATTCGCGAATGGTGTCAACTGCATTCAGCGATTTGCTCCAGGCAAGAAAATGCTGTACCTGCACATCGATGATCTCATCAGCCTGTACGGCCGCTTCCTGTCGGGTTCGCTGTCCTTCCTCGATGACATCGTGCAGGTCATCTACGGTGTACAGGTAAACGTCTTCCAACTCGCTGATAGCCGGGTCAATGTCACGGGGGACTGCGATGTCGACCATAAACATGGGTTTGTGCTTACGTTGTTTCAGCGCCTCAGTCACCATGTCCTTGTTGAGAATATGTGTCTGGCTGGCGGTAGACGAGATGACAATATCGGCCTCACTCAGGTGCGCCGGGATGTCCTGCAGGGCAATGCCATAGCCGTCAAACTGACCAGCCAGGTCATGCGCACGTTCGACGGTTCGATTGGCAATGATCATGCGGCCCGTGCCATTGTCATGCAAATGTCGGGCAGCCAGTTCAATGGTTTCACCTGCGCCAATCAACAGAGCAGTTTGTTGTCCCATGTCACCAAAAATTTGTTTGGCCAGGCGGACGGCCGCGAACGCGACAGACACCGGGCTGGAGCCGATCGCGGTATCAGTTCTGATTTGCTTTGCTACGGTGAAGGTGTGCTGGAACAGGCGGCCGAGCGTGCCACCCAATGTGCCAGCCTTCATGGCCTCATTGTAGGAGTCTTTCATTTGGCCGAGGATCTGGGGCTCGCCGAGGATCATCGAATCGAGTCCGGTCGCGACACGGAACATGTGGCGTATGGTATCGTTTTCAGGATAGGTATAGAGGTAATTGCGTAATTCGTCTGCTTCGATCTTGTGGTGCTCGCTAATCCAGTCGATGATACTGTTATGGTCGCTGTTTTCCAGCGTGCAGTACAGCTCGGTACGATTGCAGGTGGACAGGATTGCAATCTCGTTGACCGGATTGAGTGTCGCAATTTTTTTTAACGCATCAGCCAGCTTGTCGGGGGCGAAAGTGACACGTTCGCGCAGTTCGACAGGTGCGGTTTTATGGTTAATTCCCAGGGTAATCAGCGACATCGATAGTGTACAGTATAATAAATCGGCAATTTTGCGGTAAAGTTGTGGTCAATACAAGTATATAAGGTGTATAAATAACTATATATTGTAATCGATGCTATGGTATATAAATTATAACATACTGTTATTACCAGAAAATTCCAAAGGATTAAGGCATAAATGAGGTTATTTGCAGAAAAGCGTACAGGCAGGCTGGTGTTCAGTCTCGTGGCAGGGAGCCTGTTTTTGGGCTTGCAGGCATGCAGTCTGAAGGCAGATAAAATCAAAAAAGACCCGGCAGGGAAGGCGAGCACACGGATTGCTCCTACATCGGTTGGTGAAATAGACAAGCGTTATCAACAGGATGCACAACTGGTCTACTTGCTGTTAATTGCCGAAGTGTCTGCGCAAAAGGGGGACCTGGGTACCTCGGTTGCCAGCTATCTCAAGGCCTCAAAGATTTCATCTGACCCGAAAATAGCCGAAAGGGCGACCCGTGTAGCCTCGTTTGCGCGTGACTACAAGTCAGCGATGTTTGCTGCCGAACGTTGGGCTGTGCTGACCCCGCAGCACCTGGATGCCTATCATTCATTGGTGATCCTGTATCTGCGGAATCAGTTGCTGGACAAGGCCGTTGGTGCTGTCGATAAAGTGCTTGAGCTCACCAAAAAGAACAAATTTCAGGGCTTTGGCCACCTTATTGCTTTATTAAACAATGAAAGTGATAAAGGCGCAGTGTTGGCGCTAATGGACAGAGTCGTCAGTAAACATAGCGAAAACCCCTATGCCAATTTTGCCTATGCCCGGCTCGCCTTGCAGTTCAAGAAATACGAACAGGCGAAAGTCTTCGCGCAAAAAACCCTCAAGCTAAAACCGGATTTCGAGGCGGCACAGTCGCTTATGGCTCGTACCTATATGGTCCTCGGTGAAACCGGCAAGGCCTTGAAGATCATGGAAACGTTGATTGAAAAGTCCCCCGATTCGGTTAGCCATCGCGCAACCTATGCACGGCTTCTTGCCGTGGCCAAGCGTTATGACAAGGCTTTAGTACAGTTTAAGCTGGTGCTAGAGCAGAGCCCGAATAATGCAGATGTGATATACGCCATTGCTTTGTTAACGCTGGAGCAACGTAAACTGAAGGTATCGGAAAAATATTTCCAGCGACTGGTATCACTGAACAAGCGTGTTCTGGAATCTTATTATTATCTTGGTTCCATTGCAGAAAAACGCAAGCAATATGACAAAGCAATCCAGTGGTATATCAAGGTCAAACACGGCGAGAATAAATTCAATGCCAATATCCGCGTTGCCCAGTTACTGGCAAAACAGGGCAAGCTGAAATCGGCTCGTGAGTACCTGCACTCCCTGCATCGCAAGGATGTCAACCTGTCTGTCCGGCTGATTGTGGTCGAAATCGAGATCCTGTCCGATGCGAAAGAGTACAAGTCAGCGATGCAGGTAGCCAACAAGGCACTGGACAAATACACCGATAATGCTGATTTGTTATATGCACGTTCAATGCTGGCTGAAAAGGCCAACATGCTGGACATAGCCGAAGCTGACCTTAGAAAAATTCTGCATGCCGAACCTGAAAACGTGCATGCCCTGAATGCCCTGGGTTATACACTGGCGGACAGAACAAATCGTATCAAGGAAGCCTATGTATTGATCAAGCAGGCACACAAGCTTTCTCCGGATCAGCCGGCCATACTGGATAGCATGGGATGGGTCTTGTACCGCATGGGGAGAATGGAAGATGCGATAACTTATTTACGCAAGGCTCTGGAAATCCTGCAGGATGATGAGATAGCGGCCCACCTCGGAGAAGTGTTGTGGGTTTCGGGCCAGAAGAAAGAAGCCAGCAAGGTCTGGAAAAAAGCCCTTAAGGAGGCCCCGGACAGTGTTCACCTCAAGGAAGTGCTGGAGCGTTTCAAAAGATAGTGAAACGTTTATCTTATCTTGTCGTTATCCTGATGCTTGTCAGCGCCTGTAGCCAGCACAGGAAGCTCGTCAATACGACCCAGCTCGATGCGTGGGAGCAACACCGGCAACAAATCAGCAAACTGCATGACTGGAAAATTACCGGTCGGGTCGGCCTGTATACCGACGATGAGGCCTGGCCTGGAGAGATTCACTGGCGCCAGTTCGGTGAGCAGTATGATATGCGAATCATCGCCTCATTAGGTGCAGGCACGATGCGTGTGCACTCTGTAGAAGGTGGTGTTGTACTGGAGCATTCCTCAAACCCGGCGCCCCATTTTTCACCTGACCCGGAGGCCTTGCTCAAACAGCAGTTAGGCTGGCAACTGCCGATCAGGCATCTACGTTACTGGATGGCAGGGCTGCCCAGTCCGCTGGTTTCCTATACGGGGCCACTCGATATCAATACCGAAGGTCAATTAAACAGCCTGAAGCAGTCCGGCTGGTTGATCCAGTACAAGCGCTATGTGAAGACGGCCGGTGTGAGCTTGCCGGCCAAGGTCCTGATGGAGCACCCGGAATTGTCGATTAAAATAGTGATCAGGAAATGGCAGATTTAGCGACGTCTTCCTGGCCTGCTCCGGCCAAGCTCAACCGTTTCTTGCACATTACCGGCAGGCGGGCTGATGGCTATCATTTGTTGCAGACGGTTTTCCAGTTTCTGGACTATTCAGACCAGATCTCTTTCAATATCAGGCAAGACCAAAAGATACGCTTATTAACTCCGGTGGCGGGAGTCGAGGAAGCCGACAACCTGGTTATCCGGGCGGCCCGGCGCCTGCAACAACTTAGTGGTTCGGAAATGGGGGCAGACATAAGCCTGCAGAAGCTGCTGCCTATGGGCGGTGGACTGGGTGGCGGCAGTTCGAATGCTGCCACCGTGCTGGTGGCGCTGAATTATTTGTGGCAGACCGGTTATCACAGTTCCAGGCTGGCTGAGATCGGACTGGAACTCGGGGCAGACGTGCCCGTATTTGTGCACGGGCAGGCGACCTGGGCGGAGGGCGTCGGCGAAAAATTTCAGGCCGTAACATTGGATGAACCCTGGTTCTGTGTTATTGTGCCGCCCGTGCATGTGTCGACGGCAGCGATTTTTTCTGATCCGGAATTGACACGTAATAGCCGTGCCATCACAATATCGGACTTTCTCAATGGAGAAGGCACCAATGACTGCGAGGCATTGGTTGTTCGGCGTTATAAAGAAGTGGCTGAAGTCATCCAGTGGCTGAAATCACACGTTGATACCCGGCGATCCTGTGTAGTACCAACGAGGATGACAGGCACCGGAGCTTGTGTATTTGTCGGTCTGGCAGACAAGGGCGATGCCGAGCAGGTTAGCAGTCAGCTTCCAGCTGGCTGGAATGCATTTGTAGCCAGGGGTGTGAACCAGTCACCCTTGCATAAAAAATTAACGGAAGTTATGTCAGAGCATGCTTCCGGTACCGTGTAAATGGGGTGTCGCCAAGCGGTTGCCTTGAACCCTCGGTACGAGGGTTAGGGTACTCACAACGAACCCGAAGGGTTCTGTGAGAAGGCACGGGGTTTTGATCTCCGCATGCGCAGGTTCGAAAAATTCGCCGGGAGCGAATTTTGACAACGGCTCAGCCGTTGGCCCCGAAGGGGTGGAGGGCAGGAAGCCCGGAACAATCCTGCCACTTGAACCTATCGAGTGGAATCAGGTAAAAAAGATTGATGGAGGTTGTATTTTTACGACTTCCGATACCGTGTAAATGGGGTGTCGCCAAGCGGTAAGGCACGGGGTTTTGATCTCCGCATGCGCAGGTTCGAATCCTGCCACCCCAGCCATTTTAAAAGTAGCTGTATAATTTGGTTTCTTGGGAAATTTAAATAGTATAGTTAGACTACTGCGGTGGCAGGATTTGAACCTAAAGGTTCGACAAACACGCTTTGCGTGTTTGGACAACGGCTGAGCCGTTGGTCCCGCAGGGACGAGGGGCATAGCCCCGAGCAATCCTGCCACCCCAGCCATTTTTACGTTCATAACTGGGGCAGTATCGTGGTTAGTGATAATTCTAATGACACTTCTGGCAAAATGATGGTTTTTGCAGGTAATGCTAACCCTGATCTTGCCCAAGCCATTGCCAATCACCTGAATATTTCATTGGGCAAGGCGGTAGTCGAGCAGTTTAGTGACGGTGAGGTGATGTTCGAGATCATGGAAAATGTCCGTGGTGCCGATGTTTTTATTGTCCAGCCGACCTGCAAGCCGACCAATGACAATCTCATGGAACTCATGGTAATGATAGATGCACTACGCCGTTCCTCGGCTGCACGTATCACAGCAGTCATTCCCTATTTCGGTTATGCCAGACAAGATCGCCGTCCCCGATCGGCTCGGGTGCCGATCACGGCCAAGGTTGTCGCCAAGATGATTTCACAAGGCGGGGCCGACAGGGTGTTGACGGTTGACTTGCACGCCGATCAAATCCAGGGCTTCTTTGATGTACCTGTTGATAATGTCTATGCTTCGCCGATCCTGCTGGGAGACATCTGGAGGCAGAAATACCCTGACTTGATGGTTGTTTCCCCTGACGTTGGCGGTGTAGTACGTGCACGGGCATTGGCTAAACGCCTGGATGATGCGGATCTGGCTATCATCGATAAACGTCGCCCCCGGGCCAACGTGGCCAAGGTTATGAATATAATAGGTGAGGTCGAGGGGCGTAGCTGTGTACTGGTCGATGATCTTGTTGATACCGCCGGCACCTTGTGTAAAGCTGCTAATGCACTCAAGGAACATGGTGCAAGAAAGGTCATTGCATATATCACTCACCCGGTACTCTCTGGCCCGGCTATCAGTAATATAGAGGAATCCAGCCTGGATGAGCTGGTAGTGACCGACACCATCCCACTCAGTGCCGAAGCGCAGTCCTGTACACGGGTTCGACAACTCAGCATTTCGGAGCTACTGGCTGAAACCATGCGCCGGGTCAGCAACGAAGAATCGGTAAGCTCGCTGTATATGGACTAAAGATCAGCAGTTAGGGACGAGGAACTAGGTTTATGCGGAGAATTTTATATTCTATTGAGTGACCCAAGTGACCGGGTGCACCAGGAAAACCAAGTTAACCTACTGATTATATAGATAATATATAATAAAACAAACAGTCCTGATGTTTTCTGGGTTTTTCTAGTCCCCCCGTTCCTAGTACCAAGTACCTTTTTATATTATAATCCCCGCCCTGTTTGGCCCGATGTCTTGGTCGCGAGACGTGGGCTGTATTTATTTAGGAGAATTGTTATGCAAGAAACTTTCGAACTCAAAGCTGAGGCTCGTACGGATACAGGTAAGGGTGCGAGCCGCCGCCTGCGTCGTGTGAATAGTGTGCCAGGCATTATCTATGGTGGCAACGAAGACCCTCAGATGATTACATTACCCCATAATGAGCTGGCTCATCATCTTGAAAATGAGGCATTTTACTCACATATTCTGAGCATGTCTGTTGATGGTAAGGCCGAAAAAGTCGTGTTACGTGATTTGCAACGTCATCCGTACAAGGCCATTATTCTACACGCCGATTTTATGCGTATTGATGAAAAAGCCAAGCTTAAAATGAATGTACCACTGCACTTCATTAATGAAAGTACCTCATTGGGCGTCAAGGCTGGTGGGCTTGTTTCCCATCTGTCTACGGATGTCGAGATCAGCTGTCTGGCGAAAGACCTGCCCGAATACCTGGAGGTTGACGTGGCCGAGTTGAATATCGGCGATTCGATCCACCTGTCGCAAATCACCTTGCCCAAGGGTGTTGAAATTGTTGCACTGAGCCATGGCGCCGATCATGACCTGGCCATTGTCAGTATCCACAAGGCACGCGGTGTAGCCGAGGAAGATGAAGAAAGTGCAGAAGGCGAAGCTACAGAATCAGCTGAGGGTGATGAATCCGCTGAATAGGCACGATTGCTTCTGGCATGAGTAATACAGTGATCAAACTGATAGTTGGCCTGGGTAACCCCGGGCCAAAATATGAACAGACCCGGCATAATGCCGGGTTCTGGTTTCTGGATGTCCTGGCTAACGACTATCATGCGACGTTGAGGTCAGAAAGCAAGTTTCATGGTGATGTTGCCAAGAGCCAGATTAAGGGTGAAGATGTCTGGTTGCTTAAACCGGATACCTTCATGAACCTCAGTGGGCAGTCTATTGCCGCGGTATCACGTTTCTATAAAATCACGCCTGATCAAATCCTTGTTGTACATGATGAACTCGATCTGCCAGCCGGTACGGCTCGCCTGAAACGTGGAGGTGGGCATGGTGGTCATAATGGTCTGCGCGATACCATATCCAGGCTAGGTAGTAAGGATTTTGCACGCTTGCGTATTGGTATTGGTCACCCGGGTGACAAGTCCAAGGTGCATGATTATGTACTCAAGCAGGCATCACGCGATGACCAGATCGAGATAGACACGGCCATCAGGCACGCAGTGGATGTCGTTGCTGATATAATAGCAGGAGATATGGATGCAGCCATGAATCGTCTGCATACTGTTACGTAAATGGTTAAACAGGAAAGCTGTCATGGGTTTTAAATGTGGTATCGTCGGTCTGCCCAATGTAGGTAAATCTACCTTGTTCAATGCGCTTACCCGGGCGGGTATTCAAGCAGAGAACTATCCGTTTTGTACTATCGATCCGAATGTCGGTATTGTGCCTGTACCCGATCCACGCTTGCAAAAATTGTCAGATATCGTCAATCCGCAAAAGGTGCTGGACACACACATGGAATTCGTCGATATTGCCGGGCTGGTTGCCGGGGCCTCAAAGGGTGAAGGGCTGGGTAACAAGTTTCTTGCCAACATCCGCGAAACCGATGCCATTGCACATGTCGTACGCTGCTTCGAGGACACCGATGTGGTGCATGTGGCCGGCAAGATAGACCCGTTATCTGATATCGAGGTTATCAACACGGAACTGAATCTGGCCGATATGGATACGGTTGAAAAAGGCCTGCAACGTGCACAGAAACAATCCAAATCAGGTGACAAGGAGATGATATCTCTGGCCGCGTTGTTAACGCGTGTCCAGGCCCACCTGGACGAAGGGCATGGTGTTCGTTCAATGGATTTGACGGAAGACGAACTGAACAGCCTGCGTGACCTGCATTTACTGACAATCAAACCGACCATGTATATCGCCAATGTCGCCGAAGACGGTTTCGAGAACAACCCTTTTCTCGAACAGGTAAGGCAGTACGCCGAGCAGGATGGGGCAATTGTTGTGCCGGTGTGTGCTGCGATGGAAGCTGAAATTATCGAACTGGAAGCTGACGAAATAGAAGAATTTCTGGCTGAAATGGGCCTCGAAGAGCCTGGCTTGAATCGTGTGATCCGCGCCGGTTACAAACTGCTGGGCTTGCAGACCTATTTTACTGCCGGGGTCAAGGAAGTCAGGGCGTGGACAGTCAGGATAGGTGCGACTGCCCCGCAGGCTGCGGGGGTGATTCATACTGATTTTGAAAAAGGTTTTATCCGCGCTGAAGTGACTTCCTACAGCGATTTTATTGAATTTAACGGCGAGCAAGGTGCAAAAGAAGCCGGTAAACTCAGGCTCGAAGGCAAGGACTATATAGTCAATGACGGCGATGTCATGCATTTCCGTTTTAACGTATAAACATATTTAATTGAAATACGCTGTGGTTCAGGCATAGTGTATTAAACGCCAAATAATTTAGGAAAAGTAATGCAACAACCAAGGCGAACCAAGATTCTAGCCACCCTGGGCCCCGCCAGTGATCAACCCGGAATTACCGAAGCTATTATCGATGCAGGAGCCAATGCCTTTCGCTGCAATATGTCTCATGGTTCATATGATGAACATCGTGGTCGGGTGGTTCGAGTACGCGAATATGCCAGGCAAAAAGAGACAGCTGTCGGTGTGCTGATCGACCTGCAAGGGCCGGAGATCAGGCTGGGCGAATTTATTGATGGCAAAATCGATCTCATTGAGGGTGCCGGCTTTACGCTCGACACCAGTCTGGAGGAGAAGCAAGGCACGACAAACAGCGTGGGCCTGACCTATAAAGATTTGCCGAAGGATGTCAGTCAGGGTGATTTGCTGCTGCTGGACGACGGCAAGCTTGAGCTGGAAGTGACAGGTGTAACGGCTACCACGGTTGAAACAACAGTCATCGTCGGTGGTCCACTGTCAGGCAAAAAGGGACTGAACCGCAAAGGTGGCGGACTCACGGCCGATGCGCTGACCGAAAGCGATGAACGGGATATTGCCTTTGCTGTAAAAGAGCTGGATGCAGACTTTATCGCGCCAAGCTTTGTTAAATCAGCCGATGATGTGCACCGTGTACGTGAATTGATCAAACAGGCAGGCGGAGACCATACCCATATTATTGCCAAAATAGAAACAGCGCTGGCGATCGATAATATCGATGAGATCGTTGCTGCGGCTGATGGCGTGATGGTTGCCAGGGGTGACCTGGGTGTAGAGCGGGATGATGCGGATCTGCCATCCTTGCAGAAGATGATTATCAAAAAGGCACGCAAGGCCGATCGCGTAGTCATTGTCGCCACACAAATGATGGATAGCATGATCAACAACCCGGTACCCACACGCGCCGAAGTATTTGATGTTGCCAATGCCGTGCTTGATGGTACGGATGTGGTGATGTTGTCTGCCGAGACAGCAGCAGGTGACTACCCGGTCAAGGTCGTGCAGACCATGGACAGGGTATGCCGGCGTGCCGAGCTCGATCATCGTGCGATGCTGTCCCAGCACCGTCTGGGAGAATCCTTCGAGTATTTTGATGAAAGCATTGCCATGGCGGCCATGTATCTGGCCAATCATATGGGGGCATCCAGCATCGCCGCCTTGACCGAGTCGGGCGCCACAGCCTTGTATATGTCACGCATATCGTCTGGTGTGCCGATTTATGCCTTGAGCTCGCATTCAGATACGCATCGCCGCGTGAGTTTATACCGAGGTGTTTACCCGGTTGTTCATAAGCCCAAGGCCCATGAACACGTTTCTTTTAACAAGGAAGTGATCGAGGAGCTCAAATCGGCAGGAGCAGTCTCGGTAGGAGATAAACTGATTATAACCAAGGGTGATCTCAGGGGAGAAGCCGGTGGCACCAATGCGCTGAAGCTCATTAAAGTGCATTAAAAAATAAATTGGAAAAACAATCAGTTAAGAATTTTTCAAAAATCTGTAACAGGGCTTTTTACTTTCCCGGCAAAATCCTGTATCTTACGCAGCTCTCAATAATGGCTAGGTAGCTCAGTTGGTTAGAGCACCGCACTCATAATGCGGGGGTCGGCAGTTCAAATCTGCCCCTAGCTACCATTTTATCAAGTACTTACCGCAATTAGCCCGATCATGCCAATAACGGCTGACAGGCGGTTAGTTGTATTCAAATTCTCCTGGCCCTATACTAAATTCAGTGGTTTGCAATGAAGCACCTCATTATCAAAGGATGATAAATATGGCTACTCCGCTCAGGAAAATAAAAAAACTGACTGCTCATCAACTTCGCCGCATGCGTGAAGATATTTACAAAAAACATGTCATGCCCAGACCCAGAGGGTTGTTTACCGGTGTTGATGGCGAGCGTTTTCAAATACCGGCACCCGGCGCACGGGCAAAAAATTTTAACGCATTTGTCGCTGCAAATTTTGTTCAGGGTTTTGAGCCTGGCTCATGGCCGGATGTTGTCACCGGATTGCCTGTCTATCAAAAACTCAAGGACTACTCGAATACCGAATATGGGGCAGCGATGATATTCCGTGTCCTGCAGGACAACAACAATAAGAGCACGCAACACTTTCAGGTCAGGTATGATGACGGCGCTGCCGGTGAAAAGGCGCAGGCCGGTTTTAATTTCATATTGCTATCAAAAGGATTTCCGGATACCACTCCATTTAAGGGAGGGGAAAAGAAGTACCCCTTGAGTATTATTCATCATGAATTCGGGCATACACGGTTTTTCTCCAGTCACCCGGGTCCGGTGACCGTTACGCATCCACATGAGAGGTTGGCGGTTATCCATAATGACAACCCGGTACGCATGCTCAATAGCCACGAACCACGGTATACCTATTACAAAAACGGAAAAACAATCAATATTATTACAGGTGCGACATCGACCAGTCTGCATACTGTTCTGGAAAATGACCCCAGGGTATTGGTGAAAATTGGAAGTGCAGGGGCGTACCGTAAATGAGAATATCGTTAATTATCCTGCTCACGCTGGGTCTGACACATGGGGCTGTTGCTGCACCGGATTACTCGGCCGAAGTCAAAAGCGAATTTCGGAAGTATTTTGGCGAAGCCATTCCCGAGGTGATCCAGGCAGGGAAAATTGACCTGATCACAGAAAAGCTTTATGAGACACCTGCACAGATGCCAGTAAAAATGCGTTTTCATGTCGACGGCGTTGAGAAGGTCCTGTTGCTTAACGTCAGGAGTAATGGCTATTCCCGCGAAGGCCTGTATTATGAAAGCTGCGCAAGGGAGCCTGCTTTTTTGGCGGCTTATACTATGAATAAAAAAAACAGTCCAAAGGAACTTGAGGCACGCATACGTACCAGCTGTATCGATCATCAGGTTATATTAATGCTATGGGTAAAAACAACCAGTGGCTATTACCTGGACACAGCTGCATTTCAAACAACGTCTGAAAGTCCGGGTGAATAATGTCTGCGTCTGCATCAAGCGCAGGCAAACATAGTAAGTAGGGACGAATTGATATTTGTTGCCAGAATAAACGAGTCAGTTATTTCGGGGTGACAATAGTCAGTGTAAAGATTTCCCCAAGCGTATTTCTGATTTGCCTGATGTTCAGGTGTCTCGGAAATCCGCTTGCGTCTTCCCAGCGTTGGCATGACAGTAGCTCCACTCCGGGCTGGATTGCCGATCTGAGGTAAAGCACAGTGGCATAAATTTCTTCCCGACTTTCCGGAATGATGTTAATGCTCATCGAAGCCAGTTTAGCGGGTTTCAGGCGCACGTCTTCGATAATGGTATTTACCTTGATTACAGTAAAATCCCCTGGTTCTAAAATGCGCAGGGTATCGGTCTGTCCGAACATCTCCAGTCTGCAATAGGGGCGATATTGGTCCAGCGAAAAATAGCTGGCCGGTTGGCCGTCCTGGAAGTAGAGCATCGCAGTGTCAGCGCCTATTCTCAAAGATTGATTCAAGGTCAATACGGAGCCCGATTTAATAGTAGGATGATCATCAGGTAGGTTGATTGTCGCACTGAGCATGCAGCCTGACAGTGCATTACTGATAGCGGTAATGATAATGTAAAAACGGGTGGACAGGTAGTTTCGCATGAGATTGTCCTGGGTAGGCGTGTGTCAGGCTGCTTTGATTATAGATGATGTTCGTTGAAAAAGCCTGGATGATTTTGCTGGATTAGAAAATATGTATTGTTGTGCCTGGGTAGTTTACTGAATATAGGCCATGAGGAGGTTGATCAATAATGAGTAATTGAAGTGTCTACAACTAAATTCACAATAGCCTCAGGGCCAGTTTTTAATTGGCGTCATGATTTCTGATCTTGCCGCGCATGCTCTTGGTTTGGCCGCGTTTTGATTTTTTATCCAGGCGTTTTTGAATAGAGGATCGACTTGGCTTGCTTGCTCGCCGTGTTTTTTTTACCCGGGTAGCCTGTTGAATCAAATCGCTCAGTCGTTCAAGCGCGACCTGGCGATTCATCTCCTGGCTTCTGTGTTCCTGTGATTTGATAATGATAACGCCTTCCTTGTTTACCCGGTGATCATGCAGCGCCAACAGGCGTTCCTTGTAAAAAACGGGTAAGGAAGAAGTCTTGATATCAAACCTTAAATGGATGGCGGTGGAAACCTTGTTTACATTCTGCCCACCAGCACCCTGTGAACGCATGGCATGCATTTCTATTTCATGATCCGGGATCGATATATTGCGAGAGATAAATAACATTTCAACGTCATTGTGGCATTAACTGGGGTATGATCGCAATGACTGGTATTATAGACACGAAAGCTGGCTGAAGAATCAAGAATCACGATGGATATTGTAACGCAAGGTTTACTGGGTGGTGTTCTGGCACAAACGGTGGCCACTAAAGATGAAAAACGTCTGGCTACCCTGGCCGGAGTGGCTGCCGGCTTGCTGGCTGATGCGGATATTCTAATTCGTTCTGCCAATGACCCGTTGCTGAATATCGAATACCATCGGCATTTCACGCATTCATTAATCTTTGTGCCGATCGGTGCATTTATTGCCATGTGTCTTTTATGGCCCTTTATGCGACAGCATGTATCGTGGCGGCGCCTGTATGTATTCTGTCTGGCGGGCTTCAGTATGAGTGGTGTGCTGGATGCCTGCACGAGTTATGGCACTCACCTTCTATGGCCCTTCATGGATGATAGAATTGCATGGAATCTCGTTGCGATTATAGATCCGGTGTTCAGTTTGATATTGTTGGTTGCCCTGATTTCCGGTTTGTTAATACGGAAGCGGTCGTTGGCCGCAGGTGGCCTGGTTTTATCGGTTTTATATCTGGGGCTGGGTTTTGTACAGTTACAGCGCGCGCAAGCGGTGACTGAGCAGCTTGCAAGCGAGCGTGGACATGCCATTGAACGTCAGATTGTTAAACCCACGTTGGGAAATAATATTTTATGGCGTTCGATATATATCCACGACAACCGGATATACGTCGATGCCATTCGTGTCAGTTTGTTGGGTGATGTGAACATATTTGAAGGTGAAAATGTCGAGAGGCTATCCACATCAAGGGAGTTTCCACGGCTGGATAAATCATCTGTACTGTATGCTGATATACAGCGGTTCAAAAAGTTTTCTGCAGGTTATGTAGCTTATGATCCTACGCAGGAAAATGTCATAGGTGATATGCGATATGGTATTCTGCCGACAACAACAAAACCGCTATGGGGAATCGTGTACGACAGCAATAAACCTTGGCAACATGCAGATTATCGTTTTTTTCGGAGTAATACCCGTGAGGTACGCCAACGCTTTTTTAATATGCTGTTTCATGCCTGCGCGACTGCTGAATGTTCATGAAAGACAGATTTAAACCGTTTATACCGATATCCGGCATGCGCAACAGGCACTTGCAAACCGTCGTGCCGATAATTCTGGGGCGTTTTTCGAGCAGCAAGACTATTCGAGAAGAAGTGTTGCTGGCAGACGGGGATTTTGTCGATCTGGACTGGACAACATTACCTGTTGAGGGTGATACCCGGCCGGTTATGCTTATATTCCATGGGCTGGAGGGTTCTTCCGGCTCGCATTATGCGAAAACACTCATGCAAGCGGCCAAAGCGAACAACTGGATTGCAGTGGTTATGAATTTTCGGGGGTGTTCAGGAAGGCAAAACAGAATGTCGCGTCTGTATCATAGTGGTGAAACCGGTGATGCTGCATATGTAATCGATAAAATAAAAGCACGTTTTCCACAGGCGCCATTGTATGCGGTTGGTTTTTCTCTGGGCGGAAATATGTTGCTGAAACTGGCAGGGGAGCAAGGTAGTGGGCTCCCGCTCAAGGCGCTGGTTGCTGTTAGTGCGCCCGTAAAATTGAGTGAATCCGTAGATTACATGATGCACGGCCTGTCACGTTTTTATCAAACTTATCTGCTGCGGTCACTTAAAAGAAAATTGCTGAAAAAATACTCACAACATGACTACGAAGCTTTGATAGGGCTACACCGACAGGAGATAGTTGGCTGCAAGAATATACGTGAGTTTGATAATCTATTTACATCTCGCATACATGGTTTCAGGGATGCTGAAGACTATTACGAAAAAAGCAGTGCCTATCAATACATCGCAACAATAAAGAGACCTTGTTTGATGATCCATTCGCAGGATGATCCTGTAGTAGTGCCGGATATTTTTCCAGCCGGGCATCGGCTGGCTGAACATATAGATATAATACTAACTCCCAATGGAGGTCATGTGGGATTTCTTGGGGGAGGGCTTCTCCGACCTGAATACTGGTTAGCCAATACCATTATGGGATATTTTTCCCGACTAGCATGAGTCTGGTGTTAGGTACGGTCCGGTTCTCGTTTTATTTGTCTGGTATGTCACTAGTACGAAAGTGCAACATCCATTAAATATCAAATTTAACTGTTGGGATTTTTTACAGTATTCTGTCCCTGTAAACCAGAGGGATATAGGTAACCTATTGTTATTTATAGAAAATATTCAAGTGGCCTGGTTCTTGCAAACTTGTTAGTGACTCAAACCCTAAGCTTAAAAATAAATAATAAGGAAGTCTAGATTATGAATACCATAAAAACATGGGCCACGCTGTTGTCATGTGCCCTGGTGTTACTGCTACCTGTATCCAGTCACGCGGACGATGATGACAAGGCCAGTAAACGTTTTCAACCCCGTGTCCTGAAGGACACCAACCCTCAAAAAGATGTCGTCGAAGTTGTGCTCACTGCGCGAGAAGGCAATGTCAGCTATATCAATGGTGTGAGTACCAAGGTTTACACTTATAATGGCATTGTGCCTGGCCCTATGATCAAGGCCAAAGTCGGTGACACGCTGATTGTGCATTTTTATAACCAGCTCCCGGAAGAAACTACCGTACACTGGCATGGCCTGGAATTACCAGCCAATATGGATGGCAGCAGTATCGCGCAAAATCCGGTACAACCCGGTGGTTATTTTCGCTACGAGTTTAAATTGTTGCGAGCAGCGACCTATTGGTATCACCCTCATATTCGTGGCAATGAACAGGTAGAGCTGGGCCTGCATGGTACGCTTGTCGTGCGTGATAAAAAACAGGACAAGGCGCTGGGTATACCCAAGAAATCCACCGTTCTGGTCCTTGATGACGTACTGCTGGATGACAACTTCAATGTTGCCGACCCACTGCCGACTGATCCACTGGCAAGGGCGGAAATGATTGTTAATGGTCGCGAAGGTAATACCTTACTAGTGAATGGTAAAGTCAATCCCATTAAGAATGTGCGTAATGGCAAGCCGCAACGTCTGCGCATCGTCAATACATCCAATTCACGATTCATGCGCGTCTCCATACCGGGCCATCAGTTACATCGAATCGGCGGTGATGGTGGTTTGCTGGAAACACCCATTACCCTGGATCCTATCGGTCAGGTAATGATGGGTGGCGGCCACGGTGGCGGCATGATGATGACTATATCGGATCCTGACATTACCAAGGGCCTGATATTGACACCGGGCGAACGCGCCGATGTAATCTTTACACCGAAAGGTAAGAAGGGAGATGAGCTGGCATTGGAATGGCACGATATTGCCCGAGGACGCCATACCGCAAGTTATCGTGCTGATGGAACCATTGCACTTGGCCACTATCATATGGATGGTATGCAGGCACCTGTTACCATGATGCGTTTTAAGCTGAAAGGTAAAGGCAAACACAAACGTAAAAATTTCAGTTTGCCATCTTCATTGAGAGATATAACTACGATTGATGCAACCGGTGCCGGTAAGATTCCGGTTATGTTTGGTCATGGTCAGCCTGATGCGCAGGGTAATGTGACTTTCTTTGCTGCCATGAAAGATGGCAAGCCATTGCCTTTCCCTAAAGTGACAGCAGCTGATGCCGTAACCGTTGCGCCAAACGAGACCCGCGTAATCGAGGTAGTGAACATGACGGGTGGTATTCATAACTATCACTTGCATGGTTTCATGTTCCAGCATATTGAAACCCAGTATGTTGATATGGATAATCCGGCCAATAATTACACCGTTCCGGCAACTCACCTGGAAGACAAGGACACAATCCTTGTACCAGGCCGTCCGGGGGCAATGATGAGAAGTCGCACGATTGTTCGTCTGGCCGTGAAGTTTGACGATACCGGGCGTGAAGGTCAGATAGCCGCATCAGGTAAAACCCCGACTGATACTGAATCAGGTGGCTGGTTGATGCACTGTCATATACTGGAACATGCCGATAGTGGTATGACCAGTTTTGTACAGGTTCAGTAGTACCCGGTAAAATCGGAAAGTAGTACACAGGGACAGTATCCCAACCAAAGCCGTACCGGTTTCCGGTGCGGCTTTCTTTATTGGCAGCTTAATTTAATTTGTTGAATACAATAGGCGTATATCATCCCGGTATTGCAGTATCTGTCTGACGAGTGAGCAAGGTTCCTTGAGTATTCTTGAAAATATAATGCTGTCTTCAAGACATGCTGACAACATGTCAGTCATATAGTTGATGCCGGTTTCCATGTTTTGCCTGTGCTGTTCGTTAAGAGTTGGGGCCACAGTACAAAGCGTTAAAAAACCAAATGCACGATCTGCAAATAATCGGTGGATGTTGCGGAACCAGCCATCGTCATGTTGTAGAGATGGCAACGGCGTGTTTTGGCTAGCTATGTTTGACTTGTACTTCATTGACAACGGGCCAGAGAGAATAACAGGTTTGTGCTCTCTGGCCTCTTTATCACTATGGTTGACGGTAGGGTTTGCTTTGTCCACGAATAAAATTAGGCTGCGATTTACCGGGTGCCTGCCAGGCTTCAAACGCAGAGAATTCGCTTCGCTCGGTTTGTTTTGAACGGTTGGCATTTCGATATGGTCGGCCGGTGGTATTTTTTCGGATCAGGCCGATTGAAACCTCGGTATTATTTGTGGAAAGTCTTTTCCATTTCAGATGATGGTATGGGCGACCAGTGCCGGCCAGTACCAGGTTTTTCATGGTTAGTTTGTCCTGGGCAACAACTGAAGTGTGAATGCCCATGCCCAGTGCCAGGCTGGTAATGACTGCGACGAATGACAAAAAAAAGTTCTGTGTGCGTTTCATATTTATACCCTCCAATGTGTGAAAGTATATAAACTGTGGTAGAGCATGATTGTGCCTGTTTATGATTCGGCGGTGGCCGTTACATATACCTAAGTTATAACCGTCAATGAATATTATTCAACAATATAAAAAGCAGGGGTCATAAGTAAAAATAATAATATCTTCACGATCTGTGAGGCGGATCAGCTTTTAAAATGTATGATATGCTTTTACTGACAGGGAATAACAGGTGGGTTGAGTCAGGAAGTCAGATGCTGGAACGTTATCTAAATCACATTACCCGCTGGCATAAGCCAACGGTTTTCATTTCTGTATTGGTAGTCCTGATACTGGCTGCGGGTGTGACTCGCATCCAGTTGACCAATGATTTTCGTATTTACTTTGGCAAGGATAATCCTCAACTGTCGGCTTTTGAGCAACTGGAGGAGACCTTTGGCCGCCAGGACCTGGTTTACTTTTTCCTTCAACCCAAAAGCAAGGACGTATTTGATCGACAGGTGTTGAGCCTGGTCTGGGAGCTGACAGAGCAATCCTGGGATCTGCCGTATGTTGACCGGGTTAACTCATTGAGTAATTACCAGCATACAGAAGCAAAAGATGATGAGTTGGCTACGGATTACCTGATCAATGACCCGAACCTGCTGACGGACGAAGCCATACAGCGCATTAGGCAGATCGTTCTGAATGAACCCGTGCTGATCAACAACATGATCCCGCCCGATGGAAGTGTAACAGGGGTCGGTGTGCGTCTGCGATTGCCCGTTAGCCGTAATCAGGCTGCCGATGAAGTGGTGATTGCTGCCCGCAAGCTTATGCGTGAATTTCAGCAGCGCTATCCGGATGTCGATATCTCCCTGGGTGGTAATACCAGTGCCGGTGTGACATTGGGTGAAGCGGTGAACCAGGACCTGAAAACCCTGGTGTCATTAAGTTACCTGATTATTGTTATCGGGTTGATGGTGTTGCTCAGAAGCCTAAAGGGCATGTTGGTGACGATTTTACTGGTGACTTTTGCAACGCTGGCAACGATGGGGACCTATGGTTGGCTGGGTTTTGTACTGACACCAGTGGCAGGCTGGGTACCCAGTGTTGTCATGACCATCGCAGTTGCCGATTCGGTGCATATCCTGATCAGCTATTTTCATGGTCTGCGAAATGGTGTCGGCAAAAAAGAGGCCATCAGGGAGTCCATGAGGATAAACGCCAACCCGGTTCTGGTTACCAGTTTGACGACAATGATAGGCGTATTATGCCTTAACTTCAGCGATTCTCCTCCTTATCAAGACCTCGGTAACATGGTGGCGCTGGGCGTGTTTTATGCTTATCTGTTGTCGATGACGTTTTTGCCAGCCATGCTCTCATGGCTGACTGTCGGGCGTTCGCATATGAATCGTGGCCCCAGTAAAGGCATGGATATTTTTTCTGCCTGGGTGATGCAAAATCATCGTGCATTATTGGTGTCGATGGGCTTGCTGCTGGTCGTACTTATCAGTTTTATCGGCCGCAATGAACTCACCGAACGCTGGCATGAGTATTTTGATGAAAGCTTCGAGACACGGCAGACCATAGAAAGCATTAATGAGAAGCTGACGGGTGTTCATTATATCCGTTACCTGATTAAAACAGGCAAGCCGGGTGGTATCCATGACCCTGCTTACCTCGACATGCTGGAAGCGTTCGCAAACTGGTACCGGCAACAACCGGGTGTGGCCTATGTCACCAGCCTGGTTGATATCAGCAAACGGCTCAACAAAACCCTGCATAACGATCAACAAGACTGGTACAGGGTCCCCGGTTCCAGTGAATTGGCCGCACAGTTATTTCTGCTGTACGAACTGGGTCTACCGCGTGAGTTGAACCTGGATAACCTGGTTAACCTGGAGCGGTCGGCATCACTGGTGACGGTCAGCGTACATAAAACCGATTCTGAATTTCTGCTGGATCTTGATCAGCGTGCGCAGGGCTGGCTTGCACAACATGCTGCCGATTATTTCACCAGTGAAGGCACCGGGCTGGACATGGTGTTTGCACATATCAATCATCGTAATATTAGCAGCCTGTTACTGGGAGCAGGTCTGGGTCTGGTGCTGATCTCGTTTGTATTGATGGTGGCATTGCGTTCTGTCAAGCTGGGCTTGCTCAGCCTGATACCGAACCTTGCACCCGCAGCCATGGCATATGGTGCCTGGGGGCTGTTTATCGGGCGGGTTGATTTGTCTGCATCGGTTGTCATTTGTATGAGCATGGGTATCGTCGTTGACGATACCGTGCATTTTCTCAGTAAATACCTCAGGGCACGGCGCGAATATGGCTATGATATCGTTCAGGGTATGCAATATGCGTTTCATACCGTGGGTGTGGCCTTGAGTATTACAACAGTTGTACTGGTATCGGGGTTTCTGGTGCTGGTTGCATCGCACTTTTCCCCGACCTGGGTCAGTGGTTTGCTCATGGCAATCACCCTGTCATTCGCCTTGCTGGCAGATTTTTTCTTTTTGCCACCGCTGCTGATGGCACTGGATAGCCGGCCACATTTATTGTCGAATATAGTGAATGATGAAGCCGGGTAACATTGCGATCTTCGCAGGTACCTTGCCGATTGTCTCGGTCTTTACTGCCTACGCTATTGCGGTCAGTCAGGGTCATGTACCCGATTGCCTACCCCTGTTTGAAGGTTGCACGACAATAAGCTCGACGGGCAGACAAGGCCCCGAGAGACTGTTTTTCCTTGCCACCATGATTCCATCTGCCATGCTCATGATGTTGTACTGGTTTTTAATGAGGCAATGGCTGCGCAGGATTCAACATGGCCGGCTGCGAGAGATCGGGGTCATTTTTTTGCTGGGTATGACATCCGCCGTGTTTTTGATTGTATACACCGTTGCTTTGGGTTTTATTGATCCAGCCTATGCGATACAACGCAGGATAGGCGTGACGTTGTTTTTCTCCTGCTCGTTGGTAGCGCAGTTAATGGTCAGTAACCTGGTTTTTAAATTGGTTAAAGCAGGGGTACTATCAATACCCTGTGGCCTGCATTACTACCTGGCCGGTATTTGCGGGTTGATGTTGCTCACCGGTTTGATCACTATACCGGTTTCAATTTACGTATCGAATGGTTATATAGCTGAAAATATCATTGAATGGAATTATGCGGTGATCATGTATCTGTTTTATGTTGTGACGGGTGTTATCTGGCGGGTGACGGGTTATCGTTTGTCATTTCATACCGATTGAAATCTGGCTGGCTATTTTTTCATACTCATGAGCATTTGCTCATAAACATAGCCATAAATAATAAAATGTTCCGCTGGCTCGAGTAACTGATACTCCACGCCGTGTTTGTAGCTCTTGTCGTCTTCCTTATGAATGACGTTACGAATAACGCACGGTACCATGATATATTCTTCCTTGCCGCCGACTTCGATCTTGCATGAAAGTGAAAAGATATCACCAACATCCCCCAGCGGGCTACGGACCTCGATCATGGCGCCGCTGGTGCTCATGTCGTGAATGATGACCGATTGCGTTTTACGTTCCTTATTCTCAGCAGTTTCTAACTCGGCCGACCCGATGAGCTTGACCGAAATACGCTCTGCCTTGCGCACAGTAATGTGCTCCATTTCTTTCGGATAGGCGAGGTGTAAATAGGGATAGGGTTTGAGGTTTGAGCCCATGATTTGCGTGGTAAATCCATACACCTGGTTGCCAGTCATCATTCTGACAATCACCATCTGGTCTTCGCGAATCAGCATGATATTACCTTCCACGCGCGGGGTAGTGATTAGCACGCTGTGATTTTGCAGGTAACCGATGACTTTGGCGTAGTGGCGACGCTGAGATTCGTCAGCGACGAATTGTAATTGAAGCGAGTCACCGATCTGCAACTCAAGCTGATTATCATCTTCCATGGTAAACATGGCCCCTGGTGTTTTATAATTCCATATAGCATAGAGCGTTAGTTGTTGAATTTCAATATAAAAAGGCAGGCATTTCATTGTTACCAAAAACGCGAAAATATCTGAAAGTTTTCAGGGATGTATTGATCTTGCTGTTGATATTCATGGCGATCAGGGCATTTATGCAACGCGATGCCATTGCTGGGCAGGCGCCCGATATACAGGGGGCCTTGCTGGATGGTCAGCAAGTACAGTTAGCCGGGTACAAAGGCAAACCGGTTTTACTGCATTTCTGGGCAACCTGGTGTGGCATATGTCGGTTTGAACAGGACAGTATTAATGATATCGCCACAGATCATCCTGTGCTGACAGTGGCCATGACATCAGGTCAGCAACATGAGCTTCAGGCCTACATGCTGAAACACAAGCTGACATTCCCGGTGTTGACAGATAATGACGCCAAGCTATCAGGGCGCTACGGTGTCAGTGGTGTACCGGCCAGCTTTGTGATTGATTCTCACGGACAGGTACGTTTTACCGAAATTGGATACACCTCCGAGTGGGGCCTGCGTCTCCGTTTATGGCTGGCATCTTTTTATTAGTTGCCGGCATAGCCTGTTTATTACTTTCGCTTGCGTTTGGGCCTGCCTTTAAAATGTGTAATCACCTTTACAATGTCTGCAAAGGGTAATGCTTCCAGTTGTTCATAGGTTTTAATTGCTTCGAGAATACAGGTATAGATATCATCAACACCTGCAGGAATTTCCTTGTCGGCGTGCAGGGTATGATAGAGCCCGATGAGACCACCGCACTGGGCCTTGATTTCCTTGGCATGGGGCAGCTGGGAACCCGTATCTGAGCACTTCAGGGCAAATGCTGCATTCTGGCGGATCAGTTTTCTCAAGGCCTTGCAGGTTTCCTGAGCTTGTTCGTCAGCGCAGCCGGCGGCTTCACGGTCTGCAATATTGATTTTCACCAGATTGCAGCAGCCAAACCGTCTCGTCAGCATGGCTTTTTCAAAGCAGCAGCGTACGCTATTGACGGAGTGGTATATGTCGCGGTATTCGTTTTCGTCCATTATGCAATAAAATCAATAGCTTGAAGAGTTTTACGTGAAACAGGCAGGTATTATCTGATGCCTGTTGTCGACATGCAAGCCCGCTATGCAGAACTGAAATTAATTTATTGATATTCAGTTTGCGTTCAGCTTGGCAGGCGTATTCTGTACCCGTCAATCAAATAAAGGCCTGAATCCGGTCTATTATTAGTGTATCAAACACCTGAAGGAGGTGTGTTATGAAAACGGGATCGCTCACAAAAGGTTTACTAGGTTCGGTGTTGTTACTGTTCGTATCTGCCCCGGCCCTGGCCAGCGACAGCCTTAATTACAAACACCTGCAAAAATCATCCCGACATCATGTGTATGATTCTCATCGTGGTGATCGTCATCATAATAAGCGCGATAAGCGTGGCAAGCACCACAAGCGTGATCATCACTACCGGGGTGGGCATGATTATGACAGGCCCCGCCATCATGCGCGTCATGACCGTCACCATAATAGGCACTATCGTCATCATGACCGGTATGACCGTCATCACTCCCGACATTACTGGAAGCATCAGTACAGAGAGAGATATGGTCACCATCATCGCAAGCATGGCTATCATAGATACCCAACGTCGTCGTACTCACTGTATTACAATATATCGCCCTATTATTCACTGGGTTTTACTTACCGTGACTAGTTATTGCCAGCCCCGGCAGGGAATCTGTTGAATGACGACGCCGGGTTCAGGCCTGGTGATACTCTGGAGACAGACAGGGATGTGGTTACTCTTCGCCAGCAGGCCTGGGTTCACGTTTGGTCATTAACAGGCGTTCTGCCTCATCGGTATGTTTGGCGTGTACCAGTCTGACGGTATGTTCTGCATTTTCATCCAGTTGTTTACGCCGTTCGCGTACGTTATCACGTGCCTCACGGTACGTGCTGTACTCATCCAGCAGTTCGAGTTTCTTGTTAGGGAAAATGTTATAAACAAAATAAGGCATGTCGGGTTCCAGATTATCAGGATTTAAATTGCAGCTATTATACGTAAGCTTGTTGCATCGTTGAAGGGTTAGGTAACAGATTTACATCATATCCATATCGTCTGCAGGTGGATAATCTGTGGCTGAGTGGTTACTATTACTGCCCGGTAAGTAGCTTTGCCCGTAATTTAGTGAGGATATTCCATGAGTGATCAAGAGCAGACCAGAGAAGAATTGATTTTAAAGGCAGTCAAGGTGGTGCTGACCAATATTGTAAAGGACACAGCGACCGAACCTGGTTTGAAACACCCGCTAAGCGATACAACCATTCTGGGTATACGGGATTGTCTGGGGCTGATCTCACAACGTGAGCAGGAGCTGGCCAAAGAGGCAGGACGGGAAATGAATATGCGCCCACGCTTCAAGGATGAAATCAAGCAATCAAGTGAAGTGGTCATCCCGCTGGACAAGATTGCGCGGGAGAAAAAACAGGATAAATCCGAGTAATCAGTCTGAACCGGGTAACCCGTTTACCGCTTGACAGGGTCTCAGGAATGCAGGCCTGATTTACTTTCCATGGCCGGAATTTTGTTGGTCAATACGGCAATCAGCTGGTCTTCCAGTTCAATTCGTACCGCCAGTGCCTCACCCAGTTTAGACAGGTTTTCTTCCAGGTGGGAAGAGTCAAGCTGATCGTTTATTTCTTCGTATATATCATTGAAGTTGGAAATAATTTCAGTGGTGTTGAGAATTTGCGGGTATATCTGTTCGGCCAATTGTAAAACCTTTTGGCGTTTTTCCTGTTTTTCTTCTATGTGCCGGTACAGATTTAGGTGTGCCTGTAACGTATAGTCAACCAGCGTTTCGCAAAATTCCTGAAGAATATCACGGGTGCCTTCATCGGGTTCGAGGAAGGGTTTAAAGCCGGCGAGGCGGCTGAAAAGGGCCAGCATGTCGTTTCTTGTCGTCACCAACTCCTGAATCAGAGAGTGTGATTGTGAACGCCTTTCGACGATTGAACTGATTTCCTCGCCCAGCATTTTGTTCCCCTTATTCTTATAGAGTGCACAGCTTCTAAAAAAATTGGCCTTTTGTCAATATTACCGCTATGTAATACATGGGTAAAATGTGCTAAAAATTCAGTATATCATGACATAAACCGTTACAATGGCTTTGGTTTGATACAAGGAAAAGTACTAAGCACATGATTTATAGAGGTTAATTATATTCAGCTTGTGTTCAGTTTAAGTGGCGTAATCTACAGTCATTATGATAGATAAGCAGGTATTTAAGGAGAGCATCATGACCCAGAACAAATTAGCAATTATGGCCCTTGCCGGCGCATTCGTAGTGAGTTTCCCGGCCCTGGCCGAACACAAGCCCAAACATAAGCCTGGCAAGCACCGGTATACTGACACGGCACGGGTAACCTTTGTTGAGCCCGTGTATCGTACAGTCCGTATAAATCGTCCTGAGCGCGAGTGTTGGGATGAAGACCGTACCGTGGAGCATCGACATGGTGGCGGAGACAAAACGGCTGGTGGCATCATCGGCGGTATTCTCGGCGGGGTAGCGGGACACCAGGTTGGCAAGGGCCATGGCAAGACCGCGGCAACGATCGTCGGGACCATGTTGGGTAGCAAAATCGGTCGTGATATGGCGGAGGACGGAGAAGAGCGTATAGAAACTCATGTTGATACACGCACTGTATGCCGAACCGTCAACAGGTATGTCGAGGAAGAAAGACTCAGAGGTTACCGTGTCAGTTATCGATACCATGGTCGTGAATATGAAACCTTCATGAAAAGACGCCCAGGCAAG
>Ga0316207_10000510_pt1 | contig 61585 bp, 51 predicted proteins | sample 6weekpyrite_MG_FD_204943 | JGI IMG/M metagenome (GOLD analysis project Ga0316207, IMG submission 204943) | Microbial mat bacterial communities from mineral coupon in-situ incubated in ocean water Damariscotta River, Maine, United States -... | ecosystem: Environmental > Aquatic > Marine >...
GCATGGCCTCGCTCAAACAGTTCACGGCTCATTTCCTCGCTTACCCCACCCTCAAACAAGGCATGGCGTAAACGATATTTATCTATACGAAAAAAACCTTGAAAACAGGTGGTCTGCTTAACAATATCAACATCGCCATATTTCATTGTTCTTCCTTAAAGCAAATAAACTATTTTCAATACTGCCACAAGAAAATTGCTGCTGTTACAAAAATAGACTAATCAAACATTTAAAATTCAAGAATATGCAAACCCTGTCGTGAACGTATATAGTAAATGCATGCAGTGATAAGGCGTTGGGGCCTTGAGCATATAACAACAATAACCAGCTAGGATTTCTCTATGTTTGATAATGACGAAGATGACGACTGGATTGAGCCCGAAGAAATCATCCTAGGAAAAGACAACTCTTTGTTGTCCAGTGTAACGCTTAGCGACCAGGATTATCCTAAAACACTATACATCCTGCCGCTGTCGGAACGGCCTTTTTTCCCTGCGCAAACCCTGCCTATTTTAATGGCTGAAGACCCATGGGTGGACACCGTCAAAAGAATTGGTGAAACCAAGGCCCAGGTTGGCGGTGTGTTGCTGGTGCGTCGTGAAGATGAAGAAGATGCTACCACCGAAGATTATTGCCAGATTGGCAGTGTCATTCAATTACATCAACCCACTCGTGCCGATGGAAAATTGCAATTCATCGCCGAAGGTTTACGCCGTTTTAAGGTAGTAAAGTGGATATCAACCGAACCGCCTTATCTGGCTGAGGTTGAATATCCAGATGAAATCCAAGCAAAGAACTCTGAGCAAACCAAGGCCTATGCAATGGCCATCATTAACACACTCAAAGAACTGGTGCCTCTTAACCCACTTTACAGTGAAGAGTTGAAATACTTCCTCGATCGCTTTGGTCCAAATGACCCTTCGCCACTGACTGACTTTGCCGCAGCACTGACCACCGCAGACAAGGAAGAGTTACAAGACATACTCGAAACCATCAACATCCACCGCCGCATGCAGAAGGTGCTGGTGCTGATAAAGAAAGAACTGGAGGTTGCCAAACTACAGGTCAAGATTCGTCATTCAGTCGAGCAAAAGATCAGCGAACATCAGCGCAAGTTCTTCCTCCGAGAACAACTCAAGGTCATCCAGAAGGAACTGGGCATCGCTAAAGATGACCGCCAGGCTGACATCGACAAGTTCAACCAGCGTCTGGATGAACTGGTGGTACCCGAGGCCGTTATGGAGAACATTGATGAGGAACTGGATAAGCTACGCATCCTCGACGCCAGTTCTCCCGAATACGCAGTTACCCGAAATTATCTCGACTGGATCACCATGCTGCCCTGGGGACTTTACACTAAAGACAAGTTCAATCTAAAGGAAGCCCGCACCATTCTCGATAAGGACCATGATGGCCTGAACGATGTCAAAGACCGCATCATAGAGTTTCTGGCTGTCGGTTCACTCAAGGGTGAGATTTCCGGCTCCATCATCCTGCTGGTCGGCCCACCCGGGGTCGGCAAGACTTCAATCGGAAAATCCATTGCCCGCGCCCTAGGACGCGAATTCTATCGTTTTTCAGTGGGCGGCATGCGTGACGAGGCCGAGATTAAGGGCCATAGACGCACCTATATCGGTGCCATGCCTGGCAAGGTGGTGCAAGCGCTCAAAGATGTCGGCAGTGCCAACCCGGTCATCATGCTCGACGAGATCGACAAAATGGGTAGCTCCTACCGCGGTGACCCGGCCTCGGCCATGCTTGAAGTGCTGGACCCTGAGCAAAACTCAGAGTTTCTTGATCACTATCTCGATGTCCGTCTTGACCTCACCAAAGTGCTGTTTATCTGTACCGCCAATACTCTAGATACCATTCCTGGGCCACTATTGGATCGAATGGAAATCATCCGCCTGGGCGGCTACATTACCGAGGAAAAGGTCGAGATTGCCAAAAACCATCTGTGGCCGCGCCATCTTGAGAAAACAGGTCTAAAAAAGAGCGAACTCAAGGTCACCGACTCGGCCCTACGCCATGTCATCGAGGGGTATGCCCGCGAAGCCGGTGTCCGTAACCTGAACAAACAACTCGGTCGCATGGTACGCAAAGCAGTGGTCGGATTCGTCAATAAACCCAGAACCAAGAAACAAAAAAGCATCACCATCAAGGATGTTGAAGAGTATCTAGGTCAACCATTCTTCCGTAAGGAAAAACTGCCCAGCGGTGTCGGCATTGTCAACGGTCTGGCCTGGACCTCACTGGGCGGAGTGACACTGACTATCGAAGCATCGCATGTTCACAATTTGAATCGTGGTTTTAAGCTGACGGGGCAATTGGGAGAGGTAATGAAGGAGTCGGCCGAGATTGCCTACAGCTACATCCTCGCCAACATCAAAGACTTCGGTGGCGACCCTAGCTTTTTCGACAAAGCCTTCCTCCATCTGCATGTGCCTGAAGGTGCCACGCCCAAGGATGGCCCCAGTGCCGGCATTACCATGGCCACGGCACTGATCTCGCTGGCACGGAAAAAGAAACTCAGCCGCCCATTGGCCATGACTGGCGAGCTAACCCTCACCGGCCAGGTACTGCCAGTCGGTGGCATCCGTGAAAAAGTGATCGCTGCACGACGCAATCGCATCATGGAATTGATCTTGCCGGAAGCCAATCGCAAGGACTTTGAGGAGCTGCCTCAGCACATACAAGAGGGCATGACGGTGCACTTTGCCAGACACTACAAGGATGTTGCTGAAGTAATCTTCGCTACCAATCACTAACATGAAACTTCAAAACAAACAGAGTGGCCTGCTTGGGCCGCTACTGTTTATTCTATCTGTAGTTCTGGTGGTCATCTGGCTTAGCAGTGGCTCATCAAACCAAGCCCGCCAACTCAATTGGATCAACGGTTGGCAAGCAGTCGCACCGCTGCAACTGGCACGTCGCGCCCCGGCTGCGGCCACATACAACGGCTTCATCTATGTCATCGGCGGAATCGATGCCAACGACCGCTATGTCCAACCGGTCGAATACGCTGCTATCCAGGCAGACGGCAGGCTCGGCCCATGGCGACAAACCAGTTCAATCCTCGAAGGGCGTTTCTACAATGCCGCTATCGCTCATAATGGCTTTCTCTACACGCTGGGGGGTGGCAGTGGTGATACCGGCAAACTAAACTACCCGATTGCCTCGGTAGAACGCGCCCGGATTAATCCGGATGGCTCACTTGGACCATGGCAAACCATTAGCCACACGCTCAGCCCGCGTCGCGGCCTGAAAACCGTTATGCATAATGACACTATCTACGCCATTGGCGGCTATGATGGCCGCTTTCTCAAATCCATAGAACGCACTACCGTTCAAGGCGATGGTTCGCTTAGTGGCTGGCAAATGGAGCAACATGAATCAATCATCGATCGTTACATCCACTCCGCCGCCATGGCCAATGACAGGATTTACCTGCTAGGTGGTCATATGAGAAACCAGAATCAGGCCAGCTACAGCGATGTTGAATCCAGCAAGGTCATGAGCAATAAACAACTTAGCCCCTGGCAAATAGCAAATCATGGACTGCAAACACCCCGATTGGTCGCTGAATCATTCAGCCTGGGCCAATACCTCTATATCGCAGGCGGGCACACCGGCAATCAGCGTCTCAACAGCGTTGAGGTCGCCAAAATAGACAATGATGGTCAGCTGCAGGCATGGCGCTATACCTCCCCCCTAGCCATTGCCCGCAGCGCCTATGCAGCAACCACTTACAAAAACTTTGTCTACCTGCTGGGTGGCGGCGGTGACGGCCAACCTTTAGTCAGTGTTGATATGGCCAGCGCCAATTTACGAGGTCAACTTGGTTACCAACAGTAGAGCAATTCCACACCTATGCCAGACTCAAGGATTGAGTCTGGCAATGCATCGTTTTATGCTAAGCCCATGAACGTTAACAAACTCACTCACGAACAGCTGGATTACTGGGTGGCCAGAGCAAAAAACATTGCCCTTAGCCCACAACCAGACGGCAACAGTTACCAGTATTCACCCCATCCCGATATGGCGGCACGACGTTGGGCGCCAAGCCGTTATTGGTCACAAGGCGGGCCAATTATTGAAGAAACCCACATAGATCTTATCTGGGACTGGGAAACTAGCAGCGAATGGTCAGCATCGATCGAACCTGACATCAACACGCAGGGTAAAACAGCACTGGAGGCTGCCATGAAGGCCTTCATCATCTCTCAATTGGGTGAGGAGGTAGGTTAGTGGAGTTTCCTGCTACCGAGCTAATCTATAGCCGCCGTACAGACTTTCATAACATTGAGGTCAGCCAAAATACTGAATTACGGCTATTACGCACAGACCAGATAGCAGTACAAAGCGCGCTACGGCGCAATAAACCTGAACAATTGGTGCTGCCCTACATGCAAGCCATGATAGCGGCACTGTTATTCCAGCCATCGCCTCAGCAGGTTTTATTATTCGGTCTGGGGGGGGGTGACATAGTGCGCCAGCTACATTTTCAGCTACCCAACTCACAAATCACTGCCGTGGAAATTGATCCCGCCATTGTCGAGGTCAGTCGTGACTATTTTGAACTACCTGATTCAGACAAGCTGACTATCAAGATCGATGATGCCGAAAATTTCCTGCATCAAGACATTCAACATTACGAAATGATGCTAATTGATATCTATGGCGGAATAGAAATTCCTGCCCTGTTACAAAAACCCGATTTCTACCAACACTGCCACCAACAACTCGAGGACAATGGCATGCTGGTGCTAAACCTGCTCACCAGTGATGCAGAAAAATTCAGGTTCATCCTCTGGCTAATCCGGCAGCAATTTGACCACTCAACACTATGTCTGACCGTTCCCGGATACAACAACATCATCATTTTTGCATTCAAAAAAAGGCCGACTGAACTCAATCAGCCGGCCTTGCTACACAAGGCAGAACAGCTAAAACAGCAATATGGGCTGGAATTAGGGGAATGGGCAAGACAACTGTTCTCCTCCAACCCAACGGCAGGTGGAGAACTAATATTCTAAAAAGTTAACTACCTAGGCAGTTTCGTTAATATTGCGACCAAGATGAGCGGGTAACTTATCACTGGGAACTTCAGACGTATTATGAACGACACTATTAATTAGCTCGGCAGATGTTTCTGCAGCAACATCCATTACCTTTTTTTGCACTGAAACAGTAATCGGATCATCTGCCATCTTACTCGTCTGACTGGCTGTAGACATTACACCGCTGATATCCATACTAAACTCCTAAGTTTGGATCCAACGTCCATTGTGGGATCAAATAAGAACAACTTCCAATTAGGTTATCGGCAACCAAAGCCCCTGACTTTAATTGCTTGCCACCCTCTTATTACCAGGTAGCCACAATTCAATCTGCGCCCCACCCAGCTTAGCACGTGAAATACTCAATTTACCGTTATAGAGCTCAACGATATCCTGCACCATAGCCAAGCCCAGTCCATGGCCACTGATCTGACTATCCGCCCGTCCGCCCCGGGCCAAAACCTTATCCAGATCCTTTGATTCGATTCCCGGGCCATCATCGGAGATTTCTATGATCAATCCCGACTCAGCCGATGCGCCTAACAACTTTCGTCGAATCTTAAGGTCAACCTGCCGTTCCGCCCATTTATAGGCGTTGTCGAGCAAGTTTCCCAGCAGTTCCATCAGATCACCTTCCTGGCAACGAAACGCTAGCCCGGCCTCCACCTCAACCCGACAAACAACCCCTTTATCGGCATAGACCTTGTTCAGGGCCTTGATAATTTTTTGCGTAATTGCATCCAGATCAACGGGGGCCATCAGCGCCGTCCGCCCTGAAGTGGCAGCCCGCTGCAACTGGTACTGGACGATCTGATCCATCCGTTCGACCTGCTCCTCAATACTGGATTTTAAGCTCTTGGCCGATGGCTGGCTGACCTCCACCGCGCCACGCAATACAGCCAGGGGAGTTTTTAAACTGTGGGCAAGATCACCCAGGCTAACCTGATAACGTTCTTCCTGCTCGGTATTGGTTCGAATCAGGGCGTTCAGGTTTTCCGTCAAACCCCGCAGCTCTTTGGGATAATTACCTTGCAAACGCAAATGCCTGCCGTTCTCAATGTCCTGCAAATCCTCAGCCACTTTTCTTAAGGGTGCCAGCCCCCAACGCAGTATCAAGGTCAACATCACCAGCAACACCAAAGTCACGCCGGCCAACCAACCCCAGAGACTCTGTCGAAACTCAAGTTGCTGCTGATTAAAACGCTTCAGGCTTTCTGCCACCACAAAAGTGTAACCCTCCCGGAACTGTTCCTCATCCCCCCAGGTCATGCCCAGGCTATAGACCAGCACTGGCTCGGCGATTGAGGTGGTTAAATATTGATAATGGGAGATTCCTCGCTCAAGCCCCGTAAACACAGGAATAGTCATGCCTTTCATTGATGGCGATGACCAGACCACCGAGCCATTGTTGGCAATGATTTTGGCATACAGGCCTGACTGTTCTGCAAAGAAACGCGCTTCTGGCAAAGCATAAACAATGCGAATCCCGCCAGCCCCATCTATCTCTGCTGATGCAATCAGGGCATTCAAATGTACCGGCAGGCGTTCTTTAAAAGATTCCTCAGAATTAGAGTGAAAAGACTTTTCCAGCGTCAACCCGGTAAGGCCAAGGAAACCAAACAGAATAATACTGGCTGCGATCAACATACGGCTGTTAATGGAAAGTGTCATACACCATCCTGTCGCAGTGAAAAACGATAACCCCGGCCACGCAAAGTCTCAATCGGCTGCAAGCTATTATCAGGATCAAGCTTGCGCCGCAAACGGCCAACAAACACCTCAATCACATTGCTGTCACGGTCAAAATCCTGGTCGTAAATATGGTCGGTCAGATCAATTTTAGATATCACCTTGCCAGCATTCATCATCAAATATTCGAGCACTTTGTACTCATAAGCCGTCAATTCCAGGCTGACGCTATTCAGGAATACCTGCTGTGTCGAGGTGTTCAGGCTAATTGGCCCAAACACAATCTCGGCACTAGACAAACCAGCAGCACGGCGCAATAGTGCCTTGACCCGTGCAACCAGCTCTTCAATATGAAAGGGTTTAACCAAATAGTCATCGGCACCGGCATCCAGACCATTGACCTTGTCCTGCCAACGGCCACGAGCCGTCAACAACAACACAGGGAAACTCTTGCCACTGCTACGCAACTGCTGCAACAATTCGATGCCGGAAAGCCTCGGCAAACCAATGTCCACCACGGCAGCATCGATGGGGTATTCCCTGCCCAGATATAGGCCCTCTTCACCATCAGCGGCCACATCTACCGCATACCCCTCATCCTTAAAGCGCTGCTGTAGCTGCTGCCTCAACGCTGCTTCATCTTCAACAATTAAAACTCGCATGGCTCTACCCGGCACAGGTCTAAGAAATCCAAGAATAACCGAAACAGAAACAGCTTTGCAGCAAAGGCTGATAATAAAAAAACCCCGGGCTACCGAAGCTTAATTTCGGCACTGCCCGGGGCTTCGAAAGAACCGCAGTTCTTAGATATTACTCTTAGTTCAACCCCATTATGAAGTCAGCTAGTTTCTCAATGTTTGCATCAGTAACACGAGGTGAGTAAGGAGGCATTGGCACACCACCAGTTACTGAAGCCCAGTTACCTCTACTCCCCTTTTTGATAGAGTTGAGGATGCGATCACGGTCTTTAACCTGAGCGGCAACATCTTTCCATGCTGGGCCAACCACTTTAGCCTCAACACTGTGACAAGCCAGGCAACCACTCTTTTTAGCCAGTTCGAGATCAGCCATTGCGGGTGCAGCAACAAAAGCCGAAGCCAAAACTGCGGAAGTAATAATACGTTTCATAATACCTCTCCTCTATAGTTGTAATTCCCAGCCCAAATCCTTGCAGATGGGACAAAACCCCTCAGGGTTAAACAAACTTTAACTGAACCAAACTGAATAACTGCTGAACGGGAAAACGATCAAAAAAATAGCTGAAACTGCCGCAGCAGCATAAAAACTACTGCGGCAACAAGCAGCTAGCTAGGTAGAGCGACGTAGCGCCTCGATTCGCTCATCCAATGGCGGGTGGCTCATGAACAATTTTTTGATGCCATTGCCAATTCCACCGGCAATACCAAAGGCAGCCAACTGGTCCGGCAATTCCGCTGGAGCCGTGCCCTGCTTGAGACGCTCCAGTGCAGCAATCATCTTCTGACGACCAGCCAGGCTGGCACCGCCCTCATCGGCACGAAATTCGCGCTGACGGCTAAACCACATAACAATGGTCGAGGCCAGAATACCCAGCACAATCTCAGCGACTATGGTAGTAATCCAAAAGGCCGGGCCATGACCGCGTTCATTCTTGAAGACCACGCGATCAACCGTATGACCAATCACCCGCGACAGGAAGATGACAAAGGTATTCACCACCCCCTGGATCAGCGTCAGAGTGACCATGTCGCCGTTGGCCACATGGGCGATCTCATGGCCCAACACGGCCTCAACCTCATCCTTGTCCATGGCGTGCAACAGGCCACTGCTCACCGCCACCAATGCCTTATTGCGATTCATCCCGGTAGCAAAGGCATTGGGTGCCTGCGAGGGAAATATTGCCACCTCGGGCATGCCGATGCCGGCACGTTCAGCCTGACGTGTAACGGTCGCCACCAGCCAGCGCTCGGTTTCATTAGCAGGCTGCTCAATCACCTGGGCACCAGTGGTGCGTTTGGCCATCCATTTGGAAATCGCCAGCGAAATAAAGGAGCCACCAAAACCGAATACCGCTGCAAACAGCAACAGCGAATTCAAGTTCAGGTCAACGCCCTGCGCATCAAGAAAACCTTCAAATCCCAGCAGCCGCAGAGAAATACTCAACACTACTATGATTGCCAGGTTAGTGGCCAAAAACAAAAATATACGTTTCATCTATCCTCCAAACAAAAATCACTTATCCGTCTAATGTAGCATTGGCTTGTATGATGGGGCCAAACCATAAAAGTTCAAGCCAAAAACAGCAAGCCCCATCACAACAATCCTACAAGCCAAGCCAGGCCAGCGATTCCGTGGCCAATGCCGGTCGTCAGGTCGTGGCCAACACCGTTACCTCCATCAGCACCCTGGCCAGCGAGGTGGAAAACGCCGCCGCTGTGATTCAGCGCCTGGAAAAGGCCAGTGAGAATATCGGCAGTGTACTGGACGTAATTCGTGATATAGCCGTGCAGACCAATCTGCTGGCACTCAATGCCGCCATTGAGGCAGCACGGGCCTGCACCTCACTCAACCAGATCACGCAAATAGTTGCAGGCATCACTGACATGAACACCCAGATTGCCAGTGCCGCCGAAGAACAATCGGCCGTCTCGGACGAGATCAACAAGAACATCGTTACCATCAATGAAATGGCCGAGCATACCGCCTCCGGTGCCAACCAGGCCGCCACCTCTGGTGAACACATCAAACAACTGACCTCTGACTTGCGAGGCATGGTCAGTCAATTCAAAGTTTAGACCTTATTTAGGCCACAAAAAAAGCCACGACCGGAAACGCTCGTGGCTTTTTTATGACGGCTACCTGAACCATTTTCAGGCTAGCGGACTAGTCGCCGATCGAGCTTCGGTCCACCCGCTGAAAACCACGCGGCAGTTTATTACCCCGACGGCCGCGCTCTCCTTGATAATGCTCCAGGTCTGTCGCCTTGAAGGTGGTGTGACGCTGACCACAATACAAGGTTAGCTTCTCGCCGGCAGGAACACTGTTGATGGCCACCACATACTCCTCACGACTGGCAACTCTGGCTGAGGGGATAGAAACAATCTTATTACCTTTGCCCTTGCTCAGCTCAGGCAACTCAGCCAACGGAAAGACCAGCATTCGCCCTTCTGTGGTAATTGTTGCAACGCTATCACTGTTCACATCTGAAATTGGCACGGGTGACATCACCCGTGCACCCTTGAGCACATTCAGGATTGCCTTGCCGTTTTTATTCTTGGTCATCAGGTCTCCCAGCTTGGCAACAAAGCCGTAACCAGCATCAGAGGCCAGCAGGAACCTATCACTCTCCGCACCCATGATTACTGCAACAAAAGTGGCGCCAGCAGCTGGTTTCAGGCGACCAGTCAGCGGTTCACCTTGACCACGGGCAGACGGCAGCGTGTGAGCAGCCACAGCATAACAACGGCCGTTTGAATCGATGAATACTGCCAGTTGGTTACTACGGCCACGCGCGGCTGAGAGAAAACCGTCACCCGCCTTGTAGTTCATTGCGGCAGCATCAACGTCATGCCCTTTGGCTGAACGCACCCAGCCCTTTTCAGACAGCACCACAGTCACCGGCTCCGCTGGCATCAGCGCCGTCTCATCCATGGCCTCGGCCGCCGCACGAGCAATGATTGGCGAACGCCTATCATCGCCATATTTCTCGGCGTCGGCCAGCAACTCATTGCGGATCAGGGTCTTCATACGCTGTTTGGAATTAAGCGTCTTTTCTAACATGTCACGCTCTTTGGCCAGCTCTTCCTGCTCAGCCCTGATCTTCATCTCTTCCAGGCGGGCCAGTTGCCGCAATTTGGTATCGAGGATGTAATCGGTCTGCTCTTCGGTCAGATCAAAACGCTGCATCAGCACCTGTTTAGGTTTGTCCTCGGTACGGATGATATGGATCACCTCATCCAGATTAAGATACGCAATCAACATGCCTTCTAACAAATGCAGACGACGATTAACCTTGTCGAGACGATACTGCAGGCGACGCCGCACGGTCTCGGTGCGGAACACCAGCCACTCTTTCAACATCATCAACAGGCTCTTTACCTGCGGTTTGCCATCAATACCGATGACATTGAAATTGACGCGATAGGTACGCTCCAGATCGGTGCTGGCAAACAAGTGCAACATCAATGCCTCAATATCAATCCGATTTGAACGCGGTGTAATCACCAGCCGGGTTGGATTCTCATGGTCAGACTCGTCACGCAGGTCTTCCACCATCGGCAATTTCTTGGCATTCATCTGCGCGGCAATCTGTTCCAACACCTTGGCGCCAGAGACCTGATGCGGCAGCGCGGTAATGATGACATCGCCATCCTCACGCTCATACACGGCACGCATACGTATGCTGCCGTTACCAGTTTCATACATCTTCTGAATGTCAGCACGCGGGGTGATGATCTCGGCTTCGGTGGGATAATCCGGCCCCTGCACATGCTCACACAACGCGCTGATATCAGCCTTGGGCTCATCCAGCAAACGAATACAAGCACTGACTACCTCACGCATGTTGTGTGGCGGAATATCAGTAGACATGCCAACAGCGATACCGGTGGTGCCGTTGAGCAACACATTAGGCACGCGGGCTGGCAACACGGCCGGCTCTTCCAGCGTGCCATCGAAATTGGGCACCCAGTCCACCGTGCCCTGGCCCACTTCACTGAGTAATAATTCAGAATAGGGCGCCAGACGCGATTCGGTGTAACGCATGGCGGCGAAAGATTTTGGGTCATCAGGCGCACCCCAGTTACCCTGACCATCAACATAGGCATAACGGGTCGAGAACGGCTGAGCCATCAACACCATCGCCTCGTAACAGGCCGAATCACCATGAGGATGGAATTTACCCAGCACATCACCCACAGTACGAGCAGACTTTTTGAACTTGGCTGTCGCCGTCAGGCCCAGCTCCGACATGGCATAGACAATGCGGCGCTGCACCGGCTTCAGTCCGTCACCGACATGGGGCAGGGCCCGGTCAAGGATGACGTACATGGAATAGTCGAGATAGGCCTTTTCGGTAAAGCTCTTAAGTGGGAGCTGCTCGATGCCCTGATCCTGGCGTGGTTCGTTATCACTCATTCATTGTCGCCTGCGGCTTAATCAAAGCGGAACATTATTACAGAGTCGAGCCATTGCCGGAAGTGGTGTAGCTATAGCTGCCACAAAACAAATGGGGCCGGATTCACCCTTGGCAAACCCGACCCCAACAAAGCAGCGCAAAACGGCTTATTCTACAATGTGCATTTCAACACGACGGTTCTCAGCTCGGCCTTCTACAGTGCTGTTGTCTGCAATCGGGCTGTCAGGGCCATAACCTTTGGCTATCAGGTTGTCACGATTGACGCCGCGGCTGACCAGAAAGTTGACGACAGATTGGGCTCGACGTTGTGACAGCGAGACATTTAATGCCTTTGAACCGGTATTATCGGTGTAACCAGCCAGCTCAACCACCAGACCAACATTCTTTTTCAGGGTCTGAGCAACTCCATCAAGGATCACCTTGGAACCGTCGGTCAGCTCCGTTGAACCGCTGTTGAAGTTAACCCCCTTCAGCACAATCACCTCTGCAATCTCACAGCCCTTCATATCCACCTTGGCATTTGCCACACTGCCAGGGCAACTGTCAGCACTATCAAGAATGCCGTCATGATCAGAATCCTGCTCACAACCCTTGGCATCAACTTTCACGCCGGCTGCACTACTTGGGCAAGTATCAAGGCGATCAACGACACCGTCCTTGTCGCCGTCTAGTTCGCAACCACTGGCATCAACCTTGGCACCAGAAATAGTATTGGCACAGCGATCCATTGAGTCAGTCACACCATCAGCATCGGTATCCAGCACAACCGGCTCTGGCGCTGGCATAACCGCTGCAACAGGGGCTGCTGCTGGTGCAGCCTTGCTGCCGCCAAACGGAATCATCAGACCAAGATTCACCACCCAGTCACCAAAACGATTTTCTGAGGTCATGCTAGAGTCATCGTCGTCAAAGCGATAACGCAAATCCGTACGCAGACTGATGCCGTCATTAATCATATGCATGACACCAGCGCCAACGTTAGCCATCATATTTGTGTTCTTATCGTTGGCAAACCGGGTCTGCAAACCACCGATACCAGCCACCAAGTAAAGATCGAGATTGCGATCACGATCAAAAAAATAAAGACCATCGAATTGTAAGCCACGCTGTTTAAACTCACTGACACCATTTTCTAATTCAAGCGTATCCATCACGACACTGAGTTCAATATTCCAGGACTGGTTGATTACCTGACCCACACCCAACTGCAAACCAAATTCGTCATCAGCATGCCGATCATCATCAGAGATAACGTAAGACAGGTTTGGCGAGAAATACCATTGCCCTTCTTCGACAGCTGCGACACTGGTTGAAACCCCGAGAGACAAAGCTGATAGTGCCGGCAACAAATATGATTTATTCATAAACATTCTCTATTTTCAATTGCTGAATATAATTTCAAAATATAGGGCTATATCCTTCTCCCTGCTTAAGGCTGGCACTATACGGATCGGCCCATAGGCAAACAATAATGAAAACAGAGGCTTTGCAAAGATTTACATTTCCAAGACCACATAAATGAAATGACTAAAACATAAAAAAAGGGATGGCAAGCCATCCCTTTTTAACAACACTAAAATAAACAGCATCACTCTGGATAAGGCACCACCAGAATCGTGCGTAGATAAGAAACCACATCATCAATCTCATCTTCACTCAGTTCCATACCCCAAATAGGCATCACCGAAGAACGGCCCATGGCTTCACCACCCATGGTAATAATCATCTTTTTATAGATGTCATTTTTATCACTGGCGGTCAGATTTGATGGTGGTGGATCAAACAACACTGAGGCCCGCCCCATACCATCACCATTCACACCATGACAGAGAATACAATTGGTTTTAAAAACCACTTCACCACGCTTGTCAGGGTCAGTCACCATGGAGAGATACATAACCAGATCGTCGGTTTGCTCATCAGATAATTCATCCTTCCAAGCCGGCATAAATTTAGAACGATCAACAGCCAATCCCCCACCCAGAACAATTTTTTCAAAATATTCCGGTGTTTGCTTGTTAATCTTCATAGACAAGCCTTCACCTACGGTAGTAATTGCGTCACCATCAGCCTTTGCACCATGGCACAAAACACAATAGGTCTTGTAAACCAGGCTACCACGTACGGCCTGCTTAACCTTGGCCCTGGCACGTTTCATTACCTTGCGGATTTCCCTGCGCGACTCCCGCATTTCTTTTTTGGCCTGTTTCATCTCGGCATCTGAAAGCGCAAAACTTTGCTCGACTGGCACAGTCATAGTCATTATGCCTAGCAGAACAGCGGAAAGAATCACTGGATTTCTGATACCCCTTTTCGCCTTAAACATAAAATCAATCCTTTTAAAAAAACTCACCGGCCTATTGCTCCGGTGGTGGAACAACAAGAATGGTGCGGAGATAAGCAATCACATCATCAATCTCCTCTTCCTTCAGCTGCAAACCCCAAATTGGCATTACACCTGAACGACCCATCGCTGCACCACCATTGGTGATAATCATCTTTTTGTAAGTATCATTTTTATCACTGCGAGTCAGATCAGCAGGCTTCGGATCATACAATTTCGAGGCCCTGCCTTTACCATTGCCTTTTACGCCATGACAAAGGATGCAGTTGGTCATAAAAACAGCCTTGCCACGCGCTTCAGGATTTTCCATCACATAAAGATAATCCATGAGATCCGACATCTGTTCTTCACTCAGCTCTTCTTCCCAGGCAGGCATATATCTTGACCTACCAACAGAACTACCACCATAACGAACCAGCTTCTCGTAATATTCGGGCTCGTTGTTATCCATTGTAATAACCAGATTTCCCTGACCATACAACTTTGTCGCACGTGCCTTACCATCACCTTTCTGACCATGACACAAAGAACAATAATTCTTGTAAACAATCGCTCCTCTAATTAAAGGATCAGACTTCGCAGCCTTTATATCCTTGCGTGAGTCGGTAGCCCCTGCATGCGTGAGATTGATGGCACTGGTCGAAAAGACCAGAGCCACCACGCTTGCCAATAAGCCTAAGAACTTCATCATTCCACCGTTAGCAGCAGGTACATTTCAGGATGGATGGCACATTCAATCTCAGCCTCACCCGGGGCATCAAATACCACCGACTTTGACTCACCGGCCGGATATGAACCCAAGTCAAAGGTCTTCAGGTCCGATAATGAAAAGATGTTATGAAAGAATGGGTCTTCATTCTTGAAGTTGATGGTATCACCGGCCGTGATCGTGTACTCTTCAACCTGGTTACCCCCCATCTTAAAACTCTTGCTGCTCTGCATAATGGTATGCTCCGCAGCACTAGCAGCACCTGATATCAGCAACGTCATCAGACCTGCTGCTAAAATTTTCTTGCCTAACATTAACATTCTCCTTTTCTATCCTTATCCAAGCAGTCTTATTGAATTGGTAGTACTGGTATAGTTACTTCTACTGGGTCACCTGTTAGCGATTTCAAAAATGCTACCAGAGCCTTTTTCTCTTTCTTACTGAGTTTCAGAGGCTTCATATTAGGACTCAAAGTGCCCGCATTCTCAAAACCACCGGTATTGTAGTGATCAACCACCTCCTCCAAGCTCGCATAAGCACCATTGTGCATATAAGGTGCTGTCAGCGCCACATCACGCAGAGTTGGTGTTTTAAATGCACCCTTCAAAACCTTGATTGGTTTGATGGCATAACGACCAGGGTCATCCATATCTTTCAGACCGATATTATGAAAACCGTTATCGCTGAAGTTGAAACCATCATGACAAGCAACACAGTTGGCTTTACCCTTGAACACCTCAAAACCCGTAATAGCCTCTTCGCTCATAACGCCATCAACACCCTTCAACCAGCGATCAAAATCGGAATCGCTCGATACGATGGTCCTTTCAAAGGCTGAAATCGCTTTACCAATGGATTTCTTGGTAATGCCTTCGCCTGGGTAAGCAGCCTCAAACATTTTCGTATAACCAGGAATTGCCTGCAGTTCTGGGATCAATTCATCCAGTGATTGCGACATTTCACCGCCCGCTTCAATTGGGCCAAGTGCCTGAGATTCCAGAGTACGCTCACGGCCATCCCACATCTGAAAACGTTGATATGCTGTATTCAGAATGGTTGGCGTCGAACGATGAAGCGTCCCCATGCCGTGACCAATCGCAGTTGGTTGTGCATCTGACCAACCCAGCGCCGGGTTATGACAAGTTGCGCAACTAATAAAGTTGGAACCAGACAGACGTGGATCAAAAAACAGAAACTTGCCCAGTTCAACACGTTCTGGTGTGCCAATATTATTTTTTCCCTGAGGAATCTCCATCGGACGCAGATATTTTTTAATATCCTCTTTGCTTGGTGCATTTGCTGCAGATACCGAAGAAGCCCCCAACACAACAGTTACACCCATCAATGCAGTTGCAATCATCTTTGTCAGACCATTCCGACGAAAGGCACTTTGTTTCATTTTTTTCTCCTCACAAGAAATAACTTAATATCAAACTAATGATTAAGACTCCGAATCCTACGAACCCAAACTACAATTTAAAATTTTCAACCAAATTACCAAGATCTGCCGCTGCTTCATTCAAAGTCCCTGACAAGCCATGCAGCGTCTCAGTCTGATTGTTTGTTTCATCACTCAACTCAACCAGCGAACTCACCGCATCGTTAATCCCGCCAACCGCACGCTCCTGCTCACCTATCATGTGCACCACTTCGTGCATTGCATCTCGCAACTGAACTGCCTGGTCACGACTTAACGATGTTTCTTCTGAAACAGTGGTGAGGCGTTCAATATTTTCACGCGACTCAGACACTGAGCTTTCCAACATATGCACGGCATTACCAACGCTGCTAGAAATCGTTTCGACCAGTCCGGATATTTCTGAAGTTGCATCACCGGTACGTGAAGCTAATTGACGCACTTCATCTGCCACCACGGCAAAACCACGGCCCTGTTCACCAGCACGGGCAGCCTCAATGGCTGCATTCAACGCTAGCAAATTGGTTTGCGATGAAATATCACGAATAGTTTGAGTAATTGCGGTAATGGTTTCAGCTGTCTTTGAAAGGTCGCGGGTCACTTGGGCGGTGTGTTCCATATGTTCCTGGAAACGCTCGAAGCTGGTAGCGGTTTCAGTGATTTTGTTAGCAATACTTTCTGAAGTATCAGCACTCTCTTGCGCCTTCACTGCTGCGCGCTCAAGCTCATCCACCGCGCCACTGGTGGTCGACATAACCACGCCGGCATCAGACTTAATCCCTGTAACGCTATCATGCAGCCTGGCAGAAACGTTATGAATGCCATTTGCAGCCTGAGCTACATGCTCTGCCTCAGTGCTTAATGTTGCAGTGCCGCCATAGACTTTGGTGATAATACCGTGTAGATCACCTACCGTACGATTCATCGCCACAACAATATGCCCTACCTCGTCTTTGCCTGCATTTTCAAGCTTAACCCGCAGGTCGCCGTTAGACAGTGCGTCCATCGCCTTCTCAAGGGCAAACATAGGTTTAACTGCAAAACGGGCCAATAACAGACTGAGAAGGATGCTGATTACTGTTCCTACCGCAACAAAAATCATTAATACCTTAATTGTTTTCTTACCGGCTTCTTCAATATCAATCAGCTGTTGATCCATAGAGGCACGCTGATCATTGGTGATTGCAGCAGATAAGTCATCAATACGGGCAAACAATGGCTGCATTACATCCAGCGCCCTGATGGCTTCCAGGTCTCTATCTTTTTTCGCCAGTTTAATCACTTGCATACGCTTGGGATTAATCTCGGCAACAAGTGTCTGAAGTTCGGTCACATTGGCATCACCAGGCATAGCCTCTAGCAGCTGCGCAATTTTTTCTTCCAGGTCAGCGGCGGATTTAATCGCTGCTATGGCAGCCATCCGGATTTCCTTTCTATCAACATGGGCAATAACTTCGGCCTGAGCCACCCCGGTGCGCAACAACGCGAACTGGGCCTCCTCGACCGTACGCATCTTTTCCATAGCGATGGTATTGGCCTGATTAACCTCTTTAGTCAGTTTTAGTATGGAGAAAGCACCCATCGCACCGACAGCAACAGTGCCGAGCACCAGAACCCCGGTTAGCGCCAATATTTTTGTTCGCCACTTAAATTGTCCTAATAAGCGTTCAAACTGATCAATCATTATCAACACCTTTTTTCCACTTAATCCGTTACGTGGCGTCCCCACAACAAACATCTGTTAATTATTTGTTTACTACACCCGTACGCAAGTTAACGTCGCAGCAAAAAAAAACTTTAGATGCTTTTTAATGAATAAATACACTACAAGAAAGTCGATCTATAGCCTTTTCTGCGGCAAACGCAGAGACACATATAAACAAAACACTTTCCATTAAACCTGCCAAGCAATTGGAGTACAAAAAAAGGGGCGTCATAAAGACGCCCCTTAAAAACCACTAAAAAAATATTTTAAGTTATTAAATGGTTAAACCTCTGCCAAGTTGCCCTTGCTTTCCAACCAGGCACGCCGATCAGCAGCACGTTTCTTAGCCAGCAGCATATCCATCATCTGATGAGTGTCATCACCACTGTCCAGGGTAAGCTGCACTAAGCGACGGGTGTCGGGATCAATCGTGGTTTCGCGCAGTTGTAACGGATTCATCTCGCCCAGGCCTTTGAAACGCTGAATCGAGACCTTACCCCTGAGTTTGTCAGCTGCGATGCGATCCAATACGCCCTGTCTTTCCGCTTCATCCAGGGCATAAAAAACCTGTTTGCCGACATCAATACGAAACAGTGGTGGCATCGCAACGTAGACATGCCCCGCATCCACCAGCGAACGAAAATGGCGCAGGAACAGAGCACACAGTAAGGTAGCGATGTGGGCGCCATCAGAGTCGGCATCGGCGAGGATACAAATCTTACCGTAGCGCAAACCCTTCAGTTCATCCGAACCGGGCTCCACACCAATAGCCACCGAGATGTCATGCACCTCTTGCGAAGCCAACACCTCGGCCGACTCTACTTCCCAGGTATTCAAAATCTTACCACGCAGCGGCATAATCGCCTGATAGACACGATCACGGGCCTGCTTGGCCGAACCACCCGCCGAGTCCCCTTCCACCAGAAACAACTCAGCGCGACTAAGATCCTGCGAACTACAATCAGCCAATTTACCGGGCAAGGCCGGGCCAGAGGTGACCTTCTTGCGCACCACCTTTTTACCGGCGCGCATCCGAGATTGGGCATTACTAATTGCCAGCATGGCGATCAGTTCTCCGGCCTCAGTATGCTGGTTCAACCACAGGCTAAAGGCATCCTTAACCACTCCAGAGACAAATGGCGCACACTCACGTGATGACAGCCGTTCCTTGGTCTGACCACTAAACTGTGGGTCTTCCAATTTCACCGACAGCACATAGGCACACTTGTCCCAGACATCATCCGGTGCCAGCTTAACGCCACGCGGCAGCAGGTTACGGAATTCACAAAACTCACGAATTGCATCAGTCAAACCGGTACGCAGACCGTTGACATGGGTTCCACCCTGAGCAGTTGGGATCAGGTTGACATAACTCTCGGTGATCAGCTCGCCTCCCTCCGGCAACCAGGCCACCGCCCAGTCTGCCGCCTCATGCTCTGAGGCGGTGCCAGCTACAAATAACTCTTCCGGCAACAGAGTAAACCCCTGCAGGGCACTACCAAGATAATCACTTAGACCATCCTCGTAATACCACTCTTCTGACTCGCCTGACTTTTCGTCAAGGAAAGTGACATGTAGGCCGGGACAAAGCACGGCCTTGGCCCGCAACACATGCTTGAGTTTGCTGACAGAAATCCTGGGGGAATCAAAAAATGCCGGATCAGGCCAAAAACGTACCCGGGTGCCGGTGTTCTGCTTGCCAACCTTGCCCACCACGGTCAGATCAGAGACCTTATTGCCATCAGCAAAGGCGATATTGTATTCCTGACCACCACGTTTGACCCAGACATCAAGCCGACTGGAGAGGGCATTGACCACCGACACACCAACACCATGCAGGCCGCCAGAGAACTGATAATTGCTGTTGGAAAACTTACCACCGGCATGCAGCTTGGTCAGAATGACCTCAACCCCGGGCACCCCTTCTTCAGGGTGAATATCCACCGGCATGCCGCGACCATCATCCTTCACCTCCAGCGAACCATCTTTATAAAGGATAATCTCGACCTTTTTGGCGTGCCCGGCCATGGCCTCGTCAACCGAATTATCGATGACCTCCTGGGCCAAATGATTGGGACGGGTGGTGTCGGTGTACATGCCTGGGCGCTTGCGCACCGGCTCAAGGCCGCTGAGAACCTCAATGGAAGAAGCGTCGTAACTACTCATGAACTGGACATTCCTGAAAAACTCTATTGGCGGAGGAATGTACCACGTCAGAGTTAACGGATTCAATTTGCAACAAAAAAGCCGCTCGAAAGCGGCCTTTTTTTTATTTCGATATGGTTTGCTACCAATCCAGGCGGATATCGCTGCTGCGCCGGTGCTGCTCTTCGAGCGGCGCAACGCTGGTATCAATGGTTTCAAAAACATTGACCGCAGGTGAAACCGTGGCGTCACGCCCCTTGTTAAAGCTCTGCTGCTCAACAATCACCCGGTAGGCCTTGTTCAGCATCAGCGCACGATCACGCGAAGGGGTGATCAGCTCATAGACATCGGCAGCGGCATTCACGGCCACCTCATCCACATTACAATCTGAGTCAAAAAAACGCTCACGCATTTCCGAGTTTTGGCGAAATTCATCACCGCCACAGACAAGTTTCAGATATTGCAGGATTTCACCTTCTGTTTGGCCCTTAACCGGTGCATCCATCATACCTTTGAGACTGATATAGCCCCAACCAGCAGCACCATCGACCTTACGTGGAAAAGCGAAAGTTTGATCAATTGTGGCGCCAATGGAAGTATGGCAACCCATACAAAAGAAGTTTTCCTCATAGTTTTGCACCCGCAATTCACCGTCGGCATTTTCGATAAAACCGGAGACCTGCCAGCCAAACTTATTATCCAGCCCCCAATCGCCAGCATCAGGATAACTGGGCAAATTGCCATCAACCTTTTCCTGACGCTCATTGCCATAGAGCGAGGCAAGCTGAGGTACAGACAGAAAGCGATTTTTGCGCATGTAACGTAGTTCCTTCATACGCTGCGGCACATAGATATCCCCCTGATCGTTCACGCCGACATAACGAACGCTGTGCAGAAACTCTGTTCCCTTAGGATAGAGATAGGCAACCGTCTCAATCGAGTCGGCCGCGCCAACATAGTAGCCAGGCACTTTGATTTCATTGATAACACCAATCATAAAATCGCCATTCAGATCCATTGCCAGATCATGTTCGTTTACATCGGCAACCGAGATGGTATCTATTCCCTTGATGACAGCCTCAACAATCGCCAGATTGGCCTGGTAGATTGCCTTGCTGTAATTGCCGTGGACATCATTGCGAAACGCTTCTGGCAGACGAATAAACACATCGTCAGTAGAACCATTGGTCGGCCAAAAGGTGCTGGGCAAGGGCTTGTAATTAAAAGCAACCCAGCCACTACCATCTTTGGCAAAGCCATCTGCCTCAAAGGCATCAGCGGCCAGATTCAAATTTTCCAGATCAGGCAGATAACCCTGCCAACCTTGATTTTGCAAACGGCTGCGCAGAATGGAGTAATTATCCTGATCGACATAACCGAGAATTTCATCATCGCTGATCGCAGCGACTGCTTCACTACGATCGACAAATAGATTGCTCCAGTGATTGGTAACACCAATCTCCGAGAATTCATAATCACCTTGCAAGCCCTGGTCCTGCATCACATTGGGGCGACTACCATAGTCATGTGTCTGATGGCAGGTATAACAAGGATTATGTTGTTGTTCTGTTTTTGTGTAGCACTGTGGCGGGATGACCGCTTCAGGGTTGTGAACACTGACCACGTTTTTCGGCAGCACTGACACAAACCCGTTATCGGTGGTTTGCTCATCTGAATTTTTAAGACAGGCAGCAAGCCCAACCAGCGCAACTAAAACAAAGATTAATTTATACATATATCTAAACTTCCAAAATAGGAAAGGGCGGTCGAAACCGCCCTTCCACTTATTGCTTACAACTGAAAAGGTTTGCTTAGTTTTCGTCCCACACCCAAATCATGTTGTTTTGGTGCTTGCTGGTGTCTTCACCGATAAGCACACGACCGTCTGCCAAGATTGCAACGTTGTCAGGGCTGGCGATATTGTTAGTCGCACACTTGTTGTCAGCCGCAGTGCTATCGTACGGCCCACCGATTACCACAGGTGTCATGGCACTAACGTTGTAGCTGCTATCCAATCCCATGCGATAAACGATACCGCAGCGGTTTTCTGGAATCTGGATATCGCCTTCGCTATCAGACATACCACCCTTAACATCAGCCATTGCCATGTACATGTAAGGTACAGAACCATCTTTCGCAGCAGCGTAGTTGATGTTCACACCTTCCATCTTGGTGAACTCAGCTGTCGCACCCATGGCTTTGGCAGCCTTGCGTGACTCCAGGAAAGCAGCACGATCATCGGCAACAGTGTCGAGAACGCCGTTGTCCATCTTGTCTGCAGCCCATGCAGCAACATCAGCATCAGTGATAAAAGAAGCAGCACCGTCAACCACACCTGTTTGGTTGTCGTACTCGGCAATCCAAGTCTCGATTGTGGTGTTGTTACCATGAGCCAGTTCGATCCACTCGATGCTGAAGCTATAGTCTTTATCTTCAACCGCGTCCGCAGCCTGGGTAAACTTGGCAGCGTACAAAGTACCGGCAGTCAGGTCGCCCGCTGCATCAGCGATGAACTTGTAGAACACCACATCAGAACCGTCATCACTCAGGTAAACAGTCTTATTGTCAGGCATGACAACAGAGTTCTCATGTGAAAAACGACCGTTGCTGAACAATTTACGTGGTGTTGGTGTACCAGTTGGGTCAGTGATTTCAACGATGTACCCATAGCGGTAAGGGTTTGGCCATGCGCCAGCACCATCAGTAGCAAAACCCAGATATTCAGCAACTGCTTGAGGATTACTGAAATTATCACCTGTGCTGTCAAACCAATCAGCCGTATCATCAAAGTACAACTCTTCAGCGGTCAAAGGCGTACCCCATGGGCTCAGGGTGCCGAAGCAGTTTACCCAGGTACCTTGTACTGAAGAGAAGTCGACCATCAAGCCGTTGCCAACAGTCCATTGACCGCTAGCGCTATCTTTAGTCAGCTCGATACGGCTCATGCCGCCAGGACGATCTTCCCAGTTAGTAAACAGATAACCGGCCGTGTTATCAGCATTGGTTGAGATAAAGGCGTTGAAATCAGGATCGTTAGACTGTTTGATAATCGCGCTATCGTCAGCCGTGCGAATCTCACCGGCAACATTATTACTGCTAGCGAGAGTAGTACCTTCCTGGATCAGAATTTGATATGCACCCTGCGCCAGAGTAACCATCTGCTTATCAGCATCTGAACTAGGCACGGCAACGGCAGTGAAATCATCGGCCAAGGTATTGATGTTCATGCCAGTGATTACACCAACAGCAGCTTTGTTGTGTGGGGCTGTGTTGCTATCAGAAGGATGCTGAGTGTTAAAGAACAAGTCACCAGCACCAGAAACAAACATACCTGTAGCTTCTGAGCCAAGCGGTAAAGCAGCCAGGCGAGTCAACGTAGTAGCAGCTGCAGTGGTAGATACATTTTGTCCTTCATCATCATCGTCGTCATTGCAGCCTGATAAAACAGCAGTACTACCAATCAAAGCGACACCTATCAGGTGTGTTAATTTTCTACGTTTAAAAGGGATCGACATTATTTTCTCCGAGGTTGGCTAGCCACATACTGGATAGCTAAAAATTAAGACTCGGAGGATGGTATAGCGAGAAAACTACATATTTGTGATATTGAGATTACACTTTCATTTCAGTTTACCTAACACCTGAACCATGGTTCATGCACAAGCAGATTCCCTCTCGCTGGCCATATGCCTCATAATACGGGTTACTTAAGACTGTATTTTTTGTGGAGTGCCCAACCATTGCCTAGAAAAACTAAAAAAGAACCTGACTTTGAAACTGCACTCTCTGAGCTGGAGACGCTAGTGGAAACCTTGGAACAGGGTGACATCAGCCTGGAAGAATCACTCAAGCTATTCGAGCGCGGCGTTACCCTGACCCGCAGCTGCCAGACATCACTCAAGGAAGCCGAGCAAAAGGTGCAAATTCTGCTTGAAAAGAGCGGTGAACCAGAGGTCTTTGACACCAATGAGTAACGAGCTAAAAATACTACTGGCCGCCCACCAGGCACGCACCGAAACCACACTTGACCAGTGGCTGCCCAAACCAAACATCGTCCCTGCCACCCTACACCAGGCGATGCGCCATTCTACCCTGGATGGTGGCAAACGGGTCAGGCCCTTTCTGGTCTATAGCGCCGGTCAGGCCTTGGGCGTTGAACTGCAACAGCTTGACGGCCCAGCCGCTGCTGTTGAGCTCATCCATGTTTATTCCCTGATCCACGATGACCTGCCAGCCATGGATGATGATGACCTGCGCCGCGGCAAGCCAACTTGTCACAAGGCATTCGACGAGGCCATCGCCATCCTCGCCGGCGATGCCATACAATCGCTGGCCTTTCATGTCTTGAGCCATGACAAAAACATCCAGGTCAGTGCTGAACGACGCCTGCAAATGATCGACAATCTGGCTACCGCCTCTGGCTCACGTGGCATGTGTGGTGGCCAGGCCATCGACCTGGAATCCGTTGGTAAAAGCCTCGACCTGCCAGAATTGGAAAACATGCACATCCACAAGACCGGTGCCCTGATCCGTGCCAGCGTCATGCTCGGCGCACTAAGCAGTGAAAGCGTCAGCGAGGTACAGCTGAAACAACTTAACCATTATGCCAAGTGCATCGGTCTGGCCTTCCAAATCCAGGACGATATCCTTGATATCGAGGGCGACACCGCAACGCTGGGCAAGACTCAGGGTGCCGACATCGCCCGCGACAAACCCACCTACCCGGCCCTACTGGGGCTGGATGGCGCCAAGCAACGGGCACAGGAGTTATACCAGGATGCTCTCGCCAGCCTTGATGACTTTGATGACAAGGCAGAGCCGCTGCGCTGGATGGCCGAATACATCATTTCACGCAGTAATTAATCCGTAATTAATTTAACAGCGTAGGGTGCGCAGTGCGCACCTTGTTGTTTACGGTTGTCGCCATTCCCAAGCATCGAGGTGCGCCATGCGCACCCTACCACCTTGCTTAAAAAGGCTTCGGGCCTCATAATTCACGGTTTTTCCGCGCGCAGCATACTATAGAGAATGACCACCCAGACCCAAGACTTGCTGGAGAGCATCACGACCCCAGACGACCTGCGCCTGCTGTCGCAGGATCAGCTGCCAACACTGGCGGCTGAATTACGTCAATTTCTGATCCAGTCAGTCAGTAACACCGGCGGCCACCTATCGGCCGGGCTGGGCACTGTGGAACTGACCATCGCCCTGCACTACGTCTTCAATACCCCGGAAGATCGACTGGTCTGGGACGTCGGCCATCAAAGTTATCCACACAAGATTCTCACGGGGCGACGTGAACAGATGGCCAGCATACGCCAGAAAGACGGCCTGGCCGGCTTTCCGAAGCGGGAAGAAAGCCCCTACGACACCTTTGGTGTGGGGCACTCCAGCACCTCCATCAGTGCCGCCCTGGGCATGGCGCTAGCGGCACGGGAACAAGGCATTGACCGCAAATCCGTCGCCATCATCGGTGATGGTGCAATGACTGCAGGCATGGCCTTCGAGGCACTGAATCACGCTGGTGATGTCGACGCCAATCTACTGGTCATTCTCAATGACAACGAGATGTCGATCTCACCCAATGTCGGCGGCATGTCCAATTACCTGGCACGGATTCTGTCCGGCAAGCTCTACTCCTCAATGCGAGACACCAGCAAGAAGGTTTTGGGGACTATTCCTTCGGTCTGGGAACTAGCCAAACGAGCCGAGGAACATGTCAAAGGCATGGTCATCCCCGGCACTCTGTTTGAAGAGCTGGGTTTTAACTATATAGGCCCCATTGACGGCCACGACCTACCGACCCTGGTCAGCACCCTGAAAAATATGCGCGAGATTGAAGGACCGCAGTTTCTGCACATCGTCACCCAAAAAGGCAAAGGCTTTAGCCCGGCTGAAGAAAACCCCTGCGCCTATCACGGTGTTGGCAAGTTTGACCCAGACAACGGCGAACTGTTGGCCAGTGGCACGGCCACCACCTACACCCAGGTCTTCAGTGACTGGCTCTGCGATATGGCAGAACAAAGTAAGCGCCTGGTGGGCATCACTCCAGCCATGCGTGAAGGCTCGGGTCTGGTGGAATTCTCAAAACAGTTTCCAAAGCGTTATGTCGACGTCGGCATCGCTGAGCAGCACGCCGTGACCCTGGCGGCAGGCCTGGCCTGCGAAGGCATGAAGCCGGTGGTGGCGATCTATTCCACCTTCCTGCAGCGTGCCTATGATCAACTAATCCACGATGTGGCGCTGCAAAACCTGCCAGTGCTGTTCGCCATCGACCGCGCTGGTCTGGTCGGCCCAGATGGGCCAACCCATGCGGGCAGCTTTGACCTGAGTTTTATGAGCTGCATCCCCAACATGACCATCATGGCACCAGCCGATGAAAATGAATGTCGGCAAATGCTCTACACCGGTTACTGCCTCGATGGCCCGGCGGCAGTACGTTATCCGCGTGGCACCGGCCCCGGCGTAGCGGTTGAAAAAGAGATGACTGCCCTGCCACTGGGGCGCGCCGAAGTCCGCCGCCAGGGTAAACGTATCGCCCTGCTGGCCTTTGGCAGCATGGTTAGTGTCGCTGAGGCCGCTGGCGAACAACTGGACGCCACAGTAGTCAATATGCGTTTTGTAAAGCCCCTGGATGAAACCTTGATTATGAAACTGGCCAGCGAGCACGATCTGCTGCTGAGCATAGAGGAAAACGCCATCATCGGTGGTGCAGGCAGTTTGATTGCACAACTGCTGAATCAGGAGGACCAACCCACCCGCCTAATCCAGATGGGCCTGCCTGACCACTTTATCGAGCATGGCAATCATCAAGACCTACTAAACGAGTCAGGATTAAACATTCAGGGTATAATAGACCACGTTAACCGCTACCTGGATGGCAATACCAGCCCTCAACCGGTCGCCAAAGCAGACACATTTTAGTTTTTTCATCAAGTGTAAGAATCACTATGCCAGCACGTTACACCCTTAAAATCCTGACCGATTTCGCCGCCGCACACACGCTGCGCGACTACCCCGGCGATTGTTCAAAATTACATGGCCACAACTGGAAGGTTGAGGCCGAGGTTACCGCAACCGCACTGAACGAAGTCGGCATCGGCATGGACTTCAAACAGATTCGCAAAACTACCAATGCCATCTGTGACCGACTGGACCACACTTATCTGAATGAACTCAGCCCCTTTGACGAGATCAACCCGACAGCAGAAAACATTGCCGCCTATATCTACAACGAACTAGCCAGTGAGCTGAATGGCGAGCACGTCAAGGTCAGCGCAATCACTATCTGGGAAACCGAGCGGGCCTGTGTCCGTTACACCGAGGATTGATCCTAGAATCGGTAGTTGACCGCTTCATTGGGTATTTAAAAGAAATGTTTTTATTTAACTTGTTTATAAAACTTGGGATCGCCCTACCGGTGACACCACTATGTGGTGCATTGCACACTTTCTGCGGCGCATGGCTGCGTTTTAACTCGTTGGAATGGGGGGACCATTCCGCCTCGTTACGCCTTGCCCTGCACCGCAGAAAATGCACACTCCACCCCATTCAACTACCGTTTCTAGGATAACGCCATGGCCACTATTGCAGACGTTCAGAACAGCGAAGACACCCGCCGCATCCCGATCAACAAGGTCGGCATCAAAGACATTCGTCACCCGGTACGGGTCAAGGATCGCAGCCAGGGCGAGCAACACACCATTGCCAACTTCAACATGTATGTGAACCTGCCACACAATTTTAAGGGCACCCACATGTCGCGTTTTGTTGAGATCCTCAACAACTACGAGCGTGACCTATCGGTTGAGTCATTTGAACACATGCTCGAAGAAACGATAGCCCGTCTCGACGCCGAGGCCGGCCACATTGAGATGTCCTTCCCCTACTTTGTCGAGAAGCCTGCTCCCGTCTCCGGCGTCAAGAGCCTGATGGATTATGAAGTTACCCTGTTGGGCGAAATCAAAGATGGCAAACCTAGTGTTGATATCAAGGTGATAGTGCCTGTTACCAGTCTCTGCCCCTGCTCGAAGAAGATTTCAGAATACGGCGCCCATAACCAGCGCTCACACGTCACCGTCTCGGTGCACACCTGTGACTTTGTCTGGATCGAAGACATCATCGACCTAGTTGAAGCACAAGCTTCATGTGAACTGTTTGGCCTGTTAAAACGCCCTGATGAAAAATTTGTTACCGAACGCGCCTACGAAAACCCCAAGTTTGTCGAAGATATGGTCCGCGATGTCGCTGCCTGTTTGAATGCTGACGAACGCATTGTTGCCTATACGGTTGAGTCAGAAAACTTCGAATCTATTCACAACCATTCTGCCTACGCCCTGATCAAACAGGACAAGCGGGGAAACAACAACTAATTGTGATCCAAGTCTCTTGTGGATAAAGCACCAGCTCGGTAGAGTTATCAAACTGGGGGGGCAATATCCATAACAGCAATACCAGCCCTCGCAGTGATTCTGAAATTCAACAGATACATTCGAGCAAGGGCGGTACATGGGCGGTCTATTCAACAGGTTTACAAGCCGAATGGTGTTGGCTGAGCTATTCATTCACGGCCTGCTAGCTTCGGTTGTGTTTATCCTGCTGTTACCTGCTTTGGAACAGCATCTCAAAGATCAATTTACCCACACCAGCCTGGCCAATGCCAGCCAACTGGCAGGTACGCTGGAACACTTCCAGCACCCACCCGCTGAGATAAATGACATTCTGATTGGCAACCTCAGCCTTATCCATCTCAACATTCAGGATGGCTCAATTACCAACATTGAAGCTGATACTGAGTTTGGCGACAGAGACGACAATGTTTATCACATCGCCGTGCCATTGCTGATCAATAAAGAAGATTACATCCTCCAACTTGGTTATGATGAAACCGCAACATCCACCTTGATCGCTAATACACAGCAGTACGGTCTAATCATCCTTATCAGTTACATTCTGCTGGCGGCCATCATTGCCACCATCGTTGGCCCGCAACTGACCAGGCCACTGGTCCAGCTTGGTCAAGCGGCACGTAAAATCGCCTCAGGTAATCATGCCCGTCACCTCGAATTCAATAGCAACATCCATGAGATCAAACAACTCAGCGAAGATCTCGATTTAATGCGCGGCGAACTGGTCAATCAGCGTGAAGCTCTGGCCACACGCGAGGCACGCCTCAGCACCATTATGGCCAACGTTATCGAAGGCCTGATCACCATCGACAGCAATGGCAAAATCATTTCCTTCAATCTCGCTGCCGAGCGCATTTTTGACTATAGCGCCAGCGAAGTAGTCGAGCAGGATATCCAGCTGTTATTCGACGATGATTTATCTGACAGATTCAACGACAAGCAAACAGCTGACAGCATCGAGCAGATCAAGTCCTACGAAACCCTGGGCAAACGCAAAAATGGTGACAGTTTTCATTTGGAGGCGTCAGTCAATCAAGTCTGCCAACTCGATGATGGCTGTATCTACATCGTCATCTGCCGTGACATCACTGAACGCAAGCAGTCCGAATCCAAAATCAAATCGCTGCAGGCAGACCTGGAAAGTCGCGTCATCAAACGCACCCAACAGCTGGCCGGCGCCAACAAGGAACTTAAACATCAAGCCTTGCACGACGCCCTCACCTCTCTCCCCAACCGGGTGCTGTTGCAGGATCGCCTGGCACAGGCAATACGCACAGCAAAACGAGACGAACACTCAGCAGCGCTACTGCTCAGTGACCTTGACCGCTTCAAGGAAGTCAATGACACCCTTGGCCACCATTATGGCGACCTGTTACTGCAACAGGTTGCAGTCCGCTTGCGCGGTGTTTTACGAGATTCAGACACCGTCGCCCGGCTCGGCGGTGATGAATTCGCCATCCTCCTGCCCGATGTTAGCGATCAGGATCAAATCATTCTCACCGCCAACAAGATTGTTGCCGCTATTGATGCGCCATTTATTTTTGAGGATCAGAACATCCACATCGGCATCAGCATCGGTGTTGCCATCTGCCCCGGTGACAGTGAAAATCCAAGCACCCTGATGCGTCAGGCTGACATCGCCATGTATGTCGCCAAACGTTCAAATACAGATATTGCTTTCTACAAACCCGAACTGGATGAACACAGCATCAAGCGGCTGTCCATGGCTGGCGAACTGCGCCGTGCACTGCAGCAAAAACAACTCATCGTTCATTACCAGCCCAATGTTGACCTGCAACAAAACAGGGTGACAGGTGTCGAAGCCCTGGTGCGCTGGCAACACCCGGAAAAGGGGCTGATACCACCAGACGACTTCATCCCGCTTGCCGAACACAGCGGCCACATTCGAGAGCTGACGGCTTTTGTTCTGGAAGAGGCAATACAGCAACTACACCTATGGAGTAGCACCGGTCTTACACTACGGATGTCGGTAAACCTTTCCGGCCGCAGCCTGCATGATTCGGATCTATGCGATCACATCGCTAAGCTGCTCGAGCAGTGGCAGATCAAACCCGAGCACTTGCAACTGGAAATCACCGAGCGGGCACTGATGTATGACCCGATACAGGCCAACGAGACCCTTTCTCAACTACATGCCATGGGCATCAATCTTTCCATTGATGACTTCGGTACCGGTTATTCATCACTGGCCTATCTGAAACAATTACCGATTCACGAGATCAAGATCGACAAATCCTTTGTTCACGCCATGCTGGAACAAGATGCCGACAAGGTTATTGTTCGCTCCACCATCGACCTGGCCCACAATATGGGCCATCAGGTGATTGCCGAAGGGGTGGATAGCGAAGCAACACTTGAACTGCTTAAAGAGATGGGCTGTGATCTGGCTCAGGGTTATCACATCACTCACCCTGTGGCGGCCGAAGAACTGCGTAAATGGCTCTATAACAGCGATTGGTGGCCCAAACACAGTGAAGCCTGATCAGACAAACAAATAAGCCAGCAACTGCAAACAGGCAAATGCCATAACGCCTGCCAACACATCATCGAGCATGATCCCCAGGCCACCATCAACCCCCCTGTCAATGGCATGAATCGGCCAGGGTTTAAGAATATCGAACAGTCGAAACAGGACAAACCCAGCCACTAGCCAGGGCCAACCAGCCGGTGCGGCGATCATGGTAATCAGATAACCGGCGATCTCATCCCAGACGATACCAGGGTGATCGTGTACACCTAGCTCTTTTGCCGTGACATCGCAGAGCCACACCCCCACCAGAGTCACAATCACGGTCACCACCAAATAAGCGAGCAAAGGCAAGTCCTGCAACAACAGAAAAAGAGGCACCGCTACCAATGTACCCCAGGTACCGGGTGCCTTGGGGGCAACACCAGAGCCGAAACCAAATGCCAGCAGGTGGACAGGGTTTTTCAGATTTAACCCTGGAATGCGCTTAGTCAAAATGCAGATACCCTTTTAAATTCTCGCTCTCAATCTTGTCGCCATCCAATAGCAAATTCATCCCTGGCTCTGCTTCAACCAGACCAATGCAAACGCAGGGACATGCTAATTCTTGTATAGCTCGTTCAAACTCGGTCTGCCTTTCAGACGGCAGGGTGAAACAGAGTTCATAGTCATCTCCAGCTGTCAGTGGCACTTGCCACCACTGCCCAGACAGGGTCCGCAGCTCATCGGCTATGGGTAACTGGTCAATATGGACAGTCGCCCCCACCCCACTGGCCTTGAGGATATGCCCCAGGTCAGCCAACAGACCATCCGAAACATCAATCGCCGCCGTCGCCAGACCTCTCAAGGCCAAACCCAGCTCCAGCCGTGGTGTGGGGCGATTCAGCCGTTGCAGAAAATATTGACGCCGCTGCGGGCTTAGTTCGATCTCCAGCTCAGCAAGTACCAACTTCAACCCCAGGCCGGCATCACCCAGCTGACCACTGACATAGATCAAATCACCGGGCTGGGCACCGTTGCGTTTCAAGGCCTGCCCCTGCGGAACCAGACCATTGACCTGAACCGAGACAGTCAAGGGGCCATGGGTGGTGTCACCACCTATCAGGGCCAGTCCGTGCTGACTTGCCAACTGGGCCAGACCACGGCTAAAACCTTCCAGCCAGTCGGCATCCGCCTGCGGCAGGGTCAGCCCCAACAGCAGCCAGTTGGGCTCTGCCGCCATCGCCGCCATGTCACTCAGATTGACCGCCAGGGCTTTATAGGCAATATCTTCGGCAGAGGTGTCTTCAGGAAAATGGACACCGGCAACCAGAGTATCGAGGCTCATCACCAGTGACTGACCAACCGCTATGTTGACGATAGCAGCATCATCGCCGATGCCAAGCTCGACATCAGAGCGGCGCTGATTTAGCGCGCCGCGCTGACCGAAATATCGAGATATAAGATCAAATTCTGATAGACCCATGGAAATCCACCATGGTTATGAAAAGGAAAAAACTAACGCGCCTGGCGTTTAACTTCCAGCTCGCGGATTTCCTGAGCAATCTTGTCCAATACGCCATTGACGTAGCGATGGCCCTGCTCAGCACCAAAAGTCTTGACCGCCTCCAGCGACTCGTTGATCACAACGCGGTAAGGCACTTCGAGTTTATACATTAGCTCATAGGCACCCAGGCGCAACACAGCACGCTCGACAGGATCGACTTCAGAGATATCTCGATCGAGATGCGGCTGAATCTTTTCATCCAGCTTTTCCAGCTCTTTGGTGATGCCGACAAGCAACTCTTTGAACATCTCGGTATCAATCTTGGCCATATTGCGTTCAACCAGGAACTGCTGATAAATCTCGTCTACATTCTGGCCGGTAAGCTGCCATTGGTAGAGCGCTTGAACGGCACAACGACGTGCCATGGTGCGGGCGTGACTCAAATAGTGTTCTCCTTAAAAACTGCTAACAACAGGCTTAAAACTAAAGCTATAGCTGTTCAACATTCTTCAGCAGATTGATCATCTCAATCGCCGACATGGCCGCTTCCACGCCTTTATTTCCAGCTTTAGTGCCAGAACGTTCGATGGCCTGCTCGATACTGTCTACAGTCAACACACCAAAGGTGACCGGCAAATCGAACTGCATGGAAACCATTGCCAAACCCTTGGTACATTCACCGGCAACATAATCAAAATGTGGCGTACCACCACGAATGACAGCACCGAGGGCGATGATGGCGTCATATTTCTTCTTGCCGGCAACGCGCTGTGCCAGCAACGGCAACTCATAGGCACCGGGAGCATGAAACAGGTCAATATCTTTGGCGCTGGCGCCATGACGTTGCAGGCAATCGATTGCACCGCTGATCAGGTGATCGACCACAAAGCTGTTAAAGCGGCCGGCCACAATGGCAACACGGGCCCCCGTGGCGTTGAAATCACCTTCAATTCGAGTTACGTCTTTCATCTAAAATCCTTAATCTAAATTCGATTTGGGGCTATTGTAGCCTTACTAGACATATTCCACTACTTCGAGGCCAAAGCCCGACAGGCCATGCAGCCTACGCGGCGCACCCAAAACCCGCATTTTTGTCACTCCCAGGTCAGACAGAATCTGGGCACCGGCACCATACTGGCGCAGGTCGGTGGAGTCAGCTGGTTTGGGCAAATTCACACCACGATCCTGCAGCTGATAATCACGAATCCGCTTAACCAAACTCACTGGACTATCGCAGTGCTGCAGCAGTACGATGATGCCAGCCGCCTCATCCTGCAAACGCTGCATTGCCACCTTCAGTGGCAAACTGGTTTCACCGCGCTGCACCGCCAAAATATCGGTAAAGGTATCGGCCAGGTGAACGCGCACCAAAGGCGGCTGATCGGCATTGATATCTCCCTTTTGCAATACCAGATGCAGGCCCTGGCCGACATAGTCCTGATAGGCCATAAGACGAAAATCGCCATACTCGGTCGGCAATTGACACTCAGCAACTCGCTCGACAGTCTTTTCATTCTGCATTCGATAGCTGATCAGATCGGCCACCGTGCCGATCTTGAGCCCATGTTCACGGGCAAACACTTCCAGCTCGGGCCGACGTGCCATGGAGCCATCCTCATTAAGAATCTCGACGATTGCCGCCGCCGCCTCAAAACCGGCCAGACGGGCCAGATCACAACCAGCCTCGGTGTGACCGGCACGGCTCAGCACACCGCCGGGCTGAGCCATCAAGGGAAAAATATGGCCTGGCTGGTGGATATCTTCCGGCCTGGCATCCGCCTTTACCGCAGCCAGTACCGTGGTGGCGCGATCGGCGGCAGAAATGCCGGTGGTGACACCCTCGGCGGCCTCGATCGAGACGGTAAAATTGGTGGCATGTTTGGCGTTATTATCACTCACCATCAAGGGCAGATTGAGTTGCTGGCAACGCTCCTGCGTCAGCGGCAGGCAAATCAGACCACGGGCATAACGGGCCATAAAATTGATGTTCTCGGCGGTGACGCACTCGGCGGCGATGATCAGGTCACCTTCGTTTTCCCTATCCTCATCATCCATCAACACCACCATTTTTCCCTGGCGGATGTCTTCTATGATCTCTTCGATGCTGTTTAAGGACATTTTATAAGTAACCATTTTCGGCCAGCGTGGCCATAGTAATGTTTGCTGCATTCACATCTGCGGCCTTATCACCAAGCAACAGACGCTCCAAATAACGGGCAATGATATCAACTTCAATATTGACCTCGCGGCCGGCCTGATACTCACCAATCGTTGTCATATCAGCGGTATGAGGAATGATATTGATCTCGAACACAGCACCCTCAACATAGTTGACCGTCAAGCTAACACCATCGATACAAACCGAACCCTTGATGGCGATATATTTGGCCAGGACATCCGGCACACGGACACGAAAACGCAGCGACTCACCCACCAATTCACGCGACTCAACCATGCCAACGCCATCGACATGACCACTAACAATGTGACCACCCAAACGGGCCGATGGCTGCATGGCCTTTTCCAGATTAACCTTACGGCCGGCCGTGAAGCCGCCCAAGCTGCTCTTGGCCAACGTCTCAGCCGAGACATCCATCTCAAAGCTTCTGCTATCGAATTTCACCACAGTGAGGCAGACACCATCGGTGGCAATGCTGTCACCCAGTTTTACATCCGACATGTCCAGACCACCGGCACTGATGCGAAAACGGCAATCACCACCCTGGCTTTTAACCGCCGCAATCTCACCGCAGGCTTCTATAATTCCTGTAAACATTCTTTATCCAGTTTCCGTGACGCGCTTGTAGGTCAAACGCAGATCTTCACCTATCTGTTTCAGTTCTGTCATCTGCAGCGCAATTCTGTCCTGCATGGATTCAATGTCAGGCAGATGCAACAAGGCATTGCCACCATGCCCCATTAGATGTGGCGCCATGTAGACGATCAACTCATCAATCAGGCCTGCCTGCATAAAGGCGCCACTCAGACTTGGCCCTGCTTCGATCAAAACCTCATTGTACTCATGATCCTGCAAGCTATTTAACAAGCTTGGTAGGTCAATATGCCCGTCATGAGTCGCAACGTCCAACATGCGCGCGCCGGCCTGTTCCAGGTTTGAGCGTAACAATGGATCCTGACAATCATTGGCCAACCAGGTTAGACCTTCTAATGACAACATCGCAGCATCAACAGGCATACGCAGATTTGTGTCCAGCACTACCCGATCTGGTTGCTTTAGTTCAACATCAAGCCGGGCATTCATGCGCGGATCATCCGCCAACACGGTGCCTATGCCCGTGACGATCACCGAGCTATGCGCACGCAACTTTTGCACATCAAGACGAGAGGCCTCTGAAGTAATCCACTTACTCTCACCACTGGCCATGGCGGTACGGCCATCCAAACTCATGGCCAGCTTGCAGCAGACATAAGGGCGACCAAGGCTAAAGCGGGAAATAAAACCGGGATTGAGCTGTTCAGCCTGCTGCTGCATCAAACCAACAGCCACTTCGATGCCGGCAGCCTTGAGTCGTTCCAAACCCTGCCCGGCCACCTTGGGATTGGGATCCTGCATTGCTACCACCACCCTGGCCACACCTGCTTTTCTCAGCGCATCGGCACAAGGTGGCGTGCGACCGTGATGGCTACAGGGTTCCAACGTCACATAAGCCGTCGCGCCGTTAGTTTTTTCACCGGCCTGTTGCAGAGCATGAACTTCTGCATGTGGCTCACCCGCAGCACGGTGCCAACCCTGACCAACAATTTCGTCACCAGCAACGATGACACAACCGACCCGCGGATTGGGGTCAGCAGTATACAAACCCTGCTCTGCCAAACGCAGTGCCTGGTTCATGTAACGATAATCATCAACGGAAAACATAGCAAAGGTTACGCGGCTAGTTGTGCAGAAGAAAGCGCGGCCAAGCTCAGCTGTCTTTCTTCTTGTTGCCGCTAGGCAAGAGGGAAATCTGCTGTGCCTTCAACTCAGCCGAAGGCTCGTTTTCCAACCGCTCGATCGCTTCGCGGAAGGCACTGACATCTTCAAAGCTGCGATACACCGAGGCAAAACGGATATAGGCGACATGGTCAAGATCGGCCAGTGCATCCATCACCCACTCGCCAAGAAGTTGCGACGAAACCTCCCGGTCACCGGTAGAGCGCAACAGCGATTTGATACGACTGATGGCTGCCTCGACCTTTTCAGTATCAACAGGCCGTTTTTCCAATGCCCGCAGCATGCCACGACGCAGCTTTTCTTCATCGAAAGGCTCACGAGTGCCATCCTTGACCTTAACAATCCGGGGCAGGGCCAACTCTGCCGTTTCGAAGGTGGTGAAACGTTCGGAACAAGTTAGACACTCGCGCCGACGACGGACGCTATCGCCCTCATTCGCCAGACGCGAGTCTATAACCTTGGTTTCATCAGCACCGCAAAACGGACAACGCATAAGCGAATCTTATGCAGCGTAGACCGGCAGGCGGCGACAGACCTCGGCCACTTTGGCCATAACCGCATCTGTGGTCGCCTGCTCGCCCTTGGCATCGATGATGTCACAGATCCAATGGGCCAAATCTCGACTATCGGCCTCATCGAAACCACGACTGGTAATCGCCGGCGTGCCGATACGAATACCTGAAGTCACGAATGGTGACTGCGGGTCATTCGGTACGGCATTTTTGTTGACGGTAATGTGGGCATTACCCAACCAGGCATCAACATCCTTACCGGTCAGTTGCTGTTTGATGAAGCTGACCAGGAACAGGTGATTGTCGGTGCCACCGGAAACCACATCATAATCACGCTTGATAAATACCTTGGCCATGGCCTGGGCGTTTTTCACCACTTGATGCTGATAGGTCTTGAACCCAGGCTCCAGCGCTTCTTTGAAAGCCACTGCTTTAGCGGCAATCACATGCATCAATGGGCCACCCTGGATGCCAGGAAAGATGGCTGAATTCAGTTTTTTCTCTATCTCGGGATTGGCCTTGGCCAGAATAATACCGCCACGTGGACCGCGCAGAGTCTTGTGGGTGGTCGAGGTAGTGACATCGGCAATCTGTACCGGACTAGGGTATTCACCCGCCGCAATCAAACCGGCAACGTGGGCCATATCAACCAGCAGATACGCACCCACTGCATCGGCAATATCACGAAAACGCTGCCAATCCACTACACGAGAATAGGCTGAAAAGCCGGCCACAATCATCTTCGGTTTATGCTCTTTAGCCAGTGCTTCAACCTGATCGTAATCGATCTCGCCAGTCTCTTCTTTGAGACCATATTGAACCGCGTTATAGGTTTTGCCGGAAAAATTGACGTGCGAACCATGAGTCAGGTGACCACCATGAGCAAGACTCATACCCAACACGGTGTCACCAGGCTGCAACAAAGCCATATAGACCGCGCCATTGGCCTGTGAACCGGAATGCGGCTGAACGTTGGCATAATCAGCACCAAACAGCTGTTTAAGACGATCAATCGCCAGTTGCTCAGCAATATCGACATACTCGCAGCCACCGTAGTAACGCTTGCTTGGATAGCCTTCGGCATACTTATTGGTCAGCACAGAGCCCTGTGCCTGCATTACCCGTGGGCTGGTGTAGTTTTCAGAGGCGATCAACTCAATGTGCACTTCCTGGCGCTCACGCTCATGCTCCATCGCCGCCCACAGTTCATCATCATATCCAGCAATCGTCATATCCTTGGTAAACATGGCGTTATTAAGTCTCCAGCTAGCAAAAAACATCGTCAGAAAGGGGCGTAAGGATACCTGATTCCGGCCAATTCTGCATTGATTAGCCCCACCCCTAACAAAAGCACCGCCAGCAAAAGCACAAATTTTAATAAGCCTCTACTCAGCCACATTAAAAGCATCTTTGTAATTCTGAAGATTAAGGACTGATTAAGTAGCGATTCATGATATACTTCAAAACCGTAGGCACTGTGAGTTTTATGATTTAAACGATGGCAGGAAGCCAACTAAGCAATTATCCTGAAATCGCCAAGGCCTAAATGATAAATTAATGGCCAGTAGATCTGAACGATGGGGCAATAGAAGTTGGCAATTACCACATATCAAGCAAGCACAAGAACATTCACCAGAATACTGTCGCTGCTGGACAACCTCAAAGGTACCGGCGCGGGTGCAACCCTGTACAACCACATCGAACAATCATTCCTTGAGCTCGAAAACAGCCAACTTAGCTCTGAAAAACTTTATTTAAACCTGCTCAACAATCTGCTCAACAATTTGGCTGCACACTTCCCCGCTGGTGCTGAACAGTGGATGCAAATTCAAATCATGCAAAAGAGCCTGCAAGACTCTATGACTGAATCAGAGCTGCAAAACATTCAGGGCCAGGTTCAGCAACTGATAAAAGAGGTGCAAAAAGATAACCCAATGGGTCAAAAGAGCATGCAATCGACCATCGATGCGCTACTCGGTGATAGCCTTGGTTTCAGCGAACTAAACAAGGCAAACCCCAGCCAGCAACACAACCATCAGGCCGCCGCCCCAGAACAGGCTCCAACCGAAACAATCGAACAACTGGTCAATACCGGGGACAGCGAAACAGCCATTATTTCAGACGCCCCCTTTTGCCTCATTGACCAGACGCGCAACAATATCGACACCATCCAGGCCAGTCTTGCCGACCAAATAAACAATGCCAAGCAATTCAATTCTGCCCTGTCGAAACTACTGCATAACTCGTTTTCGGTAATACGCAATCTGGATGAAAGTGATGACATAAGCCTGGTCAAGAATAATTTCCTCAAACGTTATGCCAAACTGATTAAAATGCAACAGGATCTTGCGACCAAATTCCAGAGCATTGATAACAGACTGAGTGACATTGCTTCCAACAGTCACAACCTGACTGAAGAACTGTCACGCGTACACCGACTCAGCCTGACCGATGAGCTCACCCAGCTACCTAACCGACGTGCCTTTTTGATGCGCCTGGATGATGAAATTTCCAGGGCTCTGCGGTTTGACTACCCCATGGCCATGGCCTTAATCGACATCGACAATTTCAAGCCGATCAACGATACCTATGGCCATGCCGCTGGCGATGTCATCCTGCAGCATTTCGCCCAAAACATGAACGTCGTATTCCGCTATCACGACATGGCAACACGTTATGGTGGTGAAGAGTTTGCTGTATTGTTTCCAAATACCAATATCAATGGCGCATTAAGCGCTCTAAACAAGCTGCAATACAAACTCAAGGCCAATCCCAACATCCCCTTCAAGGATATAAAAATCCCGGTACCCACTTTCTCGGCAGGCATAACCCTTTATAACCAGGGTGAAGACGCTGATGAAATTATTAGGCGTGCAGATATAGCGATGTACAAAGCCAAAACAGCTGGCCGCGATCGTATCGAAGTGGATTCACTCGGGGCCAACCAGCCTCAGGAGCTCGACGAAACAGACATCTTGGCCTAATAAAAAAACCCGCATTAAGCGGGCTTTTTTATATCGAAACCAACATCAGAATTTAGGGCGTAGCATCCAGATCCGCACCCTCTTTCTCAACCGGCATCAAGTCTGCCTTGCTCACACCCAACATCAGGATCGCACTACTAGCAACATAGACTGAAGAATACGTCCCCACCAGCACACCGATAATCAAGGCTAAAGCAAAGCCATGAATAATCTCGCCACCCACCAAAAACAATGCAGCCAATACCAACAACGTGGTTAATGAGGTCACCAAGGTACGTGCAAGAGTCTGGGTAATCGAACGGTTTATCACTTCAACCGAGGTACCCTTGCGCATCTTGCGAAAGTTTTCGCGGATACGGTCATAGACGACAATGGTGTCGTTCAGCGAGTAACCTATTACTGCTAGAATTGCTGCCAGCACCGTCAGATCAAACTCGAATTGGAAGATTGAAAAAATACCGATGGTAATCACAACATCATGCACCAAGGCAATGACCGCCCCCAGTGAGAAGCGAATCTCAAAACGGAAATAAACATAGATCAAGATACCAAACAGCGCCGCCAACATCGCCAGACCACCATCTTCGGTCAGTTCATCACCAATCTGTGGTCCGACAAACTCGACCCGACGCAGGTCCACATCCTGACCATTACCTTCCAAAGCCTGTAATACACGACTACTTACATCAGCCGTGCCTTCACCCGCCTGAGGTGACAAGCGGATCAAAACATCTTTTGAGCTACCAAAATGCTGTACCACTGCGCCGTCAAAACCACCCGCACCCAATGCCGAGCGCAACTGCGACAAATCCGCTGACTCAGTGTAACCAACCTCAACCAGGGTGCCACCGGTGAAATCAATACCTAAATTCAAACCGCGGGTTGCCAGCGAAGCGACTGACACCAATATCATCAGCACTGAAGCAATCAGAGCCAGCTTGCTCTTGCTCATGAAGTCGATGCTTTTAGTTGTATCCAGTATCTTCATCTTTGATTTCCTAATTCTTTTACGTATTCGCCACTAGACCAGCTACTAAATAGAAAGCTTCTTGACCCGCTTGCCACCGTAAATCAGGTTGATCACGGCACGGGTACCGACAATAGCGGTAAACATGGAAGTCAAAATGCCGATCGCCAGCGTGATGGCAAACCCCTTAATCGGGCCTGTGCCCAAACCAAGCAGCACAAAAGCGGCTATCAAGGTGGTGATATTGGCATCGGCAATGGTCGAAACGGCCTTCTCATAGCCGGCGTGAATAGCCGCCTGTGGTGAAACACCATTACGCACCTCTTCACGGATACGTTCAAAAATCAGCACATTGGCATCTACCGCCATACCAACGGTCAAGACGATACCGGCAATACCCGGCAGGGTCAGGGTCGCTTGAAACATAGACAACACCGCCACAACCATTACCAGATTAAAGGCCAGTGCCAAGTTGGCCACCATGCCAAACACCTTGTAATAAATCGCCATAAAAATCAGCACTAGAACAAAACCAATCACGACTGACTTGAAACCCATGTCGATATTGTCTTGCCCAAGACTTGGACCAACAGTGCGTTCCTCCATAATTTCTATCGGTGCAGACAGCGCACCTGCACGCAGCAGCAACGATAGGGTTCGAGATTCTTCGGTGCTATTCAAACCTGTGATCTGAAAACCACTTCCAAATGGCTCACGGATATTGGCAACGTTAATCACCTCCTCCACCTTGGTGCGCACCTTGACCAGCTCACCATTCACCATCTTCGACTTGGACTTCAGCTCAATGAAGACCACCGCCATGCCCTTGCCGACATTATTTTTGGTGACCTTAAGCATCTTCTTACCGCCCTTCTGATCCAGGGAGATGCGCACATTCGGACTGCCATTCTGTGAATCGATACCGGAACGGGCATCGGTAATCGAATCACCGGTAACGATGACTTGCTTCTTCAGCAGCACATGGCCACCTTCGCGGGTCTTGTAAAGACGCGAACCAGCGGGTACACGTCCGGTCAAAGCGTCCTGAAGGTTACCGGTCTCATCCGCCATGCGAAATTCCAGGGTTGCAGTGGCGCCGAGAATCTCCTTGGCACGGGCAGTGTCCTGCACACCCGGCAACTGCACCACGATACGATCTTCACCCTGGCGCTGAATCAGCGGCTCAGCTACACCCAACTCATTGACACGATTACGCAGGGTGGTGACGTTTTGCTGCACAGCGAATTTACGTGTTTCGCGCATCTCGTCTTCGGACAGTTTAGCCATGACATAAAAGGCGTCACCGCGTTGTTCATCGTCAAGCAACAGGTTGCGATATTCCTTGCGAATTACGCTGACAGCCTTTTGCTGGGCATCGGCGTTACGGAACTTGATATCCACTCCACCCTCACCGACACGACTCACCGTCAAGTAACGCACCTTGTTTTCGCGCAGCAGGGCACGCAGATCACCAACATAACGATCTTCGGCCATCTGCACCGCGGCATCGGTATCGACTTGCATTAAGAAATGCACCCCGCCACGTAGATCAAGACCAAGATACATTGGCAAGGCATTGAAGGAACGCAACCAATCAGGTGTGGCCGGAGCCAGGTTAAGGGCGATGACATAATCATCCTGCATGAACAGCCCTAACTGATCACGAGCCTTGAGCTGGTCTTCAGTGTTGGCAAAACGCACCACCAAGCCTTGCGGCTCAAGGTCTATGCTCTGCGGCTTTATGCCTTGGCGCTGCAATTCACTACGCACATCACCCAGAGTGACATCGGTAATATCAGCACCACGGGTTGAAGAAATCTGCAAAGCAGGATCCTCACCATAGAGATTCGGCAAGGCATAGAGGGCGCCAACCGCTACCACAACAACGATCAGCAGATTTTTCCACCACGGGTACTGATTAATCATATTTTTGTCCCGAACTTCCTGTCTGACACGGTCTTAGAATTTAACGCTGCCTTTTGGCAACAGAGAACCAATCGCACTTCTCTGCACCTGAACTTCAACGCCTTCGGCAATTTTCACCATGGCAAAACTTTCATCAATCTTGGTGACCTTACCTGCAATACCGCCAGTGGTAACTACCTCATCATTTTTTGACAGTGCTTCAGTCATTTTTTTGTGTTCTTTGGCACGTTTAATCTGTGGACGCAGCAGCAGAAAATAGAAGATCAGGAACAGAACGATCAGGAATGCAAAATTGATCATGCCAGGTTCGCCACCGGCAGCCGCCGCTTCCTGGGCCATGGCATCAGAAATGAAAAAGCTCATCTTATTTAACTCTCCAAAAACTTACATATAAATTCTTCCAACCCGCATCAGGGCTGGAAAACAAAGTCGCACATTATGACACAGCTTTAGTACGTTTGGCATAGAACTCAGTGACAAAAGACTCCAGCTCACCGGCCTCGATCGCTGCTCGCAACCCCCGCATCAGCTCCTGGTAATAATAGAGGTTGTGGATGGTATTTAGGTGTGAACCCAGGATTTCACCACACTTATCCAGATGATGCAGATAAGAACGACTGTAATTCTGACAGGTATAACAACCACAACTTTCATCCAGTGGTCGGGTATCCTGCTTGTTTTTCGAGTTACGGATGCGAACATCACCAAAATGAGTGAACAGGTGGCCGTTACGGGCATTGCGGGTCGGCATGACACAATCAAACATGTCTACACCACGGCGCACCGCCTCAACAATATCCTCTGGCTTGCCCACCCCCATCAGGTAGCGTGGTTTATCCTCCGGCATCTGCGGTTGTAGATGATCAAGGATCATAATCCGTTCCGCTTCAGTCTCACCCACCGACAGTCCGCCAATCGCATAACCATCAAAACCAATTTCTTTTAGACCATTGAGCGAGGTGGTACGCAGCTCTGGATACATGCCACCCTGGACAATGGCAAACAAGGCATTGGGATTACCCTCGTGGGCGGCCTTGCTGCGTTGAGCCCAGCGCAAGGACAGCTGCATTGAATCACTGGCCTGCTCTTCAGTGGCCGGGTATGGGGTGCACTCATCAAAGATCATAACGATATCCGAGCCCAGCTCGCGCTGTACCTGCATGGAGCGTTCAGGATCGAGAAAAACCTTATCGCCATTCACCGGCGAACGAAAGGCCACACCCTCTTCGGTAATCTTGCGCATCTCACCCAGGCTAAAGACCTGAAAGCCGCCAGAATCAGTCAGGATAGGCCCGTCCCAATGCATGAAGTCATGCAGATCACCGTGTTTCTGGATGATTTCAGTGCCGGGACGCAGCATCAGGTGAAAGGTGTTGCCCAGGATGATCTCGGCACCCAAGCCTTTTAGCTCTTCTGGCGTCATCGCCTTAACCGTGCCATAGGTGCCTACCGGCATAAAGGCCGGGGTCTGCACCGTGCCGCGTTCAAAGCTCAGCTGGCCACGACGGGCATTTCCGTCACTATTTTTTAATTCAAACTTCATGATGCTCTCTCTGCCAACGCGCCCGGCTCTGGTATCACCAGCATGGCGTCGCCATAGCTAAAAAATCGATATTGTTTGTCCACTGCGTGTTGGTAGGCCGCCATCACCCGTTCGTAACCGGCAAAGGCGCTGACCAACATCAACAGCGTCGATTCAGGCAGATGAAAGTTGGTAATCAACAAATCCACCACCTGAAACTTATAGCCCGGGGTAATAAAGATAGATGTCTCACCTGAGAATGGCGCCAAACCGTTGTTGGCTGCGGCCGCACCCTCCAGGCTGCGCAGGGCAGTGGTGCCCACCGCCACCACTCGACCACCCTGGGCGCGGGTGGCGCTTATCTGGTCACAGACCTGCTGACTGACTTCAACGTATTCGGCATGCATCTTATGATCGGCAACATTATCCACCCGTACCGGCTGAAAAGTACCGGCGCCGACATGCAAGGTGACAAAGGCCTGTTCAATCCCCTTCTCTGCCAAGCTATCCAACATAGCCTGGTCAAAATGTAGGCCGGCGGTTGGTGCTGCCACTGCGCCCGGATTGTTGGCAAAAACCGTCTGATATCGTTCGCGATCGACCAGTTCGTCTTCACGACTTATATAAGGTGGCAACGGCATGTGACCAACCTGGTCCAAGATTTCAAACAGTGGCCGCTGGTCGAGAAAGCGCAATTCAAACAGGTCGTCCTGCCTGCCGGTCACCTCAACCTCAACCCCGCCATCCAGTAGCAGTCGGCTACCTGGTTTGGGTGATTTGCTGGCCCGCACATGGGCCAGGGCATTGTGCTGATCCACCACCCGCTCGACCATCACTTCAACCTTGCCACCACTGGCCTTAGCACCAAACAGACGCGCAGGAATCACACGGGTATCATTAAACACCAGTAGATCACCTGGCAGCAGCTGATCAAACAAATCAGAAAACTGACCATCCTCAAGGCGGTCTGCCGCAGCATCCAGCAACAGCAAACGGCTGGCCCCACGTTCGGGCAGCGGCTGTTGAGCAATCAGCTCAGGCGGCAGAAAATAATCAAAATCGGTACGTTGCATGGCGGCGGATGGTACCAGTTTCTGGAAAGCTAATCGACAGTTCTTGCCGAACCGGCAACTTGCACTTATACTACGCCACTTCCTCTGGTCAGCAGACAATCATATTGCGCCACAGGGTCTGCCGGAGTGGTGGAATGGTAGACACGTCGGATTCAAAATCCGATGCTGGTGACAGCGTGCCGGTTCAAGTCCGGCCTCCGGTACCATACTCAAAAAAGCCCCGCTGCTTGCAGCAGGGCTTTTTTATTATCCAAACGAAACTGAACCGCCCTATCGCCCTATTAAGCCAGTCCCGGCAATGCCGAAGCTATGCATGCTTAATTTACGTCCCCGTATATTGTTTTGAGATATAGGAAGCAAACTAACATTGAAAACGCATACGCTAAAACAATCATCGAGGCAATTCTGGCGATTGAAAAAAGATGAAGCTGAAAGTCATTGCTGAGGGATAAAGAATATTGAACAACAGGGTTTTTATTACAGTCCCGCTATTCCAACAAAAAAATTCACCGCCTTACTAGAAGCTCAGACCACGCTACTTCAGTCAGTGGAAGAACAAAACCAAAAAATCTGTTAACGTCCGTATTGTTGTACCAGCTTGCGTACCCGTGGCGCCAAACCTTCATCCACCTGTGACCAGTCGAAACGCCAGCTCCAATTATCGACCGCTGTTCCTGGAATGTTCATCCTGTGCTTGCCATCCAAAGACAGCAAGTCCTGCATTGGAATAATCGCCAAACAGGCAACAGATGCCAGTGCTGAACGAATTAGCGGCCAAGGCATGGTTTCAGTGGGGTAGCCAAGATATTCAGCCAGGTGGCTTTGTACCTCAGCCGACGAAGACTCATACCAACCAACACTAGTATCGTTATCGTGTGTGCCGGTATAAACAACGCTATCTAAGGTTTGGTTGTGAGGCAGGTATGGATTGTCTGCATCACCTCCAAAGGCAAATTGCAGAATTTTCATACCCGGCAAATTATGATTTTTACGTAGCGCATCCACTTCTGCAGTAATAATTCCCAGGTCTTCAGCCACTAACGGCAAGGGATCAAACTCTTTATGCAGCGATTCGAATAATTCATCGCCCGGTGCCTTGACCCAGTGACCATTGATGGCTGTTTCCTCATGAGCAGGGATTTCCCAATAGGCCTCAAATCCACGAAAATGATCGATGCGCACCCATTCAAACATTTCAAGTTGGGTGGCCATACGCGTCTTCCACCACTTGAAATCATCCGCCTGCATTTTGTCCCAGCGGTAATGGGGGTTACCCCAACGCTGGCCTGTCTCAGAAAAATAATCTGGCGGCACACCAGCAACCACCTCAGCCTTACCATGTTCGTCGAGACTGAAGTATTCGCGATGCGCCCAAACCTCGGCACTGTCATGAGCAACAAAAATTGGCATGTCGCCAAACAGAATCACACCACGGTTACGCGCATATTCATGCAGCAGGCCCCACTGACGAAAAAAGACAAACTGCTCAAAGCGAACATATTCAATCGCTTCTGCCAGAATCGGCTCGACCTCAGCTAAAGCGCTCTCTTCATGATCTCTAAATGCATCCGGCCAATTCAGCCAATGGGCATTACCATGTGCCTGACGAATCGCCTGAAACAGGGCGTAGTCCTGCAACCAGTGTTTGTTGCTCTCGGCAAAATCATCATACTCGGCCCGCATACCGTCATCGGCCAAAGTCTTGAACCCCTGGTAGGCTTGTCTAAGCATGGCCAGCCGATACTCAACAAAGTTTTTCGGTTCAGCCTCCAAAGCTGCTGCCAACAAACCCCACTCCTGCAGCAATTCAAGATTGATTAACAGCGGATTACCCGCATGCACCGATAAACCCTGGTAAGGGGAGAAATCACCATGGGTCGGCACCAGAGGTAACATCTGCCAGACACTAATACCTGATGCTGCGAGAAAATCGATAAACTTATAAGCATCCCCGCCCAGATCACCACAACCAACACCACCGGGAAGTGAGGTTGGGTGCAGCAGCACCCCGGCGCGGCGACGACTGAGAGGCGTTTCGATTGCGACCACTTAAGCCTGCCCTTGTCGCATTACACCACCTGCAGCAGGATCACCACCGCCGTGGGTAAAGGCATGAGCAAGATGTTCCGGCGGCTCTTCAGCCAACATTTGATATAGCGTTGCCAGTTGCATTCGGTAGAGGCGCTCAAAGTCACGCACTGCATCGGAAGGATTATAGTCGCCAAACCACCAAAACCAGTCCGAGCCTTCACAAATACCCAATTGACGTTCAGCATTTTCAAGCTGTTCGGTTGTTAACCGGCCACTCGCCACCACACTATCAAAGCAACGCTTGGCTTCAACCAACATGTCCCAGCCGCGGTTCTTGTCCTGTTCACCGATCCATGTCGAGAATGTCCCATAAACCCAGCTACCAGGAACAATATGCGGCAACTCATCTGAGGCAGGGGCCTGATCCAGGCACTCTGAAAAAGTTGTCAGTTGCAGTTTGGGGTTGGCCGATAATTGAGCATATAAAGTGCTGAGAAAGTAATAGGCATTCTCGGGAAAATATTCCCAGGCATTTTCACCATCAAGGATAATTGACACCACCCTCTCTGGGTTGTCGACACTGACATCGGCGATATTTTCCAGATGATGCATAAAATCAGCAACCGCATCATCAGCATGCCAGTTCGAATATTTAAACCCAATAGAGTCGGATAGGCCATCATCACGAAAAAAGCAGCCTATTTTCTGTCCTTCGGGCAAATAAGGTTTATGAATATCCTGATGTTCGCGCAAGTGCGAGGGGGTTTGCTCAAGATTCAAACTATTGCGCAACACGCTCTCGCCACTGGCCGCCCAACGCAGGCCATGCTTGTCCAGGAGATTTAAAGTGCCCATACACATGGAACCTTCAGAAGGCCAACAGCCTGGCGGACGAAAACCAAAATAACGCTCAAAGGTTTGCAGTCCCTTTTCAATATGCCACTCAGTCCTTGCTTCTCCTCCCGGGTACTTATCCACTAAGGGTAGAGGTGCCCCGGGCATAGCCTCATGAGCACTCTTAATATCGAGCAACAATGGCATGATTGGATGCGCATACGGAGTAAAAGAAAGTTCTACCTGACCATTTTCTGCTAAACGTCGATAGCGTTCGATTACACCACTCAGCAACTCACTAATCACCGTCATTAATTCACGCCGGTCATGTAAGCTGAAACAACTTCCCTTTTGCATCAACGCCTTGATGCGAGCATCACGACGCCGTACTGTTTCACCCATCCAGCCAAGGTGATACCAGGTCACAATATCGGCCATATATTGTTCGCTGACATAATCCCAGTCATCTGGCACATCCATCAAACGATTGGCCATCTTAGCCAGGCGCTGAAAATTGGGAAAGCGTTTAATAATTGTACCTTCATTTGCGCGCAAACATGCCTTGACCAGCATAATTCGCTGTTCAGAGTCCTCGGGCAGTGCTGGACTCACCAGGGCCGATAACAGATGGTCCTGTATCGCTTTACCTTCACGCAAAAAAGCCTCTACCTGTTTAGCGTAATCATCCAGCTGTTCGAGCAGGATAGGGGCAAAATTGACTACCGCCTTGGCGGCAGGCACCTCCTCAAGATGTGCCGCCATATCAACATAATCCTTAATGGCATGCAGATAAGTCCAGGGCAGGATGTATTCATTGGTTGAAGGATCAAAATAATTAGGTTGGTGCATGTGCCAACACAGCACCACCTTTAAGCGTGAATCAACGGACATAATGCAATTCTTGCCCCAACATTTCAGGTACTACCAGCACCACACCACCTTCACTAACATGAAAACGCTCAGCATCGGCAACTGGGTCTTCACCAATCACAGTTCCCGCCGGAATCTTACAGCCCTTGTCGATAATCGCCTTGCGAATTCGGCAATTCTCACCAATATCCACATCCGGCAAGATCACTGACTCATCGACCTCGGAATACGAATGGACACGAACATGAGAAAACAACAACGATCTACGCACGGTGGCACCGGATATCAAACAACCACCGGAAACCATTGAGTCAATCGCCTGGCCGCGTCGCCCCTCATCATCAAATACAAATTTAGCTGGCGGCAGTTGCTCCTGATAAGTCCAGATAGGCCATTCACGATCATATAGATTCAGCTCAGGCGTTACCTCAATAAGCTCCATATTGGCCGACCAGAAGGCGTCGACAGTACCCACATCGCGCCAGTAACCCTGGCTATCAGACTGAACATCGCGAAACGAATAAGAGAAGACACGATAATTTTCAATAACAGCGGGAATAATATCCTTGCCGAAATCATGACTGGAATCCGGATCATCAGCATCACGAATCAACTGTTCATATAGAAAACGAGTATTGAAGATATATATCCCCATCGATGCCAATGCCACATCGTCACGCCCCGGAATTGGCTCAGGGTTTTCAGGCTTTTCGTTAAAATCAACAATCCGGCCATCGCCGTCAACACTCATCACGCCAAAGGCCTTAGCCTGCTCCAATGGCACTTCAAGGCAACCAATGGTCATATCGGCTTCGCTCTCGGCATGTTTGGCCAGCATAGCGCCATAATCCATTTTATAGATGTGATCGCCTGCCAGCAGCAAGACATACTCGGGGTTGTGGGTGCGAATGATATCGATATTCTGATACACCGCATCGGCGGTACCAGAATACCAAGACTCCTGAAGACGTTGTTGCGCAGGTAACAGTTCAATGAACTCATCAAACTCGCCACGAAAATAACCCCAGCCCTGCTGGATATGGCGAATCAACGAATGTGATTTATATTGTGTGACAACACCAATACGGCGAATGCCTGAGTTGATACAATTTGAAAGTGGGAAATCGATAATTCTAAATTTTCCACCAAAAGGAACTGCCGGTTTTACTCGCCAAGTAGTTAACTGTTTTAATCGGGTTCCCCGCCCACCGGCAAGAATTAGTGCGAGCGTATCGCGAGTTAAACGACTAACAAAACGCGCATCATTCTGAGACATCTCTCCACCCCTTATTTGTAGTAGTTTGAGGTATGCACCGACACTTCCAGTCATGTCATTTAATGCAACCATCAAAACATTGAAAGCGTAGAACTTATGCTATCATCTTTTTAACTACTGTAACGGTGATATTTGAGAATGACTACGAAGAAAACATCAATGATTTCTCCTGAACTGCAACGTATTCTCGATGCAAATCATCACGACCCGTTCTCAACTTTAGGCCGTCACTCCGATGGCAAAAAAGAAATCGTTCGCACCTTTATTCCTCGCGCTAAACAAGCACAAATTGCCGACACCAAAACCCAGCTAGAACGTCTCGGCAACACCGATCTATTTCAATGGTCAGGCGAGCCGGGGCAATTACAAAAACATTACCGCATCAACTGGTTGGATGAAAACGGTCAGACCCACACAAATTACGACCCATATTGTTTTGAACCGGTTTTATCTGAATTTGACCTGCATCTGTTCGGCGAAGGCAAGCACTGGCACGCCTATCACTTCCTTGGCGCCCGCGTGATTGAAGTGGATGGCATCGAGGGAGTTTTATTTGCCACCTGGGCACCCAATGCCGAACGCATTAGCGTTGTTGGCGATTTCAATAACTGGGACGGCCGCTGCCACCCAATGCGTAGCCGCGGCGATTGCGGCATTTGGGAGCTATTTATACCCGAACTGACTGCTGGCAGCATCTACAAATTTGAAATTCGCTCTCGCATCAACAACCAGTTACTAGTTAAAACCGACCCTTATGGCCGCGCCTTTGAATTGCGCCCTGGCACAGCATCCGTTGTTGCCTCAGACAACGAGTACCAGTGGAACGATGACGCCTGGGTTGATCATCGTGAAAAGCGTGACTGGCTACATGAGCCCATGTCCATCTATGAAGTCCACCTGGGTTCCTGGCAAAAAGACGAACAAGGCAACTTCCTAAATTATCGTGAACTGGCAAACCGGCTAGTCGAACACGTCAAGCAATTGGGCTTTACTCATATTGAACTGCTGCCCATTACCGAACATCCCTTTGACGGCTCATGGGGCTACCAAACCACGGGTTACTACGCCCCCACCAGTCGTTTTGGCTCACCAGATGATTTTCGTTATTTCGTTGATTACTGCCATGCCAACAGCATCGGCGTGATGCTGGACTGGGCCCCAGGCCATTTCCCCAAGGATGCCTTTGCCCTTGCGCGTTTTGATGGCAGCGCCCTCTATGAACACGAAGATCCACGCCTAGGTGAACACAAAGACTGGGGCACACTAATTTTTAACTACGGCCGCAATGAAGTACGCAACTTCCTCTTTTCCAGCGCCTTGTACTGGCTAGAGGAGTTCCATATCGATGGTCTTCGCGTTGATGCAGTCGCCTCCATGCTTTATCTCGACTATTCACGGGAAGCGGATGAATGGATACCAAACAAATACGGTGGTCGTGAAAACCTCGAAGCCATACAATTCATGCGTCAGCTCAATGAAGTCACCCATGAAAAACACCCTGGTAGTCTGATCATGGCTGAGGAATCCACCTCTTGGCCAATGGTGTCACGGCCAATCTATCTGGGTGGACTGGGCTACAGCATGAAATGGAATATGGGCTGGATGAACGACACGCTGGACTATTTCAGCAAAGACTCAATTCACAGACACTATCACCACGACTTGTTGACCTTCAGCCTGCTATACGCCTTTACTGAGAACTTCATACTACCCTTCTCACATGACGAGGTTGTCCACGGCAAAGGTTCCATGCTTTATAAAATGCCTGGTGATGAATGGCAGCGCTTTGCCAACCTACGCCTGCTCTATTGTTATATGTTCACACACCCAGGCAAGAAACTGCTGTTCATGGGCTGTGAATTTGGCCAAGGCAACGAGTGGAATGAAGCAGAAGAGCTGGATTGGTATGTCCTGGACTATCCATTGCATAAAGGCGTACAAAACATTGTTGGCGACCTAAACAAGCTCTATTGCAACACCCCGGCACTGCATAAGCACGACTTTGACGGCCAGGGTTTTGAATGGATTGACTGCCACGATGCGTCACAATCGGTCTTAACCTATATGCGCCGTGATGGTGACGACACCGTTCTGGTGGTACTCAACTTCACACCTGTACCAAGAAACAACTACCGAATCGGCGTTCCTTCTGAGGGTATCTATGAAGAAATTCTGAATAGCGATTCTGAGTACTATGGCGGCAGCAACCTCGGTAATAGCCAGCATATTCAGAGTCAGCCACAGGAATGGATGAATCAATCCCATTCACTAGATTTGACACTACCACCATTGGCATCAATCATCCTGCGCAAAAAGAAGGGATAGCTTTTCAGACTGGTTTTGCTGCCAACAGCATTATGACCAGCAAAAATAACGGCCAGCACCACTGCCACAACGGTGGTTTATCGGCCACATCTATTTCAAGCTCATCACATCGACTCTGATCAGCCTGGCGTACAACACCAGCGACCAAGTCGGCAGCGACAGCAGCAAATGATTTAATATCGCCCTTATCGACTTCAGCCTGCTCAATCTGTGCAGCGACTTGCCTCTGCACATCAGCAACCCTGCCCAACACCAGGGCAAGCCGCACCGCAAATCGCTCACGCGGTAACCCCAACACCTGCAATGGCGCGCCCAACCAATAAAGCGCCGCAATCAGCTGTTCTCGCGGTGTCACCAGTAACAACCAATGAACTGCCGCAATAATTAATATCAATGCCAGCAAGCGTTGCCCGCCTTGCTGAAGCCCTTCCACACTAGGTTGCCAGGAGGGGTCAAAGGCCCCAGAAAACAAAGGCACCCCAGGAGTAAGCCACGCATATATAAATAGAATTGATAGCAAGAACCAGCGCATGCGCCGTAACATTTGCAGAAAACCAGGTAGGTCACAATTAGCCGTGGCGATATAAAGCCCTATTACGCTAAAAGTTGCCACACCCAACTGAGAAAAACCGCCCAAGGCAAGAAATAAGCTGAATATTACAAAGCAGATAATGCGAAAAACCGGATGCACATAATCGTACCATCCGGTTTTAGTATTCATAAAGAAAGAAAAGAAAAACTAGGAGATTTGCTGCTTAAGCTGCTCAGCCTCTTGGCGCTGGTCATCATCACCCTCACCTACAACCTCATCCAGAATTGAACGAGCACCATCCTGATCACCCATATCAATATAGGCCTTGGCCAAGTCTAGTTTGGTACCAACCATATCACCAGAATTGTCGAAGATATCGTCATTACCTTCATCGGCCATCTGACTGAAATCCATTTCACCAAGATTGGCAATATCAGCTAACGGATCAAAGTCCGCCTCCAACTCGCTGACAACAGATTTCTTTACAGCAGTATCCACTTCAACCCCTGACTCAGCCACATCAGAATCTGCCTCGCCACTTAAAGGCATATCCAGATCAATCGAGTTATCTTCATCACCCGGCTTTCTGGCGCTATCTAGCAGCCCATCAGTTTCACCATCTACATCACGAGATGAAAAAACCGACTGCGCCGCTTCAACGTCCCAAGATTCACTTGCACCACTTGAAAACGCATCCAGGTCGACCTCAGCAGGAGTATTTTCTGTGTTATCTAAATGCTGGTCGTCTTCAGCCAGTGACAACACCGGCTTAGCCACAGCTTCGGACTCATCAAAACCCTCTGACACTTCATCCGGAATAGCCGCCTCTTCACCACTAAAGCCTAAATCCGCAACCTGTGCGTCAGCCTTTCCAGTAGCCAGCCCATCAAGCTCCCCCAAGATGCCGTCTTCCAGGGAATCAGACAACTCAGCCCCTAGATCCAGAATATCATCCTCCTCAACCTCTCCACCGAGATCTACAAGCTCATCGGTAATAGATGCGATATCCTCACTTGCCAGATCACGTTTCTCAACACCTGTCGACCCAGCATCAAACTCCAGAGCCTCATCAATAACATCCAGCCCACTCAATCCATCTGGCAAATCGGCAGCATCAGAAACCGCTTCAAGCCCATCAGCACCCAGATCAAGATCGTCAAGCCCTGTATCTGTTACAGCCCCCTCATCTGCGGCACTCAAATCCAGGTCTAAATCAAGATCAAGCTCATCAAGTGAAATATCATCTATTTCAGCTGCCAAGTCTGAGCTTCCTAGACCATCAAGCTCACCTAACTCATCAGCAACATCAGCCAAACCAGATAACCCTAAACTTTCAGCCAGATCACCATCGCTTTTCTCAACATCGTCAGCTGCGAGAGGTTGAGGATCATCAAAACTCAGTTCTTCACCACTATCTGAAGGCTCAAAGCCTAAATCACTTTCAGTCAAACCACCTTCAGCGACAGCCCCACCTGCAAATAACGGGTGATCAGGCAACAATTCGCGCCCCATCTCCACAACCTGATTCCACATACCCTCGTCTTGACCCGCCAGCACCGCGTAAAGTGATTCAGCCTGAGCTTCAAACGAATCCACATCTTTGGTGGCGTGATAAATTTCCAGCAATTTAACCTTCAACTCATGACGGTCTGCATCAGCACTAATCGCTTCTTTCAGCAAAGCTTCAGCCTGCTCATAACGTCGATAGGCAAGATAGACATCAGCCTCTGCAATTGGGTCTATCTCACTCTCTTCAGCGTGAATCGCTCCCAAACCACCACCAAAATCATCAATTGAAACATCATCTACTTCTGTAGACGCTACATCAGAATCAGCTTCAGGTGGCTGTGAAGCCACAGCGTCCTTAGCAACATCATCCGACTTTTTATCGGCAACCACTCCTATCGGGGCTATTGCAGGAAATTCATCATCAGCACCGGCCTGATTACGGCGACGCATAATTAAAGCAACAATTAGCAACAACACAACCACCCCGCCACCAGCGGCCATGTACATTGGATTGGTCGGGTTTGCCAGAATGTCATCAATCAAGCTAACTGGAACAGGCTCCGGCTGAACAACAGGCTTAGCAGTCTGCTTGGGCGCAACAACTGCATCTACTTCAGGCTTAACAGCATCCAAAGTTGCTTCTGCTGCATCAACCTGTTGTTTTAGCTGAGCATCTGCCTGCAACGCTCCCAGGCTATCATCCTTAAGGGTTAATAATTTTTGTACAGACTGAAGCTGCTTCTCAAGCTCATCAAGACGTAAGCGCAGGTCTGAATTTTCCTGACCACGTGCCTCTGATGTCTCCAAGGCTACCGCCAATTGACGCTGTAAAGACTCCACAGCATCACTGGCCGCACCAGAGCCAGCACCTGAACGTACCTTAGCCTCCTCTTCAGGCGTCAACAACTGCAAGCGAGCCTCTGTCGGAGTTGATGCGATCACTGCCGGAGCGGCTGCGGGTGTACTGACTTTTTCTACGGTCGAGGCAGATGTTGGCGCAACAACACGCTGCTGGCGACCAATAGCAGAAGATTTGCCTCTTGCCGCCTGCCAATCCTGATATTGACGATTAGCTTCAGCAGCAGCCTGTTGTTTAGAAAGCTCGGTGATTATCTCCATCTCTGGCGTGCGCAGAATATGGCCCGCCTTGAGATTATTAATATTGTTATTGCCAAAGGCTTCTGGGTTTTCCTTTAACAAACCAATCATCATCTGCGGCACGCTGACAGAGCTATCTGACCGCATATCCCGGGCAACGCCCCAAAGAGTGTCCTGGCGACTGGTTGGGCCATAACTTCCCGCTGGCGACACTCGTGATTGTGTAGCTACAGCAGCCGTTGATGTCTGCCTCACGACTTGAGCCGGCAGAGTTGTTGCGGCACTAATACGGCCAACCTGCTGCTCTTTTTCAAACACGGGAGGATCAAGCAGCAGAGTGTATTCACGCATCATCTGGCCGCTAGACCAGTTAATCATCAGAATAAAATCGAGAAAAGGCTCTTTGATAGCCTTGCTGGAAACAACCTTAATATATGGAGCACCAGCGCCAGAGTTAACCACCTCAAACTCAAGCTCGCGCAATATCGGCAAACGATCAATACCAATACGCTCAAAAGCCTCACGCGAGCCTAACGATACGCCCAGAGTTTTAAGTTCACTTTGCGTTGCTGAAAACAACTTGATTTTAGCATCCAGAGGTTCATTTAAGGCCGTACTTACCTCAATTTCACCCATACCCAAAGCATGAACAAGACCTGATGTCACCATCATGCATGCGCTTAAGGCAACTGCTAATCGACGTTTTTTAAATCCCTTAGTCAATATCCCGATCCTGATTTTCGTCCCAACATAACATCCAGCCATCCTATATAACGGCTATCGTTCGTTTTTTTTGAACATTTAGCTATTTTTTTTGAACCAGGCCATAAAATTCACCCATTCCCCATAAAAAAGCTAGAATCACTTCCTTGATACTCAGTTCAGATATTCTTTTATCAAAATTTCGGCAATCTGAATACTGTTAAGGGCTGCACCCTTGCGTACGTTATCGGCAACCAACCACAAATCGATACCTTTTTCATGGCTACTATCCAGACGCAACCGGGAAACCAAAACAGTATCCTCACCTACAGCATCAGTCGCCGGCCCAGGGACATCGTCTAACATCAAGTTTACGGCTGGCGCCTTATCCAACAAATCAGCGGCCTTGTCTACGCCTATGTACTCAACCGTCTCAATATGCAGCACCATTGCATGACCATGAAAAACAGGCACTCGCACGCAAGTAGCATTCAGCGGCACTTCCTGCTCCAGAATCCGGCCAGCTTCCCAACCCAACTTCACTTCTTCACGACTATACCCATCATCAAGAAGCGCACCAATTTGCGGTAATAGATTGAAGGCAATCTGCTTTTCAAAAACCTTGCTTTCCATGCTTTTCAGATTAAACATAGCAGTGGATTGCTTGGCCAGTTCTTCCACCCCAACCTTATCCTTACCTGAAACGGCCTGCAAGGTAACGGCATTGATCCGGGCGATACCTGCCGCGTCAAATAAAGGCTTGAGCACAGTGGTTAGCAAGATAGCATTGGTGCCTGGACCAGCGATGATATTCTGTGCAGCATAGCCTGCCAACTTTTCTGGATTAACCTCCGCCACTACCAACGGCACATCATCCTCAAGCCTGAAACAAGGACTGTCATCAATAACAACACATCCGGCAGCTGCTGCCTTGGGGACAAATTCTTCCGCCAAGACCTCATCAAGACAAAAAAAGGCCAACTCTACCTGAGAAAAATTGAATGACTCCAATGGCTCAACCTTCAGATGGCGATCTTTATAAGTGACTCTGCCACCGGCATCATCAGCCACTGCATAGATGGAGGCAACGGGAAACCCCCGCTCCTCCAACAGGGTTAAAACTGCTTCACCGACCAAGGTATCGCAACCAACGACAGCGACGTTATAGGTCTTACTCATTCAACATCAATCCTCAAGAATAATACGCAACATGCGACGTAGCGGCTCGGCCGCACCCCACAACAGCTGATCACCGACAGTAAAAGCCGACAAATAATCGTTGCCCATACTCAGCTTACGCATCCGCCCCACTGGCACAGTCAATGTACCAGTCACCACCGCAGGCGTAAGATCATTCAAAGTAGCCTGCGGCTCATTTGGCACAACCTTTACCCAATCATTGTGACTGGCAATGATGTCACTGATCTCATCCAACGGTGCATCCTTAGTCATCTTGATAGTCAGTGCCTGAGAATGACAGCGCATAGCACCGATGCGGACACACAGACCATCAATCGGCACTGGATTAGCACTGCGACCGAGAATCTTATTGGTCTCAACCTCTGCCTTCCACTCTTCTTTACTTTGACCAGACGCCAGCGGCACATCTATCCAAGGGATCAAAGAACCAGCCAACGGCACCGGCCATGATTCGGTTGGGTAATCGCTTGAACGAATAAACTCCGCAGTGCTTTTATCGATCTCGAGGATAGCAGAAGCAGGATCATTTAACAGTGTTTTAACGTTAGCATCAATCGCACCCATCTGCTGAATCAGCTCACGCATATTGCGAGCACCGGCACCTGAGGCCGCCTGATAAGTCATCGGCGTAATCCACTCCACCAACCCTTTCTCAAACAACCCACCAATTGCCATTAACATCAGACTGACGGTGCAGTTACCACCCACATAGGTCTTAACACCCTTGACCAGACCTTGCTTGATCACATCTTTATTGACCGGATCGAGCACAATAATGGCGTCATCCTTCATTCGCAACGCCGAAGCAGCGTCAATCCAGTAACCATCCCAACCAGCAGCACGTAGTGGTGCATAGATTGCTTTAGTGTAATCGCCGCCCTGACAGGAGATGATCACATCCATGGCTTTCAGCTCATCGATACTGTTGGCATCTTTCAGAGCAGGCACATCCTTACCGACATTCGGACCCGGCTGCCCGGCCTGCGATGTGGTGAAGAAGACCGGTTCGATGTCAGCAAAATCATTATTGTCGCGCATACGCTGCATCAGTACAGAACCCACCATGCCACGCCAACCTATAAAACCGACTCGTTTCATTTTCTTATCTCTCTTTAAGTCTTATACCAAGGCTGCAACAACAGCATTACCCATTTCTGAGCAAGACACCTTCCTGGTACCTTCGGAAAAAATATCTACGGTACGATAACCATCGGCCAGCACCTTTTTCACAGCCGCATCGACGCGCTGGGCAGAAGCCTCATCGCCAAAAGTGTAGCGCAACATCATCGACACAGACAGGATGGTAGCCAACGGATTAGCGATATCTTTACCGGCAATATCAGGGGCTGAACCATGAATCGGCTCGTACATACCCTTGTTGTTTTCATCCAGTGATGCCGATGGCAGCATGCCGATAGAACCGGTCAGCATGGAGGCGGCATCAGACAAAATATCACCAAAAATATTACCGGTAACAATCACATCAAACTGTTTCGGCGCCCGCACCAGCTGCATGGCGGCGTTATCCACATACATGTGACTCAGCTCAACCTCGGGATAGTCTTTACTGACCTCAATGACAATTTCTTTCCATAATTCACTGCATTCCAGCACGTTAGCCTTCTCAACCGAGCAGAGTTTCTTGTCACGTTTCATGGCGATATCAAAAGCAACGTGTGCCACACGACGCACTTCAGACTCTGAATACAACATAGTATTAAAACCGACGCGCTCTGCTTTTCCATCTGGGCCGGGACGCTCCTCAATGCCACGTGGCTGACCAAAATAGATATCACCAGTCAATTCACGCACGATCATAATATCCAGACCGGAAACAACGTCAGGTTTCAGGCTAGAGGCCTCGGCCAGCTCAGGATAAAGCAGTGCTGGACGCAGATTGCCAAACAAATTCAGTTCCTTACGGATACGCAGCAGGCCACGCTCAGGACGCAAAGGACGATCCAGGCTATCGTACTGTGGGCCACCCACAGCGCCGAGCAACACAGCATCAGAGGCCTTAGCCAGTTCAAGCGTTGCATCAGGCAGTGGATCACCCGCAGCGTCAAAACCAGCACCACCAATCGCTCCTTCAGTCATCTCAATATCCAAACCGTGGTTGGCCTTTAATGCCTCAAGCACCTTAACCGCTTCACGAACAATCTCTGGGCCAATGCCGTCACCAGGCAATACTGCAATCTTTTTAGTCATGTTTCTCTCTCAAATTCTATTTATTAATTAGGCAAACAACCAAGGCGCCTCGGCCTTGCGTTTCTGTTCATAAGCTTTGATGTCATCAACACGCTGCAAGGTCAGTCCGATATCATCAAGACCGTTGAGCAGACAATATTTTCGAAACTCATCTACCTCAAAAGCAAATGATTGGCCCGATGGCGTTGTCACCGTCTGCTCTGATAAATCAATACTCAGGCGATAGCCTTCGCTGGCCTCTGTCTGCTGAAACAACTGCTCGACAATCGCGGCATCCAACACAATCGGCAAAATGCCGTTCTTAAAGCAGTTATTATAGAAAATGTCGGCAAAGCTTGGCGCAATAACGCAGCGAAAACCGTAATCTTCCAGCGCCCAAGGGGCATGCTCACGCGACGAGCCACAACCAAAATTATCACGCCCCAGCAGCACCTGGGCACCCTGATAACGGACCTGATTCAAGACAAAGTCAGGATTCAACGGCCGTTTGCTGTTATCCATACCAGGCTCACCATGATCAAGATAACGCCATTCATCGAACAGATTGGGGCCAAAACCGGAACGCTTAATCGATTTTAAAAACTGTTTCGGGATAATGGCATCGGTATCGACATTCGGCCTATCCAAAGGCGCGACCAAACCATCCAATTTTATAAACTTTTCCATGAATATTCCTCGCCTTTAATCCAATTCACGCACGTCAGTAAAATGCCCTGCAATCGCCGTTGCTGCCGCCATGGCCGGCCCGACCAAATGAGTGCGACCGCCCTGGCCCTGGCGACCTTCAAAGTTTCGGTTTGAGGTAGAGGCGCAACGCTCACCCGACTCCAAACGGTCAGCATTCATCGCCAGACACATGGAACAACCCGGCTCACGCCATTCAAACCCAGCTTCAACAAAAATCTTGTCCAGCCCTTCTGCCTCCGCCTGCTGCTTGACCAAACCAGAACCCGGCACCACCATCGCCAGTTTAACGCTGACCGCCACCTTACGGCCCTTGGCCACTGCTGCGGCGGCGCGCATGTCTTCGATACGCGAGTTGGTGCAGGAGCCAATGAAAACCTTATCTACGGCAATCTCATTGATTGGTGTATCCGCCGTCAGGCCCATATAGGTCAAAGCCTTTTCCATGCCGGTGCGTTTTACCGCGTCAGCCTCACCGGCCGGATTAGGCACCTTGTCGCCAACGGCCACCACCATTTCGGGCGATGTACCCCAGGTCACCTGAGGCTGAATATCTGCTGCATTTAATTCGATCACTGCATCAAACTTGGCATCGTCATCGGAATGCAGATCAGCCCAATCGGCAACCGCTGCGTCCCATTGATCTGCAGAGGGTGCATAGGGACGACCTTTGACGTATTCAATGGTCTTGTCATCCACTGCCACCATACCGGCGCGGGCACCCGCCTCAATAGCCATATTGCAGACAGTCATCCGTCCTTCGATGGACAAATCGGTAATTGCCTCACCGGCAAACTCAATGGCATAACC
>Ga0316207_10000512_pt1 | contig 61360 bp, 51 predicted proteins | sample 6weekpyrite_MG_FD_204943 | JGI IMG/M metagenome (GOLD analysis project Ga0316207, IMG submission 204943) | Microbial mat bacterial communities from mineral coupon in-situ incubated in ocean water Damariscotta River, Maine, United States -... | ecosystem: Environmental > Aquatic > Marine >...
TTCTAACGCATTGTAAAGCCCTAATTTAAGCTTTTTCAATGCCTTTCAAACCCTTGCGACTTACTTTCCCTCTGCCCTTCAGCTAAATCTGAATCCGTTTGCCTTAACGAGGTGGCGCATTCTACAGACTTAACCGGGGGCGTCAACTTCTTTTTGAAACTTTTTACATAAAACGTTTTTCCGAAAAAAACGATTAACGACACACTATTATTTAAGTGTTATTTTTGCGATTTTTTTCTTGCCTGCCTGCACAATATAAGTGCCCGCCGATAAGCGCTGCTTCGCATCGACAACCTGCCAGTCAACTTTCACCCGCCCATTAGTTAACATGTCTTTTGCTTGCGCGGAGTTTTGCGCGAGATTGGTTTTGTTGATAATGGCCGACACCGGCATATTATCCTGCCCATCTAATTCAACCTCAAGCTCAGGCGTGCCTTCGGGCAATTCACCCTCTTTGATAATATTACCTGCGGATTTATCCGCCGTCGCCGCAGCCTCTTCTCCGTGAAACCGGGTAATGAGTTCTTTCGCCAATTCTATTTTTATATCTTTAGGGTTGCGCCCTTTCTCCATTTCCTGCTTCAAGCTTTCGATATCATTGATTGAACGAAAACTCAGTAATTCGTAATAACGCCAAATCAAAGAATCCGGCATCGAGACTATTTTGGCAAACATTTCACCTGGCGCGTCGGTTATCCCAATATAGTTATTCAGCGACTTGGACATTTTATTCACCCCATCCAAACCTTCTAATAAAGGCATCATTAAAATAGTTTGCGGGGCTTGCCCGTAATGCTTCTGTAACTCACGCCCCATTAAGAGGTTAAATTTTTGATCTGTGCCGCCGAGCTCAACATCGGCTTTCATCGCCACCGAGTCATAACCCTGCACCAGTGGATACAAAAACTCGTGTATCGAAATGCTCTGCTCGGCTTTATAGCGTTTTTTAAAATCATCGCGCTCTAACATACGTGCCACGGTTTGCTGGCCAGCGAGTTTTATCATCCCCGCCGCACCCATTTCATTCATCCACTGTGAATTGAAAACAATATTGGTTTTGTCTTTGTCGAGAATTTTAAATACTTGCTGCTGATAGGTTTCGGCATTCGCCGCTACCTGCTCTTCGGTCAATGGCGGGCGTGTTGCACTTTTACCCGTGGGATCACCAATCATGCCGGTGAAGTCGCCAATTAAAAACAATACCTCATGGCCTAAATCCTGAAACTGTCGCAGCTTGTTAATTAATACCGTATGCCCCAAATGCAAATCGGGTGCCGTGGGGTCGAAACCCGCCTTGATTCTTAGGGAGCGTCCCGACTCCAGTTTTTTTATCAGCTCATCTTCAACCAGAATTTCTTCCGCGCCGCGTTTGATAATCGCCAGTGACTCATCTACAGATGGCATAATGTCTCCACATTTACGTTACAACTTAATAAAGCATGGTCTTATACAAGAGCAACCGGAATATGGCAACAGTTAAAACAGGACTTTTAACAATACTCCCCGCATGCTTATTTTTGAATGCATGTACAGATAGCCGCGATAAATCTGAATACATTGTTAATCAACCCGCTAAAAGCGTCTCCATTGTGGCGGTAGGTGACATTATGCTCGGCGGCACCGCCCAGGAAGTTTTACTCAAAGAGGGTTATGACTATCCATTTAAAAATGTTGCACCACTACTGAAATATGCAGATATTGTGATGGGTAACTTAGAGGGGCCGCTCACATCCATTTGCAATAGCTCAATGAATTTAGATAAACAGTATGTGTTTCGCTCGCCCGCCGATAAAGTTGCACCGGCACTCAGCAAAGCCGGCTTTAATCTGTTGAGCCTGGCCAATAACCATATTCTCGATTATGGCGTAATCGGCATGAACGATACAATCGACGCATTAAACCAGCACCGCATTAACTACTTAGGTGCGGGTAACAATATTCACGAAGCAAGGGCCGGCACTATTATTAACCCCCCCCCAGTTAATAAAAACCGCAAGCTGGGATTTTTAAGCTATTCCCTAACCTTTCCCGAATCTTTCTGGGCCACTAGCAACTCAGCCGGCACCGCATTCGGCCACCAGCAACAAATTTCCGACGACATTAAACGCTTGGGCAAACTCGCCGACAGCGTGATTGTTTCTTTTCACTGGGGACGTGAAAAGACCACCAGGCTTAGACCCTACCAACCCAAACTTGCTCGCGCCGCAATTGATGCCGGTGCCAGCGTAGTTTTAGGCCACCACCCTCACATTTTACAGGCTATCGAACAATATAACGGCGGGTTGATTATTTACAGCTTGGGTAATTTTGTATTCGGTTCTTACAGCCCCGATGCTAAAACCAGTGTCGTGGCCCGCATTACTTTATTAGACGGACATTTTTATAGTGCTGAATTCACACCTATTAATGTCTTTAATTCAGAAGTCATATTTCAACCCAAAATACTCACAGGTGACGCTGCGACAGCAGTAATTGATCACATTAATCAGCTTTCACAGGCTACAAATACTCGATTAGATCAACAAAATTCCCGCGGATACTTGCATGCATCAAAAAATAAAATACAATCTTTACTCCGCAGCAATTGATTTTCCTCGCATTTCGAGCTATTTTATATTAAAAAATCGTAGATAAATCCGTGAATTACAATAACTTTATAAACAAAGACATTCGAAATAGACCGCAACTAGAGTCACAACAACGCCATCCCGCGCTGCGCTGGGGGATGCTGGCCGCCGGTTTTGCAGTGATTGGCGTTGTTATCGCGAGCACCGGTAACAATGAAAAAGCCGAAGATATTATCACGGTAAGTGAGATGGAAATCATTCAAAACTTGCCGGCAGAAAATATCGCTACCGAAATACAAGCCATCTCGGTTGATGCACAACCGGTATTACCTGCACACGAAACGTATCGGACCATTAACCAAAAAAAACCATCGCGTAATATTTCTATCTCTGATGAAGATAATAACAGTGACGCTTCAGCAGAATCGACAACTGAAATAATTGAAACCGAATCTACCGAATTATCGCTGAACGAAACAGACAAACCCAAATGGCAATCACTAAAAGTAAAACGCGGCGATAGCTTATCTGTTTTATTTGATCGTGCAAAAATCAAACCCGCACAGTTACTTGAATTAATGAAACTGTCAAAAGCGCGTGAGCTTAAGCGCATTCATCCCGGCGATGTTATAAAAATTATCGGCAATGACGACGGCAAACTACTAGCATTAAATTATCAAATTGATGGCGTGCGTTATTTACAAGTCGAGCGCGAAGACGAACAGTTAAGTGCGAAAATTCTTAAACATCATATTGAAGTTCGCAACGCATTTGCTTCGGGCGAAATAGAGTCTTCATTGTTTCTAGCATCGGCAAAAGCCGGGCTATCACAAAATACCACAATGGAACTGGCGAATGTTTTTGGCTGGGACATCGACTTCGCACTGGATATTCGCAAAGGCGATAAGTTTACGGTTATCTATGAACAGCGATTTAAAAACGGCACTAAAATTAAAGATGGTAATATTTTAGCCGCCGAATTTGTTAATCAGGGAAAAGTTTTTCGCGCATTACGTTACTCAGACCCAGTGACAAATTACACCGGTTATTATTCGCCCGATGGGCATAGTTTACGCAAAGCTTTTTTACGCAGCCCGGTTAAATTCAGCCGCATAAGCTCACGCTTTACCACCAAACGTTACCACCCGATTTTGCATCGTTTTCGTTCGCATAAAGGCGTTGATTATGCAGCTGGGCGAGGCACGCCGATTCGTGCATCGGGCGATGGAAAAATTATTCACAAAGGCAATAAAGGCGGGTATGGCAGAACAGTTATTATTAAACACGGTAGCCGATACACTACACTGTATGCACATTTGAATAGTTATAACCGAAAAATTCGTTCGGGCAAACGTGTTAAACAGGGGCAAATTATTGGCTATGTTGGTTCCAGTGGCTTAGCATCCGGCCCGCACTTGCATTATGAATTTCGGGTGAATGGCGTACATCGCAATCCATTGACGGTAAAGTTCCCGAGCACTAAACCCATTGCAAAACGTTATCGCGAAAATTTTGAATTAACAACTAAAAGTTATGTCGCGCAACTGGATGTTTTGTCACGTAGCACATTGGCACTTAATGACAATTAAACCTTAACTCCATTGCTTACGACTATGTCAACATACCCGTCGTTAAGGCCCAATTAAATTACCCTAAAAACATGAGCGAACTTTATATAGGCTTAATGTCAGGCACCAGCATGGATGGCATCGATGCCGCACTGGTTGAGTTCGACAATAATAAAATAAAACTCCTCGTCACCCACTGTCACGAAATACCCACTGAGCTAAAAAACAAATTAAAACAACTTTGCCAAGATGACAAAACCGCAAGCATAGACTTGCTGGGTGAAACTGACACCGAAACGGGAATTGTATTTTCTGAGGCTGTAAAGGCTTTACTAAAACGCTCCAACACCAAAGCCGAACACGTTATCGCCATCGGCTCACACGGCCAAACTATTCGCCACCAACCAAATATTAAAAATAATTTTTCATTGCAAATTGGCGATGCAAATAGGATTAGCTACAACACCGGCATTACCACGGTTGCCGACTTCCGCCGCAAAGACATGGCAGCAGGCGGCGAAGGCGCACCACTAGCCCCGGCATTTCATCAGCAGGTTTTTCATTCAACGAATGAAAATAGAGCCGTTTTAAATATTGGTGGCATCGCCAACATCACCTACCTTACCTCCAGGCAAAATAATAACTGCTCCGGCTTTGATACGGGCCCGGGCAACACCCTAATGGACGCATGGATTCAGAAGCACAAAAATACTGCCTATGATAAAAATGGAGCTTGGGCCGCGAGCGCCAAACCGGATAAAAATTTTCTCGCACAATTAATGACAGACAGTTTCATTTCGAGCAAGCCACCAAAAAGCACAGGCCGTGAACACTACCATTTAAACTGGCTAGAAAAACAGCTTTCTAATTTTAAACACCTGAGCACAGCACAGGTTCAGGCGAGCTTGTGCCAGTTCACCTGCAACAGCATTGTTGCCGCGATTAAAAATAACCCGGTCGATATTAGTACGCTCATTATTTGTGGCGGCGGCGTGCATAACAAACACTTGATACAATTACTTTCTAGCGAACTAAAAAATATAGATGTAATTTCAAGCGAGAACTTTGGCGTTTCACCCGATTGGGTAGAGGCGATGGCATTTGCCTGGTTGGCCAGACAGACGATGAATAATTTACCGGGAAATATTCCTGACGTTACCGGTGCAAATAAAGCGGTTGTACTGGGTGCTATTTATTCTGGATGATTTCAAAACCAATACCCATTCACTGGAAAAGAACTTTGCAGCCAGAGAACAATCAACACTAGTTAATTAAAAATAATTGCTCTCTACCACCGTTTTTGCTTGCCCTTAATCAATACACATACCCACTCTCTGGTTTTATCTTTGCGCATATACCTTAATAAGGCACACTCTTCAAAAGTATATTGATGCCATCAACCAACCCCACCCAATGGAAACTTTACTTAATATGATCGAGATCAACTATAAAAATAATAATTAAATGGCCTTAAACAGTAAAGTGACATATCTGGTTCAAATAATAAGCATTTTTCTTTAACTCAAAAAATATAATTAAAAGCCATTATCAAAAACGCACGGGATATAATTATGAAGTTATTTTGTCAGTATTTTTTCTATTTTTTTATCGTTATGAGCACACTTACCGCATGCGGTGGTGGCGGTAATAGTGGTGCAGCTGATTCAAGTTCAGCGAGTATTTCAGTTAATAATAGCTCTTTATCTTTTACGGCCAATAGAAATGACAGCTTGCCCAATTCACAACAAATAATAACCACTTTTCAGGGAGAAGGTGTGTTAGCTGGCGTACCGGCAGGGCAGACCTTACCAGGCTGGTTGAATGTTGAGTCTGTTACATCATCGACTACGGCTACATCAACAACGTTCAATATACTGATTACAACAACGAACTTAGTACCGGGTAATTACAGTGCCACGCTGAGATTTTTAACGGGGTATACGGCAACCAGCGAAACCGCCTTTAAAGATGTTCAAGTTTCTCTACAAATTATTGATGAGTTAACCGTACAGGAATCAGCACTGAGCTTTGATACTGTGTTGGGCAGTGCTAATGCCACTAACTCTCAACCAATAAACATTTCAGGTAGTAATATTAATTGGCAGGCATCGACTGATCAGAGTTGGCTACAGCTGGATACATTTTCAGGTACCGGTGCGGGCTCGATTCAAGTTTCATTTAATGATGCCGGCATGGCAGCAGGACAATATAGCGCAACGATAACAGTAAGAAATACCGCAAATAATTACAGTGATACCGTGGCGATTACATTAAATATAGCCGCACCTGCTTTTCAATTAAGCACAACTGCATTTAATTTTAGCGGCACTAACGGTAAAGCCATAGCCGGTTCTTCATTAAGTATCGCTCTTAATAATGGCACGGCGGAAACCTGGTCAGTCACATCAAGTCAAAATTGGTTGGTGGTAAGTGCCACAACGGGTACAACACCACAAAGTATTACGTTGAGTATTGATGCCCAAACGACAGCATTAGCCAGCGGTACATATACCGCAACATTAAACCTTAGCGCGAACGTATCAGGTAATACTTTGACTGAAACCGTTAATGTGAATCTGACATTAACCCCCATGACATTTACTGCAATACCGGCTCCAATCTCAGTATCGGGAATTAATGGCAGTGATCTTGGAGCATCATCGATTAGCTTTGCACTGGATACCGATGCTTATGATCATAACTGGACATTAAGCAGCAACAATAGCTGGTTGTTAGTTGATGGAGGAGCGTCATCTACCGGCACCAATAGTGGCCGTGCCAGCATAACAATTGATGCATCGGCACTGGCCAGTGGTAATCAGACCGGCTCGCTGACATTAGAAGCGAGTGTGAACGGCGATACACTCACCCAAACCATTAATGCCAACTTATCACTAACCGCAGCAACCTTAAGCTTTAATCAATCATCTATTACCTTTGCAGGAATTAATGGAAGCAGTTTAGGCTCACAGGTATTTGAGTTAAGCCTAAATACGGGCGCGGCGGCACACCCCTGGTCATTAACGATGAACAGTGGAACAGGATTGAACTGGATGCAGGCCAACACCACCTCAGGACAGGTTTCAGGTACAGCCGCGGCTATTACCTTATCAATCAATGAAACGGGTTTGTTAGGCAATGTTTATCCGGGCAGCGGCACCATTACTGTTCAGATTAATGGCGACACACTGGTTAAAGTCATTCCTGTGAACCTACGACTTGATCCACAAAAATTATTTGTTGCCGATAATGGCGTGCTGTTAAATAATTTTCCAACCGCAAGCTCCCAGTTAACCCAAACGGTTAAGGTAACCGATAATGCCTCTCAGGGTGTAGCATGGGCCGCAACGGATGATGCAAGCTGGCTGACGGTTACAAGCAGCGGCACAACAGGTACTACTGATCTTGTTTTAACAGCAGACCCGGCAGGTTTAACAACCGATGTATTGAACACTGCAACTGTTAGCATTACTTCAACAGACCCTAAAATTGAAAACACAGAAACCATTAGCGTTGGTTTTTATGTTAGCTCAACCGATCCGGCAGCCAGAGTTTCTGTTTCACTAACCGATCCGGGTAAAATTACATCGTTAATTGCCGACCCCGTCAAACCTTTCATTTATGTTTCACATGGTGGCACAGATATTGATATTTATAATGCTTACACTGGGGCGCTTGATTCTACAATAAGCAGTGCTGGTGGAGATTTACGCGACCTGAGCATCAGCAGTGATGGTTCAACTTTGTATGCTATGGATCAAAGTGATGATTCGATCGTTCCCATTAGTCTTGCAACAAACACTGCGGAAACTAAATTCACAACGGGTTTATTTTTTCCTGGCTGCACGTCCTGTGCGACAGAGTGGATTTATAATACGATAGAATATACAAAAATTAATGGTTACCCTGTTCTTTTAACTTCAGGCAATCAGATTATTGATGCGGCCAATGGTGCGGTATTAGGCTCACTCACAAACCCGGATAACTTATCATTTTATTCTTCAGGTTCACCTATGATAAAAACGAGTGCAAATGGAAGAATAGCCGCAGCACAAAGTGTAGGTGGCTCACCTTTTTCATTAGCCCGATATAGTTTGCAATACAGCGCCCTGGAATCAGGTTCTTTTAGTGCGGTTATGACACACAGTGTAACCGGTAACGGATTTGCGATTGATATGGCAATTGATGAAACCGGTTCAAAAATTTATTCTGCATCAGCGAGTGGTTGCGGGACCTATGATTTTTGTATATATAACGGTGTTGATTTAAGCGCTTCGGGAACCTTGCTCGGCGACGCTTTTCCAACCGCAATTGAAATTTCACCGGATCAGGCCATATACACGGGCATAAGCACCAATCCCGGCCTACCAGCTGCTATTGATGCAAGACGTTATAATACGGCGGGAACAGAAACCGGCAGTTATGCCGATATTTCAGCCCAAATAGATAAACGACAACTCGTTTTATCCGGTGATGGCAGCATGATGGTAACGCGAAGCACAAACTCGACAGCCAATACAAATAATCTGGATTTTATGTTGGTTAAACCTTAATCATTATTTGATTTTACAAAAAAACATATATTTTAGTGGCACGTCTTGGGGTAGAGGCGATAGCATTTGCCTGGTTCTCCAGGCCAATGATGAATCATTTACCGAAGAATATTCCAAGCGTTACCCGTGCGAGCAAAATAGAAAAAGCATTTAAAAGACCACTAACAGTCACGGGTAATGCTTTAAGGGCAGGGTTTAACTTTTAACAATCTAATATACTTTTTTGCAAAAACTAAGTTACTCACCATGTCCCTCAAAAAACAAACGTATCCAATCCCTTTTTTAAGGGGCAAGGCTCACGAAATAAATATTTGATTTATAATCAGCCTACATCAATATTAAAACCCAACAAATCAAGACGGTAAGAAGTCAATCGGATACTTAACCGTAACCTTTTCTGTGTTGCCCGGCTTAAACCTGAATAGCTTTACCCGCGCAATTAATTTTTTCTCTAACTTCGGATTATTTAGTTCACTAGAAATAATCCGTGCTTTAATAACAGAGCCATTCGGCGCAATGGTTAACTCAATAACCACCTTGCCTTGTAGAGTCGGGTCTTTTCTAAGTGCGCGATTATAGATTGTATAAATTGCACTTTTATTTTTCTGAAACACCTGCTCAATTTCATACTGCGGGCGAATCGCTTTGCCACTTTTACTGCGTTTAGCCGGTTTTGCTTCTGGCCCCGTATTGATATTACTCGCCACTTTAGTGGTTTTTCGACCTGTTAATTTTCCACCTCCGGTAGACTTACTTAACTGGCTGCTTTTTAAACCACCACTGCTGGCCATCGCAGACTTACTGGTAATAACCGGCGCACTAAAGTCCTGGGTTTTAGTTTTTCCTGCTTTGCTTAACGACTCATCTTGAATATCAGCCAAATCAAAACTATCACGTAAATCATTTAGCTCGGATGCCATCGACATAAGACCCGCACTAGCCGCTGCTTTTTTAGCCACTTTCTGTTTGGTATTTAATTTTTTCTTAACCGGTTTCTTTAGTGGCTTTTTAGCCTTCGGTTTTTTCTTAACTTTGGGCTTGGGTTTAGCCTTGGCTTTAACTGGCTTGGGTGGCGGTGGCAACTTACGTTTTTCTAAAACCAATTCAGCCAACCGTGGTGAGATGGTTTTTAAATCTTTTTTAACAGGCTCAGATGTTGGCAAGTAAGGCACTAACGCACCAAACAAAGTAAACACCACAATATTAATTAGCAGAATTTTTAAAAACCGCCGATCATTTGCGCTTTGAACCCAGGGTAAAAAGGGCTCATCCCAGGTATTAATTCTAGACATACTCAAGATTCATCCGCTGGTTTCTTTTTATTAACAGCCAGCGAAATATTTGCAAAATTTGCAGCTGCACTGGTAATCATTATTTTTTTAAGCAAAATATAAGGCACATCCTTATCACCTAAAATTGTTATTCCCTTCTTCGTGGTTTTTTTAGCGTCATCACCGGCTTTTTTCTTAATAAGAATTTGTCTTTTTAACTCATCAAGCAAAGGCATAATGACATTATTTTTGCTTTTAATAACTCGGTCTATTTTCGCAACTTTTTTACCTTGAATTAAAATATCATTATTGCCAATAATAATAACTAAATTTTCTTTCGGTAATTTTTCTGCTGTCGATGCAGGTAATTTAATATTTTTTGGCGTGGGTAAAATATCTGAACTTGAGGCGCTCACTAACAGAAAAAACACCAATATGGTAAAAATATCCATTAACGACACCATATTCAGCGAGGCACTGCTATCACTGCGTCGCTCATGATGGCGCTGCATTCTTTTTGCGCGACTTGACTCTTTCATTGCTTAACTCTGGTCGTATCTATCATTGCTTCCACGCTTATCTTTTAGGTGCATCGCCAATTGAAATGCCCGGGAATAATTCTGCCACCACCACTTCACCATCTTGCAAAACTTGAAATTCACGCACCGTATCCATCACTTGTACGATAGCGTCATAAGATATGTAGGGCTCAGGCAAAATAGTGATATTGGTTTTTTCTGGAAACTTATATTTAATAATACGTAACGTTTGATTTAATAAAACATAATTATGTCCGCTCTGTGTAATTGGAATATGTTTTATCATGCCGCCTTTGGTATCCGATAAATCCAGTGCATTTTTACGCACGATTACCTGTAACTCAAAGTCTTCTTTTTTCTTATCCGGCGACGCCGAACTCATGCCTGGCAATTTTAAATCAAGAATACTGATGCTAGTAAACATTGCACTCATTAATAAAAATGGCACCAGCACCACCATCAGGTTCATAAACGCGGTAATATCCAGTTCAACCTGAGTATTTTTTTTACGACCTCGTTTGTTACGTTTTCCAGCCATTGTCAATCGTCACTTATTGCTTAATCATAATTAAATTAATAAATTTAATCGTTGCCATTTCCAGGCTATCCACTATTTCGGTAGTTTTGGCCTGCAAAATAGAAAATATTATGATTAACGGAATTGCAACTGCTAAACCAAATGCCGTGGTATTCATCGCAACCGAAATACTACTGGAGAGAATTTCAGCCTTTAAAGACGGGTCTACCTGCGCAACGGCAGTAAAAGCTTTTATCAAACCGGTGATCGTACCCAATAAACCCAAAAGGGTTGCAATATTGGCAAACATAGCAAGGTAGTGAGTGCGCTTTTCAAGTCGTGGAATAATTTCCATCAAACTTTCTTCCATCGCCATTTCAATTTGATCACGTTGCGGCTTAACTTTTAAGCGCGTTAAACCTAAATTAAGCATTTGGCAAATTGCCACTTTGGAGCGCGAGGTAATTTGAAAAACCTGATTCAAATCTCCTTCTTTAAGCAACGGCATTAACTTACTTAACAAACGTCGGTTATTATATTTAATGGCGGTAAGATACAGGTATCGCTCAATTGCAATAGCCATTCCGAAAGCCAGCACCCCTAAAATCGGATACATAAACGACCCACCGGTTTGCATAAAGTTGACTATTTCATCGTACATTTCAATCTCCAGTAATATACTTTTTAACAATACTCTTGCAAGTATTAGTTAGTTATTTGTTTTTCTGTTCCGTAAGACTAGCGGGCACCACGCCCTGCTGTTTAATTATTTGTTTATAGTATTGACGACGCAACATGGTTTGTCGATCAATGGGTTGTAGCGCATCATTAATTAAACTCGATAACGGCAACTCAACCATGCCAGGTAATTGCGCTTGCTTCCACGGTAATATATAGAGCACATTAGGCAATTCTTTATTACCGATTATCGACATGGCTTCCATATCGATACGCTCTTCTGACATCGCTATATTTACAAATATACTCGCGCATAATACTACACATGATTTAGCTATAACTTTCATGACTTTTTATTCTTCGATATTCGACGTTTAATATCTATAATCCACTTTGCCACCGCGCCATCCTTTTTGCTAATCATAGACTGGTATTTTTCATAGTGTAGCAGTGCAGACTCCAGTTCGTATAAATATAAATCAAGTAAGATACCTAAATTTAAATGTGCGATAGCATAATCTGAGTTTAACTCAATCGACTTATTGTACATTTTAAGCGCCGTATTAAAATCTCCATCTAATCGCGCAATAACACCCAAATGATTATATGAAATTGCATCTTTGGAATTTAGCTCAATGGCTTTTTGCAAACTCTTTTGAGCTGCACCACGATCTTTTAATCGCAGCTGTTGCAAACCCATATTGGTGTATGCCGGTGCAAACTCCGGCACTGACTTTATCGATTGCTCGAAAAATGCAATGGCGTTTTTTGATTGGCCTTTTTGCGCAGCCTTTAATCCATCCACATAAGGCTTAGGTACATTATTCCAGGCTTCATCCTGCTTAGGTGTTGCCACACCACTTGCACTTGCACTTGCACCATCGCCTCCACTTATTGAAGCACAGGAACTGAGTGTTAACAACATAACACCCAAATAAATAATTAATTTAATGCGTAATAAGAACATAGGGTTCTATCTTTTCATATTTGGCGTAGCGCACAGGCATTATGTTTTTAAGCACTGCGATACTTTTCTGAATCCACTCATCATAAATATTTTGCTTAGTGCGCTTCGCATTTACGCTATGAATATCAACCGACTTTTCTTCGAAGGGATAAGCCTGCTCTTCCAGCAAAATTTCATATTGCTCAAGCTCATCGGCAGATAAGCCTTTGGGGCGCTGCGACTCCATTAACGCATGCGCCAGATGATTATATATTTCACCCATTTGATAAGTCGATGCAGTTGAAAATTCCGCCACTTTATAAGCCATCACTTTCTTCAATGAACTAATCGCAGTTTCCATGCGTTTCTTTTTAACTTTTAATTTTTTCTTTAATGGAATGGTTAACTTAACCTGCTGATATGAAACTAATATCGGCTGAGTTAATTCAAACATAGCCTGCGCGCCAAGGTAACGACTTCGATCCGAGCGCTGTTTTCCACCTTTCTTTTCTGCCACAATTAATTTATTTAGCCACTGTTTTCTTTGTTTAACTGATTTTTGCTTTTTATAAAATTCGCTCACTCTGGCATGCGCTTCGATAGCCTGTAAAAAAGGTTTCGGATACTTGGCAATATATTTTAAATACAAACCATTAGCCTTTGAACGCTGACCGGCTTTTTCATACATTTCTGCAGACTGCCAAATTAACTTGCGCTTATCTTCCGGTGTTTTGGCAAAGCTCGCCAACACATTCAATTCTTTTGCGGCTTTATCAAAATTACCTAACGCCGTATAAATCACCACCAACTTACCGCTGATACCCTGTGCAAACTGCTTACTCATCGTCGGGCTACGCCGCATATTTTCCAATATACGACTCGATGCGTGCCAATCATTTAAGCCCATATAAAGTGCCGCCGCATCGTATTCGGCTGTTGCTCTTATACTGGAATTTGGTGCCGCTTTACCCACTCGCATAAAGTGATATGCTGCCAATTTATTATCACCTTTAGCTTTAAAAAACTCAGCTTGTTTATAAATACTTGCGGCTAGTTTATCCATTAATTCGCCCCTAAGTTTTATATTGCCTTTACCTTTATAGGGTACCCGACTAATCGCAATTACATAAGCTTTTTCAGCCTCATTATATTTCGCCAACTCATATTGTGAATGCGCATAAACAATTGCCGCCGTACGTTGTAAATCGATTTGCTTAATATATTGGTTATCGAGTATTCGTTTGGCAAATTCTGCCGCTTCTGGGTAACGCTTAACCTGTAATAAGTTTTCTGCGGTTTTTGTAATAACGGCTGGCGCATGTTTATCTTTAGGAAATTTATTACTAAAGCGAATAGCACTACTTAATGACTGTTGCTGAAGAAAAGCTAATTGTTGCGGCGGCTGCTTGGGAATTTTTAATAACACGTTATAAGTTAACAAAGCCGCATAACCCGCTTCTGCACTTCTTTTGTTTAAAGGATACTGATATGCTGACCTCTCATACTCTGCCAATGCTTTGCTATAAAGTCTCGCATCAAACAAAGCTTCCGCATATAAAAAATTCATATTTGCCGCGGCTTTTTCAAAAGGAAAAGACCGCAGAAAATTTTCATACCATGACGCCGCCACTTTAAAGTCTTTTTGTTTTTTAGACTTTCTTGCCTGAGCATGGAAATGCAATGCCAACTCTTGAATATGACGAATCAACTCTGGCTTGATTTTATTTTGATCTTCTGGTTTTTGATTATTCCAATATGGTGTGTTCACATCATAATTTTTCACATAAAGCATTTTACTTGCCAGAATTTTGTCGTTTACTTTACCATCAATATAAGTCTGTAACGCTAAAGAATGAAATGCTGGCGACATAACACTTTGCGGGTATTTTTTGGTGAAAGCCATAAACGTATCGGCCGCATCATTGTAGCGCTCTTTCTTCGCATAGAGCCTTCCTAATTGCTCATATATTAACGGCAAGTACAGTTTTTCTTCACGTCCTTTAAATACCGGACCTATACTTTTGTAGCCATTTAAGTACGACAACGAAAGACTTGTAACGCGCAATGAATCAATTATAAAATCTTTTTCCGAGTTACCCAATGATCCCAAAATACCATATTGATCAATTTTCTTTTCCGACTCTTTAATATCCAACAAAACCAAATAAGTCTGCAAAGCCTGCTCGTAATGCGATTGCTTAAATTGCGACCAACCTAATTTATATAATGCTTTTTCATACAAAGGAGATTGCTGATAATTCGTAACGACATTGGAATAAGCCTTTTCAGACTGCTCAAATTTTTGATTTACAAATAATATTTCACCGCGTCGAAATTGCACCTCGTCAATGTGTAGCGAGTTTGGATAATTTTTTACTATCGTATCCATCGCCTTCATTGCTTTATCCATTTCACCCACTAGTGAATAAGCTTTCGCCAGTTGATAAAGGATTAAATCATTTCTTTCATGGCCCGGATAGGTTAGCAAATAGGTTTCGTAGTGCTCAATGGAAGAAAGCTTTATCGCCTTTATTGCCGCTTCATCTGCGCCACCACCCACACCTACAACACCATGTCGTTCTTCTTCGCTTATCTCTAACTCAAGGTCAGCAACACGCCTTAACGCTTCACCATAGTGTGTTTTAAATTCAGTTTTTTGCAGATAGGTTTGGTACTGCTCAATAGCATGCAAGCGCTCTGGAGTTACCGTGCTTGCCAACGGATAATCAATCGGGCTGCTGGCCAAGTCCTTTACCGTAATATCTTTTTTTACCGGCGTACCACAGGCACCCATAAAAATCACCGGCAGCAAACAAAGCAGACGAATAGAAACGTATTTCATACTAATTACGTTCCATTAATGAGTCATACAAGCGCGCTTTCGCAAATAAAGCCCGGTCATGGTAAAGTTTAATTTGATTACGGTGTAAGCGTAACTTTTCTAATGCCATCACGCGCAATTTATCTTCCTGCTGAGCGATGGCGAGATTCACCTTTGCCTTTAAGTTATTTATTTGCATCTCTTTATTGGCAATACGCTTATCAAAACTGGCAAACTCAAATGGCGCCGACTTCCACGCACTTTCCAGTGATTCAATGGCGTTATTCATATCAACAACCGCTTTATTCAGTTGCTGAAGATCGCGCTTAACAGACCAGATTCTAACCGGATAATCCACATCTATTTCCCATTGCAGACGACCTTTTAATAAACGATATTTTCGCTTCGACTCGTCAATCCCTTCTTCATTTGAATTTTTTAAAAATTCAAATCTTTTTTTGCTATTTTCTAACAATTTTATTTTTTCAAGGTCTTTAGGCGTTGCCAATTTCGTGGCATCTTCTGTTACTTCTATTTGCTTAATTCTTTCTACCAGTTCGTTACGTTGTTTGGTTAACGCTTTAACTTTATTTAAACTTTCATCATCCATTGTTTTAGATAATTTATCTTTATAAATTTTACGCTTTTCTTTTAGAATCATCTGTAACGCAGGGATGTTATTTTTCCAATGATTCAACATGTACTTTAAATGCAAAATCTCCAAATATGATTTGGCTTCGTATTGAAATTCATTGGAAGATAAAAACGGTAATAAATATTGAGTTAGCAACGGATCAAGGCTTTTTATAACACTAACTGCCGAGGTAATTTCTTTTCCGAGGCTACCTGGATTCAGTTGCTGAATAAATTTCGGACTTTTAATAAACCCCACTAACTGTTGCGTTTCATTCAACTGAAATTTATAACTATCTATCGCCAGTCCGTAGTGATGTAAAGCCTGATCCCTTAAACCCATTTTTTCAAATGCATACGGTATTGAAATAAAAGCTTCCTGCACCGCCAAATCTGACTCCGTTTGGCTGGACGCCAAATGCATCCACGGAATAACAGCCTCCTGAAATTTATCTTCCCGGTAATTCGCCCAACCAACCCCAAGCAAGGCTTTATTGGTTTCAATGCCTTTTAATCTGATTTTATTAAAATACTCAATCGATTGTTCTGAATCTCCGTCTCGCAACGACACATAAGCAATCGCCAAATTAGCCTTATCTTTAAGAATTAATTTTTCCGGGTGCCCGGTATCGGCATCAGCCAACTCTGCCAATAAATCAAATCCCTCTTCAACACTAGACTCACCGGAATGCTGAATTAATCGGCTAGCGGTATTAAATTGCGCATAATCCTTCCAAACAGAATCTGATGAAAAATATTCTAGTGTTTTCAGCGCTTGTTTATAATCTTCGTTACGCAGAAAAATTGCATTCATTAAAAATAATTTTTCTTCATCACTTTCCAGCGCCAAACCATCTTTTATGCTGATAAACTGCTCTTCTGCCTGCGGGTATAAACTATCTTCGTAATAATTTTTGCCCAATAAAAAATATGCCTGATCTACAATAGCGATGGGGATTTCTAACTCTTTATCGTTTAGCAACTGCTTAAAAACAGCTGACGATTGCTTATGCAGGTCATAAGATAAATACAAGCCACCAAGCAAAAGCGGCGGGTTATTATCATCCGATGTTATTCGCTCATAATGCTCAGCCACCAACAATTCTGTAATTGCTGAGAAATATTTTTGCTGAAAGAAATTATATAAAGAAACGCCATAAGCCAGGTCTTTAACTTTATGAGATGTTTTGTCGCCCGCATACACGCTGCCAGATAAAACACAGCTAAGTATAAAGCATATAACTAGAAAGGGTTTGATAGGACGTTGGTACCACATAGAAGAATATTATCTATTATTCCCAGACCTTCACTTCAAAGTCGGGCTGTTCCTTACTGCTATTGCCAACAATTTTTAGCTCGATGTATTTAGCATATCCTGACTTTTCAATAGTTTTGGTCGTGCCTCGTTTATAATCTCTATCACTAGGGCCTTTACCAACAAAGAAAGCCGTTAACTCATGCTCGCCAGACGTTAAGTTACCTATATACAACCTTTGGACACCGCCTCTTTTTAAGGCTTTAATCTCTCGCTCTGTATATAAATAATTACTAACGATTTTGTCATCCAGTTTCAATTGAACAGAATCAAGCTTAAAAAACTCATCCGCATCTATCGATAAAAAAACACTGACTTGCGTATTAGCCGAAAACAGAAGATCTTCTTCCAGTATAAATAAGTCCCTATTTAATTCGATCACTTCATTTTTTAAGTTATCTATATTTTGTTGCACGCCATCAGGCAGCTCTGGCTGTGTTGCCGGCTCTTCTTCTGCATGGGCAACGCTACAAAATATAAGAGTGTGAAACAAAAATAATGCAATAAAAACTTTCAATGCGGAAACCTTCATACTAATTTAATATTTTTTATAAAAAAGCCGTTAAATTTTTAGACCAGAACATCTTCATGCAAATCACTCACCCAAACGAAGCATTGCTTTGCGTATCAGTAGTTTAATCCGAATTTTATACCGGTTATCATTATTAATATAAGAAAATTCGAGATTTTATATTTCTTTATTATATTTACATGAAGCAGTTCACTAAACCGACCATTTTGTTTGCTTAGAATATATCTACGTGGTTTGCTATAGCCACGATTGGTACTCCAAAATTAAATCAAGAAGTACTTCAGAACTACATCGTTAAATAATTGATAAATGAAACAGGCATTTAGTATAGCTCAGTAATGGGCACGTATTAAATGCGGAAATATTAATTTATAAGCGTACTGTCTATGTGTAGGAGAAACGCGTGTCATTAACTCAACAAAAACTGAGCCAGTCAATATCATCACTTCTGGCGCATGCAGGACGTCTGTCTATTATCTTGCCATTGCTCGCCGGAAATATGGTGCAAGCAGGTAACGTCGAGCAAGATCAGGCTCGTCGAATTTATGATCGACTAGTGGGCACTCCACCATCAAACAGCATGCTCACTGATATGGAGACACTTATAGTCGATGGCGGTGGTAGCAATACATCACTTGAAGCGGCCGCCGCACTAGCAATGGATGATCCTAGCGATCCGTCTTTCTACAATGTGACATTAAAAAACTACATTGCGCCATGGACAAACGAGGACCAGTCAGTGTTTGTCGACCTTAATGACTATACCGCAACAGCTATTGGCATTATTCGTGACAACGTGGATTTTCGAGAAATTTTATCTGGTGACATCCTTTATGTAGGGGGCAATAATCTTGGCATATCGAATTATTCTCACACCGATAACAATCATTATGCTGAGCTCGAAGCGCTAGGCCCCGTTGCTGGCGACCTTTCTGACGATACAATTCTGGTCCGAACGCAGCAGTCGTCAATACCTGGCGGCCTTCCAGCCGCAGCTACAGCGGGTATTATGACAACGCGTGCAGCTGCTCAAGCCTTTTTCACAGATGGTACCAACCGTTCTATGTTCCGTTTTACTTTCATGAATCATATGTGTACTGACTTAGAGCCATTGAAAGACATCAGCCGTGTGCCTGATCGTGTACGTCAAGATGTCTCACGTAGCCCTGGCGGTGACAGTCGAATTTTTATGTTTAGCTGTGTTGCTTGTCATGCCGGCATGGACGGTTTAGGCGGAGCTTATGCAAAATATAACTTCAACACCGATACCAATCGATTAGATTACGCAATGCCCGAAACCCCTAACGATACATCGCTTAATGGCTACTCGGCTAATGGCATTAGCAACAAATACCATAACAATGCTGATAATTTCAAACCCGGATTCATTGCTACAGATGACAGCTGGGTTAACTACTGGCGCAATGGCCAAAACAAGTTATTGGGTTGGAGCAGCGTTCCTGCCGCAGGCATTACCATTGATTCTCGCGGTCACGCTAACGGCAATGGTGCAAAATCAATGGGCGCCGAGCTAGCCAATAGTCAGGCATTCGCTAGCTGCCAAGTTAAAAAAGCTTTTAAGGCCGTATGTCTTCGAAATCCAGAAGACTATGCTGCCGATAGATTGAGGGTTAGTGAGATAACCGCTGATTTTATGAATAACTACAACATGAAAACAGTATTTGGAAAAGTTGCTGCATATTGCAGCCAGTAAACGTCAACGCCCTTAAGTTATTAGCAATTGCTTACAAACGTAAACTATTGAAAGTAAATAGTGATGAATAAATTTGGAGAAAAAACAGAATGAAACATGAGCAGCATTATTCAGCACCATTTGCTCTATCTTCGCGTGAAATGCATCCTATGCGTACAATATTACGCAGCATTGCCCTTGTATCGGCGATAAGCTTTTTAGCCGCATGTGGTAATAGCACCGAAGTAGAAAACAATATAAGCACCGGCGGCGCTGGCAACGGTATCTCCGGCCCTACCTATTTGGGCCCCGCACCATTAACCGACGAAGTTCAACGCTTTAAAACCGAGTTCTGGAATCCGTTAGCCGCCAACGATCGCTGTGGCCAATGCCATACATCTGGTGGCGCAGCTGCAAACTTCCCATTTGTTGACCTCCTTGATATTAATGCAGCTTTTGCAGCGGCAACCTCAACCAATAATACCGGACAGCTTATTGTCGATCGCAGTACACCAGGTATTTCAAGAGCCGTAATTAAAGTTGCCGAAGGCCATCAGTGCTGGGGTAGTAACTCCGACAACGCCTGTGCAGATATTATTGAAAGCTATATTGATAGATGGACTAGTGGCACTTCAACAACAGGTGGACGTAGCATTGCTTTATCACCCCCGGATATTTTCTTCCCCGGTGAAAGTCGCAACTTCCCAGACACTACTGATTCATTTCGCACCAATCTGCATACCCCTATACTCGTACCTTTTTGTGCCGAATGCCACTCAGATACCTCTGAAACACCACAGGCACCTTTCTTTGCCAGTGACGATATCAATGTTGCATACGCCGCGGCTAAATCTAAAATCAACCTAGACGCCTTATCCGGTACATCCCCAAACTTTTTACCTCTAGCGCTTGATTCCCCCGAACAATCACGTTTTGTAGCTCGTGTTTTAGAGCTACACAACTGCTGGACTGCAAGCTGCGAACAAGATGCTACCGATATGCGTGATGCCATTTTCGATTTTGCAAGCGACATCCCTTTAACCGCAATTGGCTCCGAGCTTGTTACCAGTGCAGCAATGAATTTTGCTAATGCGACATTAGCCAGTGGCGGTAACCGCTATGAAAACGACCAAATTGCTTTATGGGAATTTAAAACCGGCCAGGGCAATCAGGCATTTGACACCAGCGGCATCGACCCTGCGATGACATTAACCTTTAATGGCTCTGTAAGCTGGATACTAGGTTATGGTATTGAGTTTTCAAATGGCGGTTTTGCGGCGGCACTTCCTCAAACCAGCGAAAAATTGACAAATCTTATTTCACTGAATAATTCATATAGTATTGAAGCATGGGTCATACCCGCTAATGTTACTCAAGAAGATAGGCGCATCATTAGCTACTCTGATGGTAGCGGCGTTGCCCGCAACTTCTCTATGAGCCAAACACTATATCAGTATGAGTACTTAAACCGTTCAACTAATACAGATGCTGAGGGCCGGGATTCACTCTTATCCCTTGATGAAGATGAGGATTTACAATCCGCATTGCAACATGTGGTTTTCACATTTGATCCAGTCAATGGCCGTCGCATGTATGTAAATGGTGTATTCACTGACGATGTAGACTCAACCGATACGCAAGGTGGCACCCTACTGGACTGGGACGACTCATTTGCCTTTGTATTAGGCGGAGAAACAGGCGATGTCAATAGTGCCTGGAACGGCAAGCTAAGAATGGTTGCCATACATAACAGCGCGCTAACTGCAGAACAAATTGCTCAAAACTTCAGTGTGGGTGTTGGCCAAAAATACTTTATGCTATTTTCCGTCGGCGACCTGCTTGGCCTGCCTCAAAATGAAGCCTTTGTTATGATGCAAACTGAGCTATATGACAATACAGCCTATTTATTTAATAACCCCGTATTCGTAAACCTTAATGGCGACTATATTCCTCAGCAGGACATTTCGATTGAGGGTATGCGACTTGGTATAAATGGCCGCGAGGCGGGAACCGGTCAAGCATTTGGTAACCTTAGTACAGCCATTAATTCAACCGACTACACAGCTGATGGCCAGACCTTATCCAGACTCGGCACCGTGATTCCCGTTGGAAAAGGTCCCGAAAATGATGAGTTCTTCCTAACGTTTGAGCTCATTGGAAATAACAGTAATACACGAATTGAAGATGAGCCCGTTGCCATTGACCCTAGCTTACTACCTGAAGCAGATCCCGTTTCTGGCATAGGGGTTAAAACCTTTGACGAAATCAATGCCAGCATGTCAAAAATTACCGGCATTCCAACAACCAATGCACGTATTGCTGCTGTCTTTGATTCATACGAGCAGCAGCTGCCTTCGATTGAAGATGCAAATGCCTTTTTGGCTTCACATCAAATGGGTGTTGCTCAAATGGCTATGACTTACTGTGACCAGCTGGTACAACTCAATAGAGCCAGCTTCTTTAGCGGCTTTGATTTCACCCAAACGCCAATAACCGCTTTTGATAGTGAAGCAAAGAGACGCCAAATCATCGACCCATTACTGGTTGGTATCATGAATCTGGATAACGCGACTGGCCATAACTTGGCAACACAGGCCGACCCTGATGTGTTACGTGACATGATAGGCTCACCTGTTAGTCAAAACCTACTAACGACCGTAAGCGACCCGGCAAGACAAGCCACATATGATTACAACGCTTTGATCAACACAATGGTGTGTGATGCGGATACCAACACTGCACCACCTGCATGCGATCAACAACGTACACAACAAATGGTTATCGCCATCTGTGCCGCCACTTTAGGCAGCGCGATGACCATAATTCAATAACTGTGATCCGACTGAATATTAAGAGGTATTTTTAATGAAGAACAAACGCAAACCACTGGGCATTAACGACCCACTTCGTCATGCGGATCACTCTAGACCCTCAACACGTCGTGATTTTATTAAACAGGGTTTTATGTCTGGCCCTGCGGCAGTATTGACAGGGGGCGTATTTGGCTTATTTAATAACCCACGCGCCGCCTTTGCTGAGGTAGCACCCGACCTTACCCAATTGGCCGCAGACATTCCGAATAACGCCTGCCAACTCGGTGGCATAGCAGACGGCACCGCTAAAATACCTTTTATCTGTTTTGATCTGGCCGGTGGCGCAAACTTTGCTGGCTCTAATGTGCTAGTTGGCACCGATGGCCAAATGGATGAGCTAACCACCGCAGGCTATAGCAAAATGGGCGTACCGGGAGACATGTTACCATCTCAAAATGCAACCAATGGTCCCGTACCCCTTAGCCCTAACCCTACACCAATTGCGACAGACCCCGATTATACAAACGACCAACTTGGCTTAAAATTTCATGCGGATAGCGCCTTGTTATTCGGTATTCTCGAAAAATTTCAGCGTGGAGCGGCTGGTGGTTTAGACGCCGGCAAAACCGAAGGTGCGGTTATTCCTGCGCGTTCGGGTAATGACACTAGCAATAACACACACAATCCGCTGTACGGTATAGCTAAAGCGGGGGCTGTGGGCAGTGCGGTGACGCTTATCGGGTCACGCAACACAGAATCAGGTGGCAACTCAATGGCGCCTCCCGGTTTAATTGATCCCGAAATACGCCCCACTAAAGTCGATCGCCCTACAGATGTAACCGGCATGATCGACGTTGGCGATTTAACCAGCATACTCGACTCAAAAGAAGATGTGGTAGCGGTGATGGAGTCAATCGCCCGAATTAGTCATAAAAAGCTTGATGTTGCTATTACCCAGGATGCAGTAGTAAGAGACCTGGTTAAATGCGGTTACATTAAAGCCGCTGATATCGCAGAGCGATTTGCAGGACAGGCCGTTGACCCCGCTGGCGACGTAGATATTGTGGGTAACACGGGTATTTTTGGACAGGAAGAGTTTGATAACGAAGGCGAATTTAGGAAAACCGCCTCCGTTATGAAAATGGTCATCGAAGGTTATGCCGGTGCAGGCAGTATTACCATGGGGGGGTTTGATTATCACACAGGCGACCGAATTGCCGGTGAAAACCGTGACTTACGCGCTGGACGCTGTATCGGCGCCTGCCTGGAGTATGCCGCTAGAAAAGGCACACCGTTAATGATTTACGTTTTCAGTGATGGCTCAGTTGCCAGTAATGGCACACCCGATATGACACCCGCTCGCGCACCTGTTACTCGGGATGGCGTTCCCATTGTTAGCTTAGGCGGCCGTGGAAAAGGCGTTTGGACGGGCGATAACTCATCCACGGCCTGCTCATTTTTCTTAGTATTTGACCCCAATGGCGGCATCACCCGCTATGCTGGCAACAACATGACAGATCACCGTCAAATTGGCCGCTTCTCAGCTAATGGCTCGGTTGTAACATCGGCAACACCGGCAGCGAATAATGTTAACCTGTTAGTTAACACGGTCATTGCTAATTATATGTCATTAAATGGTGACCTAGGTTCATTTGCAAATGCAGATAAATTTGCCGACCATGGTTTGGGTGATTACACACAATATGTGTCATTTAACCCCATTGTATAAATATTAAGTTCAGGTGTAACACTGCGTGACAACTCAGCGATTTAAGCAATCGCGCTGGCTAACTTTAGGTTTTTTATTAGTCAGCACTTTTGGGACCCATGCGAATGCACAATGGTTTGATTACCGGCAATCGATAATGGGAACCTCTACAACGGTAGAGCTATTTGCAAAAACACAACAACAGGCCGAGCAATGCAGCCAGTTGGTATTTGATGAAATGCATCGCATTGACCGATTAATGAGCCCGTACATCGAACAAAGTGAGCTGGCTAAAATTAATCGCGAAGCAGCAAAACATAGCGTAAAAATTGGTAAAGAATTATTTGATCTGATTAAACGATCAATTGAGTTCTCTGAGTTATCAAATGGTGCATTTGATATTACCTTTGCCAGCGTCGGTCACCTTTATGATTACCGCATGAAGCAACACCCAACTGAAGCACAAATCAAGCAACAGCTTAATGCGATAAATTACAAAAATATTAAGCTAGATGAAACACAAACCCGTATTTCATTTAGCCACAAAAACACCCGCATCGATTTGGGTGGTATTGCGAAAGGCCATGCTGTTGATAACGCAATAAACATTTTAAAAACCTGCGGCATAAAAAATGCGTTGGTCAGTGCGGGGGGAGACTCGCGCATATTAGGTAATAAAAATGGCCGCCCCTGGGTAATGGGAGTGCGCCACCCAAGAGATAAAAACAAGGTAGTGGTTAGCGTTCCACTGAACGACTCTGCCATTTCTACCTCCGGTGATTACGAGCGTTTTTTTATTGAAAATGGCACCCGTTATCACCACATAATTGAACCCTCAACGGGGCAATCTGTTAATCAGACATGGAGTGTGAGTGTAATGGCCAGTGAAGCGATTACGAGCGACGCACTGTCAACCACACTGTTTGTATTGGGCACGGAAAAAGCACTAAAGCTGATTAATTCTCTTGAGAATATTGACGCGATAGTGATTGATGCGAATGGCAAAATGTTTTACTCAAGCGGCTTAATGCCGCCAACAGCGCAATAGGCGCATCTAAATTATTACTCGGCAGAATGCTGAAATTAGTCCAGGTTATAGAGTATGTGTAGTCATAAATTAAATTCATTATCGGTTAAATTACCACACTTTCTACTGTTACCATTGGTAGGCCTTCTGGCATCCTGCGGACAGGCTGGTTCGGAAGGCGGAGCAGATCCGGGCATTGAAACCTTCCCTATTGCGTATGCAAAACGCACTATTCTTGTTGATGATGAAGGTGACTTAATTCAACCCGATATTCGCCGACCTTTGCGCTCAACACCCGGTGGAGATATTTTTCTTAAAAACAGTACAAATTTAAGCGAACCCGCCACTAATATTACGGCATCACTTACGAATGGCATGGGCGATGTAAAAGATTTAGATGTTTCCAGTGATGGTAAATTACTGGTGTTCTCTCTACTAACAGAAGACCCTGACCCCGACAACGACGATGACAACCCAAAGTGGGATATTTACACCTATAACCGAGAAACCAAAGTCCTTAATCGCGTTATTGTTTCTGATATCGCCGCGGCGCTCGGTGATGATATTGCACCTTATTTCTTACCAAATAATAACCGCATCGTTTTTTCATCTAATCGCCAAAAACAATCTCGCGCCATTCTTATTTCAGAAAGTGCCGGCAAGCCGCAATTTTCATCACAGGATGAAGACAATCGCGAAAAAGCGTTAGTTTTGCATACGATGAATATCGATGGCTCTGGTATTAAACAAATTTCATTTAACCAAAGCCACGATCTAGATCCTGTTGTATTGAGCAATGGCCGAATTTTATTTAGCCGCTGGGACAATATGAATCGTAATGACTCCATTAATCTATACACCATGTTGTCAGATGGCTCAGATCTACAACCCTTCTATGGTACCCACGACCAAAGTCACGAAGTTGCCGGCGCACGTGATGCAGACGGCAACATTCCTCTAGTGCAATTTATTCAGCCAAGAGAATTATCCGATGGCAGTATCATGATGCTGCAACGCCCATTCTCAGGTTCATTTGGCGGCGGTGAAATTGTTAGCGTTGATGCACAAAATTTTATCGATCTCAATCAGCCTACTGCGGACAACCAGGGTGCAATGACGGGCATATCCGCTGTACAGAAAGTAACAGGAAGCGACTTGCAATTTGATGGCAGCATCCCCACTAGTGGACGCTACTCCTCTTTCTATCCATTAAACGATGGCACCAGCCGCATCTTGGTGAGCAAAGGCAGTTGCCAAATCGAGATAGACACCAATACCAGTACCGACCCAATGGCAGAGCCAATACTCGAGCCCTTCTTATGCGCACTCGAAGAGTCAAAAGCATTACTAAACGACCCTACTGCCACCGTAACAGAGGCCTTCCCCTCATACGGCATTTGGCTTTATAACGAGAGCGATCAAACAGAAAAACCCGTTGTTGCGGCAGAGCCCGGTAAATTTATCAATGATGCGGTGGTAATGCGCCCGTACGATCGAGCCGTAATTGATGAAGGTTTAGCTGAAGACCAGCTCGACCCGGCACTCGTCAGCGAAGGCGTGGGATTACTCAATATTCGCAGTGTTTATGATTTTGGAACAGGCACCTTCAATGGCTGTTTCTTTAACGTGTGTACGGATGCCGATGTTAATAGCGTACTCGAATTGGGTGACCCCGCATTAGCCACGGCAGATCAACGCCCGGCACGTTTTATTCGTTTAGTAAAATCGGTTGGTCTGCCCAATCGGCGTGACCCCGATTTAGCCAACCCACCCGATTTATCTACTCGCGCATTTGGCCGTGGTGGTCGCAGGCTAGGCATGAAAGAAATTATTGGCTACAGTACCATTGAACCCGATGGCTCTGTGCTAGTAAAAGTCCCCGCCAATGTCGCATTCTACTTTGAGATACTGGATAAAGATGCTCGTCGCATCGGCCCACGCCATGAAAACTGGCTGCAAGTTAACGCCGGTGAAACACTAAGTTGCAACGGCTGTCACATCCACCCGGGGGGCGATAATCCACCGCAACCGCTACCCCATGGACGCAAAAATGCGGAAGCGGCATCGATTAATATTTCTGCCCCCCCAAGTGGTTTTTACCCCAATACACAAGACCCGAATACCGCATCAGCTTATCTGGCAAATTCTCGTGATACGATGGCAGAGGCCATTAGTGCAGCCCAGGGTGTACTCGGCGCAACACCTAGCGTAAACGTGGAATATGTCGATTTATGGACTGACCCCACTACGCTGACGCCAACTCCGTCATTTACCTATGCCTACAGTGGCGTTTCAGTAGATGGTTTTTCCGCTTTAGAATCCAGTGGCCCTTACCCTGCGACCTCGACTTGCGAATCACAATGGGACGCAAGATGCCGGGCTATTATTAATTATCAAGAGCATATACAACCCATTTGGGATGTATCGCCTAGAATTGATGCTGTAAGTGGTTTAGATGTGACCTGCACCAACTGTCACTCCACCGTAGACCCTGTGAACTCAACTGTTAGAGTACCTATTGCTCAGCTTGATTTAAGTGCAACCGATCCATCAGATGAGGAAGTTCAGCATATTGAGTCTTATCGTGAGCTATTTTTCAATGATAATTTTCAGGAGCTGAGTGGAGGCGTTCTTATTGATAGACTGATTACACAGCTTGCATTTGATGATGATGGTAACCCTGTGCTAGATGCGAATGGCGTACAACTCACCGAGCAGGTTCCTGACCCTGATAGAAGACTATCACCTACCATGAGCGTTGGCGGCGCACGTGCTAGTTTCTTCATGGAAAAAATGACAAATACAGAGTTAGACGCTGGCCGCACATTACCCTTTATTGGCCTTAACCACGCCAATATGCTAACCCCCGCCGAGTTACGTTTAATTGCAGAATATCTTGATATCGGTGGTCAATACTTCAATAATCCATTTGACTCCGCAGCACCGCAAAACTAGTTTATAATTAGCTAATAAAATAACGATAACCGGTAAATAAACTCAGGGCTGTTTACACAAACCATGTATATTAGATTGACTGTCATGCTGATTATTCAGCTGTTCAGTGTAAATGTTTACTCTGCTTCTGAGCCATTACAGCAAGTAAAAATTGCTGACCCCTACATAGAAATGCACACCGGCCCCGGGGGCGGCTACCCCATCTTTCATGTAATGGAGCGCGGGGCGTTTATTGAAATTATTGTGCGCCGTGCCAACTGGTATAAAATTCGCACCACAACCCAAAAAGAAGGTTGGGTCAGCTTTGCTCAATTATCCAAAACCCTGTCAGCAAATGGCGAGCCCGTTGAATTTGCAGTTATCACTCAAGAGGAGTTCGCCGAACGCACTTGGGAGCTGGGGGTAATGGGCGGCGACTTTGGAGGCGCTCCTGCGCTTAGCGTCTATGGCTCGTACTTTTTTAATCAGGGCTTCGCGCTTGAATCCAGCTTTTCTCAAGCCATCGGCAATGTTTCTAGTAGCCTGGCTTTAAAGTTGGGCGTATTTATTCAGCCCTTCCCTGAATGGGAATATTCACCCTATTTTCAAATGGGTACCGGCGTCATCGATGTCAAACCCTCGTCATCAACTATACAACCTGTTGATAGAAAAAATCAGTTTTCGAATATCAGCTTGGGTGTTCGCACCCACCTAACCCAAAAAGTTATTCTTCGGTTAGAATTTAGTCAATATTTAATATTTTCTTCCACCAAAGATAATGATAACAATGAGGAAATAAACGAATGGAAGGCAGGATTCGCAGTCTTCTTTTAGGCTGTTTTTTTAGCGCACTGGCTATAGCCAATGCGAACACTCAAGCATCTGAACTTGATGTCGAGCAGGTTTCTAAGCCCGTTATCGACCCGAATATAGAGCGCATGAAATTTGAAGAGTCAAAAATCAACCCTGATAATTTTGAAATTATTGCATCATTTGGGATTATAAGTATTGAAGATTTTGGCTCTAGCACGGTAATCGGCGCTAAACTAGCCTATCGTGTTTCAGAAAACTTTTTTGTCGATTTGGAATTAGGCAGCTCCACTGCCGGTAAATCGACAGTCGAAACTTTTAACGACATTAATATATTATCTGACTCTGAAAGAAACTATCAGTTTTACTTAATTAATATTGGCTACGATATTTTTCCCAGCGAATCTTTTGTTACCGATAACACAACATTCAATACTGCATTTTATGCCGTTGCCGGTGCGGGTAATACACAATTTGCTGGCGGTGATAATTTCACCTTTAGTTGGGGACTTGGCTATCGCGTTATCATCAACAATTATCTAACCACTTATTTTGATGTGCGCGATCATACTTTTGAGCTAGATTTTATTGGTGAAACCAAGCGTACAAATAATCTCGAAATTTCTTTTGGTATTGGATATTATTTTTAATAAAACCATGAAAAACTTTATGCTTTTTTATTTTTACATTCAAAAATTAACAATAAAAAACTTTCTATTGTGTTTGTTTTTTTCAATGAGTGCGCTCAGCAATACCAGCATAGCCAATGAAGATAAAAATACAGCAAACAAACAAACTGCCTGGAACTTCACCCTCAAGAGCCAAACCGGAAAAAATATAAAATTATCTGAATTACGTGGCAAAGTTGTTTTACTCAATTTCTGGGCAACTTGGTGCGGAGCCTGCCTGCAGCAGTTTCCATTACTGAATAGTTATTACCAAAGAAACAAGAATAAAGGCTTCACTCTTCTGTCTATAAATATTGATGAAGATTTATTAACCGCCACTCGACTGGTACAAAAACGCCATTTTGATTACCCTGTTTTATTTGACCCATACAATCAAGTGAGCCGACTCTATTCAGTCGATGATTTACCAACATTATTTATCATCGACAGAGATGGCTTTATTCGCCACACATTAGATGACTCAAAAATTAAACAACAAGCCATAACTCAACACGTCATTGAGGATCTGTTGAATGAATAAATTATTTTTAAATATTTTAATAATGTGTATTTTATTTTTAATCTCCGCATGTAGCGCACCCGAGCCCTGGGTAAAACCCTATGAAAAGGGTAACCTTGCCGACCCTATTATGCTGCTTGATCGCGATCCGGTTTCCAGCTACTACTTAGGCCACGTTCATGACGCACGTGAAGGCTCTCGTGGTGCTGGTACAGCAGCAGGTGGTGGTTGTGGCTGTAACTAATCCGATGAAAAAAATTGCTATTATTTTTTACTGCCTACTCATCTGGCTAGTTATTTTTCAAACAACAAATGCGGCAATATTACCCGAGGAACGCGTTGATGCGCTCTACCACAATTATACTGGTGGCGGTATTACTATTGATGGCCCTTCTATTTTAGTTCGCAAAAATTTTGTTGATAAGGTTTCTGTGTCTGCCAATTATTATGTGGATAACATTACCAGCGCATCAATTGATGCCATAACACAAGCCAGTGAATATACCGAAAATCGGGTTCAGAAATCTATTGGCGTAGATTATTTAAACGACAAGTCCACCATGAGTTACAATTTCACAAGCAGTATAGAAAGTGATTTTGATGCAACCACCCATTCATTTAATGTCAGCCAGGAAATGTTTGGCAGTATGACAACGGTTAGTCTGGGCTATTCTATTGGTGACAATATCGTTACCAAAACAGGGGTGGATGATTTTTTAGAAGTATCCGGCTTTAGAAATTACCGAACCTCCCTTTCACAGGTGCTAACAAAAAATTTAATACTGGCCTTCAACTACGACATCATCACCGATGAAGGTTTTTTAAATAACCCATATCGCTCTATTCGTTATTTAGACCCGGGTGCCGATGCTGGATACAGCTTCAAATTAGAAGTATATCCCGAAACGCGCACCACAAATGCCGCGAGTATTGGCCTGCGTTATTTTTTAGATTACCGTGCCGCACTTTATGGCAGTTACCGCTACTTTACTGACAGCTGGGGAATAAAATCAGATACATTTGAAATTGGTTATGTACATCCGTTTGGTGAAAAATGGACATTTGAAACCAATTTACGTTATTACAGCCAAACTCAGGCCACATTTTACAGCGACTTATTTCCACAAGCAGACCCTAACGACCCCGACACTCCTGCTAATGTTTATGCCCGTGATAAAGAGCTCAGCACATTCACTGATATAAATCTCGGCTTAGGTGTCTCTTATGAATTTGATAGCGACAACATATGGTTTTTTACGCGCGGCTCCGCCAATCTTTACTACACTTACATGTCTTATGATTACGCTAATTTCAAAGACCTGCGCGTAGTAACGCCTGTTCCTGGTGATGAACCTCTATATAGCCTTACTGCTGGTGTGACTCGACTATTTGTATCATTCTGGTTTTAAGTGTGAGCGTTAGCGACAACTAACGATAAAGGTACAATGCACAGCGAACCCCGACCTGCACAAAAAACACCCATAAAAAAAGACGCAATAGCGCCTTTTTTATGGATATCAAAATATATAAACTAAGCCGGTGAAAACGAAGAGCCACAACCACAGGTAGTTTGTGCATTCGGGTTACGAATAACAAACTGCGCACCCTGTAAATCCTCTTTGTAATCAATCTCCGCACCGACTAAATACTGAAAGCTCATAGGATCAATTAACAAAGTCACACCGTCATTATTCACTTCGGTGTCACCGTCTTTTATTTCTTCATCAAAGGTAAAACCATACTGAAAACCCGAACAACCACCGCCAGAAATAAAAACCCGTAACTTCAGATTCGGATTGCCCTCTTCTTCGATTAATGTTTTAACTTTAGCTGCTGCTGCATCAGTAAAATCCATTGGATCTGGCATTGCATTATCAACTGTTTCAGCCGTCATTCTCTATTCTCCAAAAAATCTATTATGCGTTTGATCTTCATATTCTGTATTACCTGACTAATTTAGTCAAGTTTTATACTAACTAGAAAAAATAACATAACGAACTAACTAGCAGATGGGCTCGGCTCCCCATCTTCCGCATGGGGTTCGGCGTTATCTGCTTGATATTCCAATAATTTCTTCTCATCTTTGCAGTGCACTAAATTACCATTCACCTCTGCACCCATCGCCATTTCCAACAGATTGTAGTAAACATTGCCTTTCACTTGACCATGCCGCGAAAGCTCAACCCGCTCACTGGCATACACATCACCGATTACCTGGCCATTAAGCACCACAAAAGGCACTCGCACTTCACCTTCGATTTGCCCCTGATCACTGAGAATTAACATAGAATGGGAGTCTTCTCCAGCGACCACATTGCCGATAATTTTTCCATCAACATGCAGACCACCGGAAAAAATGAGATCTCCCTGAATCTCCATCGCGGTTCCGACCAGAGTTTCAATTTTAGTTGAGTTGGATTTTTTCTTGCCCCACATTGGCTTCGCTTCCTCTAGAAATTAAATCAGCCCAAGGATAAGTTTTTTCAACCTTGGGAACTTTTGCACTTTTGGGTTGTGCTTTAATGAACACGGACAATGGCTCAAATCCCTCGGGAAATCTGATACCGCCTTCAAAGTTTTGAAAATATTTAAATCCGAATTTCTGGCGCTTTTTGGCTTTACCTGTCGCCACCGTAGGCAAATCTAATCGCACTTCCGTGCCGTCGGCTTTTTTACCTGAAAAGGTAATTTCAATATAACCGCGTTGCACATAATCATGTCGGCCAATTTGAATTAAAACCACCTTATAAGTATAGCCCCCATCATGCGTTGGGTGCAGCAATACTTTATTAACTTTAATTTCACGCTTGGCTTTTCCCGGTGCCACAATATTGTGGTAGAAGGTCAACTCCTCTTTCATTTTGAGGGTTTCAGCCTGACACTCTGCAAGGGTTTCACTAATTTGGCTACTGGCATCTTTTTGGATATCACTGCCTCGTGACAAACGCACATTCTCCCGTAATGCATCTTCTTTACGGCTGGTTTGCTCTTCTAACGAAATGCGTAAAATTTCAATTTCCTGGTCATAATCCGCCTGGTCAAAACCTGCGACAAAGCGCCCATACTCAAACGCACTCCAAACCAGCAGTGAAATAACCAACAAAATGGCCACACCACTCACCACCCACAGTTTGGGCTGGTGGATCGAGATGAGATGTTTACTGTAAACCGGATCTGAACTCATAATCTTTTTCTATTTTGCATTTTACCTGAATTAATACCAACACAAACTAAGGCAATAACGCCACCTGACTGATACCCGTGATTTCGTCCAGGCCAAACATTAAATTCATATTATGTACCGCCTGCCCCGCTGCACCTTTTACCAAATTATCAATCACCGATGACACCACCACTGTGTCGCCACCCTGTGGGCGAAACACCGCAATGCGGCACATATTAGAGCCTTTTACACTACGGGTTTCAGGCATCGCGCCCAGCGGCAGCACATCCACAAACGGCTCATTTTTATAACGCTCGACATAAATTTGATGCAAGTCGTCCACATCGGTTTTTAACACGCCGTATAAACTGGCTTCAATACCGCGAATCATCGGCATTAAATGTGGCACAAAAGTTAAGCCCACATCGTGCCCCGCAATGCCGCCTAACACCTGCCGAATTTCGGGTAAATGACGATGACCATCTACGCCATAGGGCTTGACACTTTCGGTAGCTTCACACAATAGGGTCGCAACATTTGCACCCCGGCCTGCACCGCTAACACCTGACTTTGCATCGGCAATTAAATGTGCGTCATCAATTAAGCTATTTTCAATTAGCGGAATATAACCCAGGCTCACCGCAGTGGGATAACAGCCCGGATTGGCAATAATACGCGCGGTTTTGATCGCCTCGCGGTTAATTTCTGGCAAACCGTAAACGGCTTCTTCGAGAATCTCCGGGCAGGCGTGCTCCATACCATACCAGTGCTGCCACACGGCGGTATCTTTCAGGCGAAAATCCGCCGCCAAATCAATGACCTTAACCCCTGCCTCAAGCAGCTCTGGTACCATTTTCATCGCGGTGCCATTGGGGGTGGCAAAAAACACTAAATCGCAACGGGAGAGCGAAGAAATATCCGGCTCTGTGAAATTAATATCCACATGGCCACGCAAGTTGGGATACAGCACAGACACCGCCTGTCCCGCCTCAGCCCGTGATGTTACCACCGATAATTCAACGTTCGGATGGGCCACTAATAAACGCAGTAACTCTACGCCCGTGTAGCCGGTGCCACCGACTATGCCGGCTTTAATCATCTGAAAACCTCGTACTACAAGTAAAGCTTACAATAGTTTTAAATAGCGTAAGCAAGTGATTGATATATTGAGCGTTAGTATAGACTGATTTAAAGCGCCAGCATAGCCAACTGAAGCACAGTGATGATTTCTACCCGTGCATTCGGGTTTATTTACGGATACTATGCACTCAATTCACATCGTAAATTTACGCTTTAGGGCCGCTATGCTTTGGAAAAAATTATGCTTTGGGTAAAAGCCTTTCACATCATCTTTATGGTCACCTGGTTTGCCGGCCTGTTTTATCTGCCGCGCTTGTTTGTGTATCACGCAGACAGCTCGGACGAAATCAGCAATGAACGCTTTAAAATTATGGAGCGAAAATTGTTTTACGGCATTATGACCCCCGGTGGCATTATCACGCTACTACTGGGTTTGTGGATGTTATTTGATTACGCATGGGCAGCCTACAAAACCGAGTTATGGATGCAACTTAAATTAGCGCTGATGGTATTACTGATAGGTTACCACGCCTATTGCTGGAAACTGGTGAATGATTTTAAAGATGACCTCAATACCAGGTCACACGTGTGGTATCGCTGGTTTAATGAATTACCGGTACTATTATTAGTCGCAGTAGTAATTTTCGTAGTAGTAAAACCATTTTAAAAATAAGGTACCGGCAAGGTTAGCTCCAGCTGACGATAAAAACGCGATGCGCAGCGAGTCATAACGAGGCCGTAGAAAAACCCGCACAAGCTTTCTGCATCCTGATTTATATTTGTTGTTCCCGTTAAATTAAATATAATCTGTTAAAACTCTGCACGAATTATGTTTTTATAATGAATACTGATCTGTTTTATCATTTTATTTTATAGAAGCTCAATATTCCTTACCTGTGCGGTGCTATGCCGCCATTGTACCGTAATTCATTAGCTTCTCAATGTTATGCACTATGCAGAACAGTTTCCATTGTCCCTGTACTTTCTGTTTGCCTCGTAAACTAAATCGACTAAGGCCTTTGTTGGTGCCTATGTTTCCGAATACGGCTCGACGACCGACATTCGATGACTGTAAATGAGTTTGCCTTTGTTGCTGTCCACACGATGTTTCATCCAGTCGGTAAAATTGGGCGCCCTTTTGTTTTCTAATATAAAGGAAACCTGTCGGCCATGCCCTTTGCGTGTGTTGGCTGAATTTGGGTTTGTCATGCATTTTTGGTTGCGTTCACAATTTCTGCACGTTGAAAGTCTACCTTCAAAAAAGAGTTTATAATTTTCCCGTTTATCAAGGTCTTCATTTTTTAACCACATGCTTTCATCTGCGGGGCAGCTACAGGTTTTGTTTTTTGGATCGAGATTGAATTCACTCGCAGGTATTACGGTGGTCGTTTTTATCTTTTTATAATCAGATCGTTCTCCGTATTTGGATTTCTGTTGTGCGAATTTTGGATCACGACTGCGAAAAATGTGCCAGACACCTCCTTTGCCGCATTAGGCGGCATCTTGCAGCCATCAATGGCAAACCGTTCATGCCCAAGCAGGTCTTGCTCATCGCAGGTAAAAAGAATTTGTTCAAAAAGATCTTCAACCGCATGGGTATGACGGCGGATAAAACTGGCGATGGTTGTGAAATGCGGAACAGTGTCACAGGATAGGGCTTTAAAAATAATATTGGTCTGGCAGCGCCATTCAATTTCACAGCTTGAGGTAATGCCTTTTGAATAGGCGAATAAAATAATTTTTAAGCGAATGGCCGGGGCATAGCGGGCGGCCATTGTCTTCATTATTATATGCCGGAAAATAAATAGAAAGGTCGAGTTTGTTTTCGACTAAGTAATGTATGGCGTGTTCAAATGTGCCGGTTGTAATTGATCAAGGTAGTTAATGACAACCATAGCGTCTTGATTGTGATTATAAGGAATAAAATTTGGCATTTACATGACTTCTTTTATGTTGAGTCATTGTAACAAATTTCGGGCTGAAAATTCGTGATTTTTAGGTTTTTCTACAGCCTCAACGACTTAACTAACCTGCAATTTGATCACGCAACAACGGCTCCAACTCAGTCAGCGCTTTTTTATAAACCTTACGCTTAAAAAACACCACTTCATCCAACGGGTGCCAATAATCCACCCATGACCAGTTATCAAACTCGGGGCGGTCCATGGTGCTTAAATTAAAATCACTTTCGGTGCCCACCAGTTTCAAAATAAACCAGATCTGTTTTTGCCCGATACACACAGGCCGGCAATTGCGCCGCACCATCCACTTTGGTAATCGGTAGCGTAACCATTTACGAGTTTTGCCGACAACCTCCACATGCTCGGGACTGAGGCCGGTTTCTTCAAATAACTCTCGATACATCGCTTGATTCGGCGACTCGTGCTGATGAATCCCACCTTGGGGAAACTGCCAGGCATTCTGACCATAGCGGCGCGCCCAGAAGACCTTGCCTTCCGGGTTGCTCAATATGATGCCCACATTGGGCCTAAATCCGTCAGAATCAATCACTTAACGATGCCTGCTTAAATAGTTAGCCCTGATTCTTCCAAAAATCAGCGCATTACGCAATGTTTTCGTTACAATACCATTAGAACAAATCAACTATAGAACAAATCTATCTAAATAGTTGATTTATAATTTTTATTTATGAGTTTAATTTATGACATTAGCACTTTTCGATTTAGATAACACCCTGTTGGCGGGCGATAGTGATTACCTGTGGGGCGAATTTTTAACCGAACAGGGGATCGTAGATGCGGATTTATATGCCCGCGAAAATCAGCGCTTTTACGATGAATATAAAAAGGGCACACTGGATATCCATGAATTTCAGGCCTTTTCTCAGCAGCCACTCGTAGAAAATGACATCGAAAAAATGCTAGTGTTAAGGCAACAATTTTTAAAACAAAAAATCGAGCCGATTATGAATCCCGCTTCTTTTGAACTCATAAAAAAGCACCAGAAAAAAGGCGACACATTAGTAGTGATAACCGCCACCAACAGCTTTATCACTCGCCCTATTACAACGGCGTTTGGCATTAAGCACTTACTGGCGACCGAACCACAAATGGTAAACGGTAAATACACGGGTAAAATTGATGGTACGCCTTGTTTTCAGGAAGGCAAAGTAACGCGCCTAAATGAATGGATGCAACAACAAAATTTAAACTTAAAAGGTAGCTGGTTTTACAGCGACTCACATAATGACTTACCGCTATTATTAGAAGCTGAGAACCCGGTGGCCGTTGATGCCGATGAAAAACTCTTAACTTATGCACACCAACACAATTGGCCAATTATTACTTTACGCTAACGACAACATTTAAAATCATGGAAAAATAATGACACAAAAATTAAAACAATTTTTATCCCTTTTCACATTCGTATTTCTACTTAACGGATGCAGCTCAACCATGCTGGTAGAGAGCTGGAGTGATAAAACCTATCAAGGCCCAAAGCTAAAAAAAATACTGGTGATTGGCGTCATAAAAAAAGAAAACCGCCGCCGCTCATTTGAAAATGAATTTGTTAAATTAATTACCAATAACGCGCGCACCGCCATTGCAAGTCACACCGTTTTAGGTAATTTAGAAAAAAACGCCAACAAAGAAAGCGTACTCGCTGCGATAGAAAAAACCGGAGCCGATGGCGTTATCATTGTCACCACTCGCGGTATTGTTCAACAACAACGAATTACACCTGTTTCGGTTGATTATATTCCAAATGCGGGTGGAGGTGCAGGTTATGGCGGCTATGGTGGTATGTACGACTACTACAACGCATCACATTCCTATGTGTTTAATCAAGGTAACACTGTGAGCGAAAACATTTTAAAAGTAGACACCAAGTTATTTAATGCCGCGACTGAAAAAATGCTGTGGTCGGGAAAAACCGAAAGCTTAAATCCAAAGTCTGCAACCAGGCTAATTGCCGAATATAAAAGGCGGGTAATTAGAGATATACGTAAAAATGGTTTTATAGATTAGCTTTTAAACTCAGCTGACTAAACTTTAGCCGGCTAAGTTTAAGGCAACAAAATCCACTTTAGGGCGCTTCTAATTATGGGCCCCAATTATGGTTTTTCGACCCACACCAGAATTTTTAAGTCATTAATCTTTACTACAATTCCCTATCTATGCTGTTACAGTTTAGTGATAAATATTCTTCGCCCAATCGTACCCAACAATTCTGACTTGATTTGGGTATCTTAGCAAAATATGTGTTATAAACCTACCGACCTGTTTATAGAGGAGAGATATGATGTCTCTATATCGCTTTTCCAAAAAATTGTTATTTGTACTTATTTTAAATCTGTCAGCGCCGTCACTTTCTCTGGCCGAGTCAGTACTCTCAATCACCTCCGGACGGGGGGAGCCTTTTGTTAATAATCAACAGACCGGGTTTTATGACTTAATCGTCAAACACATGTTTGAGCGTATAAATATAAAAGCAAAAACCGTAGTCCTTCCTTCCGAAAGATCGCTTATCAATGCCAACACCGGTATAGACGATGGCAATATCGCACGAATTAAAGGTATAGAAAAAAAATACCTCAATCTATTGATGGTGCCTGAGAAAATAATTGATTTTGAATTTGTCGCTTTTACTAAAAATCAGCCGCTCAAAGTCAATAACTGGCAAGATTTAAAACCTTATAATATTGCATTTATAAATGGTTGGAAACTGTTTGAAAAAAAAGTTACCGATTATAAATCACTGATACGAACTCGTAACTCAAAACAATTGTTTGATTTACTCGAAAATAATCGTGCCGATATCGCACTTTATGATTTGTGGAGCGGTGTGTGGCACATCAAACAATCTAAAAGTAAAATTGATTATCTACGCCCATCAATAGCAAGTTATCAGCTTTATCTATATATTAATAAAAAGCATGAAAAATTACTTCCTGATTTAACGCAGGCACTTAAAGCCATGAAAGAAGATGGCACATATCAAAAAATCTATACACAATCTTTAGTGAATCGACTCCAGTAAAACTTATGAAAAGCAAAATCGCACAAAAACTCATTATTTATACTATTTTATTTAGCTCCGCTATTACATTAATCACAACTATTATACAGCTATACACTGAGTTTCAGTATGATATTAAAGGCATCGATCAATCTCTTAAGCAAATAGAAATCAGTTACAAAAAAAACATCACTCAAGCCGTATGGGTTTCAGATAAAGAACGCCTGCAAACTATTCTCGATGGCATAACAGAGTTGCCTGATATTGTTTTTGCTGGAGTAAGCGATGAAAATGGCGATACTATTTTCAGTGGCTTAATACCTTCCCCAGAAACCATTGATTTTAAAACCGCTTTAAATTATTTCTATAATAATAAAATTATTAAAATTGGTGAGCTTAGTGTTATCGCCTCTTTATCAGGCGTATATACCCGACTACTCAATCGTCTGTGGGTTATTTTATTATCAAATGCATTTAAAACCTCATTAGTTGCTGTCTTTATCTATTTTTTATTTTCACGTTTAGTTACTAAACACCTCACCCGAATATCTCAATATTCAAAAACCAGTGACCTATCCTCTAATCCTGAATCATTAATTTTAGATCGCCCCTCAACCCAAATCGATGAATTAGATATCGTTGTAAAATCAATAAATGACATGCATAGCCGCTTGCATGAACAGGTTTCTGAAATAATTAAACAAAAAAAGCATCTGTCTCAAACACTAAATAGCATTGGCGATGCAGTTATTACAACCGATGATAAAGGCAATGTCACGCGCTTAAACCCGATTGCGGAAAAGCTCACAGGCTGGTCTAACAAACAGGCATTGCGACAGCCATTAAAAAACATCTTTCCAATTGTTGATGCCAGTACTCGTGAACCCATACCCAACCCAGTTGAAAAAGTATTGGCAACCGGCGAAACCGTTTACTTAAGTAACCATACAACCTTAATCGCAAAAGATGGAACTGAATATCAAATTGCAGACTCTGCAGCCCCTATTATTAATAATAATAAAATTTTAGGCATGGTCTTAGTGTTCAATGACGTAACGTCACAGTATAAAATGCGAGAAACTCTGCATGAAAGCGAACAGCGTTTACGCCAGTTAACCGAAAACTTATATGCAGTCTTCTGGCTTGGCTCACCAGACTGGAATGAAATTATTTACATCAGCCCGGCTTATGAAAAAATATGGGGAAAGAGCACTCAGTCTTTATACGCTAACCCACGTGACTGGGTTGAATCCATTCACCCCGATGACAAACAGCAAGTATTAAATAATATTCCCGACAATATTAACGATATCACCGATTGTATTGAATTTGGTGAGTTTAGAATAAACACCCCTGACTCAGAAACACTCTGGATTAAATCTCGGGCCTATCCAATTAAAGATGCACAAGGAAATGTCATTCGAATAGCCGGTATCGCCGAAGACATTACCGAACGTAAATTTGCCAATGAAACCATTCGCCGCAGCCAAAAAATGGATGCCCTGGGTAAGTTAACTGGCGGTATCGCACACGACTATAATAATATGCTAGGTGTTATTTTAGGTTATGCAGAACTGTTAAACAATGCACTCACAAACCAGCCACAACTACAAAATCATATTGAAAAAATCATACATGCCGGGGAACGTGGCGCAAAACTAACCAAAAAACTGCTTGGACTTTCCCGAAATAAATCTATTGATGTGGAAAAAACAAACATCAATACGGTATTGCTTAATGAGCAAAACATGCTCGAAAAAACATTAACCGCCCGCATAAAACTTGAGCTTAATTTAGATGAAAATTTATGCCCCGTTTATATAGATGGAAGCGAACTGGAAGACAGTGTCCTAAATATAAGCATTAACGCCATGCATGCAATCAAGGGCAATGGCACATTAGCGATTAAAACCAGTAGCAAACAAATTGGTATTTTTGAAGCCGATTTATTGTCCGTTAAACCCGGAAAATATGCTTGTTTAACCATGACTGATAACGGCTGTGGAATGGATGAGAAAACCCGCGACAAAATATTTGATCCTTTCTACTCCACTAAAGGAGAAAAGGGAACAGGCCTGGGGTTAAGTCAGGTATATGGTTTCATTAAGCGTTGCGGTGGGGCAATTAGCGTCGACTCAACACCCGCAAAAGGCAGCCGCTTTAGTCTGTATTTTCCCTGTTATAGTGGAAATAAAAAACAACTGGAACATCATTCCTCATTATCCAGCGATATATTAGATGGCGCAGAATCCATTTTAGTCGTTGATGACGAACCGACCCTAATGCAGCTAACCGCTGACATGTTGAAACTACATGGTTATCATGTTTTTCAAGCCAACAACCCACAACAAGCTCTTGAAATAATTAAATCTGAAAAAATAAACATACTGATTACTGATGTTGTTATGCCCGATATGGACGGCTATACCCTTGCGTCTATTGTCCAGAAAAAATATCCCGATATTAAAATTCAGTTAGTTAGCGGTTATGCAGAGGGCTATAATAGTGATAAAACAAATGTAAAACTTTCTCAAAATCTACTGCAAAAACCTTATACCTCAAAAAGTTTATTACAAAAAATAAGAGCTTTACTATCTTAATAGATAGTCAATATTTTTTAAAAAATATTAAGACAATAGTATATCTTTAGAACTCTCAAACTGTTGCTGCGATTTTTCAACAATCTTAGGGAGTAGTGCCGGATCTAATTTATTGGCTTGCCATATTTGCACATCAATCGCTTCAATATGACTTTGCGGATCAATATCAAAACTATCGATACTGTTTTCTTCTTCGTGGCGCACAAAATGCCGGCCAACAATCTGGCTCGCTAAACAAATTGTCCATGCTGCATTTTGCAATTTTTCGGGTGCTTGTTGCGGCTCTAATTGATGCAGTACTGCTGCACAAATTTGCTCGGGTAAATTCCATTTTTTTAATAAGCCACCACCCACTTCGGTATGATCAAAGCCCATAATTTCTTTTTCGGCTTTTGCTAATTCGAGCCGGTCGTTTTTTTGTAATTGCAATGCCTGCGACATTTCATCGGGCATTTTTAAATACAGCAATAACGAGCCAATATCGTGCAATAAACCCGCGATAAAAAATCGTTCAATTTGTGACTCACGCTTAAATGCCGCCAACACCCGCGCCGTAACCGCCGTGCTTAAACTGCGTTTCCAGAAATCTTTCATGGAAACCAATTCAGAGGGAATGCCATCGAACACATTAATAGCCGATGCTGCCACCACTACACTGCGCAATTCTTTATGGCCAATTAATGCCACTGCACGATACACCGTATCGACTTTTGCGGTGAAACCATAAAACGGACTATTTACCAGTTTGAGTAAACGAGCGGTGAGGGCAGGATCATCATTAATGACCTTGCCGATTTTGGTGGCGGTGGATTTCGGGTCATCCATCTCCCCGAATACTTTATAAACAATGGCGGGCAGGCTGCCCAGCTTGCCACTGCGTTCGATTAATTTTTCAAGACTTTGCAAAAGAGAGGTTCCCCATTTATTCCCTGCCCCCCATTCAGAATATATTTCTCATGGGCCAGAATGTTAATAACTTAATATGACTCTTAAGTTTAGTCTAAGTTTTGGGGAGTGTAACGCCGGTTTGGCCTTGATATTTACCCGACCGGTCGCCGTACGAAGTTTCGCAAATTTCATCCGATTCAAAAAATAACATTTGTGCCACGCCTTCATTGGCATATATTTTTGCGGGCAATGGCGTGGTGTTTGAAAACTCCAGGGTGACGTGACCTTCCCATTCTGGTTCCAGCGGGGTAACGTTGACGATAATGCCACAACGCGCATAAGTGGATTTACCCAGGCACACGGTAAGCACACTGCGCGGAATTTTAAAATATTCAACGGTGCGGGCCAGAGCAAAGGAATTAGGCGGAATAATGCATACATCGGATTGCACATCTACGAAACTGTTGTCATCGAAGTCTTTCGGGTCAACAACCGCAGAGTTGATATTGGTGAATATTTTAAATTCATTAGCGCAGCGCACGTCGTAACCGTAGCTGGATGTGCCGTATGAAATCAGGCGACTATCATTATTATCATAACGCACCTGACCCGCCTCAAACGGCGAAATCATGCCCTCATTTTCCGCCATTCGACGAATCCACTTATCTGACTTTATGCTCATTAATTATCCAAAAAAAATGCCATCACTTAATTGTGACGGCATTTTAACATGCTATACAGTATTCGCGAGCGAAACCCGCATACTTAATTATTTAATGATTATATATGTACTTACGGCGCCATAATAATAATGAGCCCAGTAACATGAAGGACCAACCTAACGCTCCGCCACTTCCTCCACTACTTGGTGGCTGCGTATTATTAGCACTGCTATCTGTTTCCAGAAACGGGTCCGTCGCATTTTGTTTTTCCTGAGCGTTAGTATCGCCGTCGCCATCTGCATCATAAACAAGATCTGTAGGTGTCGTCGTTATTATATTAACTTCTCCTTCATTGGGTCCATTATAATCCCAACAAACAACACCGGTATCATAGAGTGCGCAGTTATAATTAAAATATGACTGAGGGCTCAACGTTACCTGCAACGCAGTTGACATCATCGGTGTCGGTGACGAGCTATTATTGCGGCCCCAGCACACTATGCCGGTATCATCTATAGCACAAGTCGAGCGATTACCTGCAGTCACGTATGTCGGGTTAACCAAATCTGGCACCGAGATTTCACCACTATTATTAGAGCCCCAACAGACAACACCTGTTTCATCTAAAGCACAACTATGCCTATTCCCAGTACTTACCAGCACCGGGTTAATTAAAGTCGGCGGATTTGTACGTCCATAATTATCATCTCCCCAACAAACTACACCACTGTCATCAATAGCACAGCTATATTCATAGCCAGCACTCACCAGCACCGGGTTAGATAACGCAGGAATATCAAGCAAACCATCATAACCTTCCTCGCCCCAACAAATAACGCCCCTGTCATCTATTGCGCAACTGTGTTGATAACCAGCACTCACCTGCTTAGGATTAATCAAAACCGGTGGATCAGTCTTGCCATAAGAGCTTCTGCCCCAACATACAACTCCATCATCATCGAGAGCGCACATATGATCAGTTCCTGCGCTCAACTGAACCGGATTATGCAAAACAGGTGTAACGTCATAATCATCATAGACATCATAGACCCCCTTTTCAATACTGGCTATTTTATCGCCTTTTTCACTGCCTTCTTCTTGCTGAAAAATACTCCAACAAGATAGGCCGCTATCACTCAAGGCACAGGTCTGATCGTTATTACTAACGAGCTGATATCGGGCGATAAGTGGATTTTCGCCTGCATCAACTTCCTGTTTATCAGTAAATCCATCTGCATCCGTATCTTTAAGTAAATAGCTGGTCCCCAACGTTAATTCTGTTGCATTATCTAGCCCGTCGCCATCCACATCTAAATCAGTATTATTGCCTATACCGTCACCATCCATATCCGCTATCTCAGTCGGATTATTTGGAAACGCGTCATTTTTATTGGCAACTCCATCACCATCAGAATCAGCACTGAGTGATGCATCAAGAGGGTAGTCATCGACACCATCATTAATACCATCATTATCCGTATCGGCCAATTGAGGGTTAGAGCCTGCCACAATCTCGTCCTTATCTAATAACGTATCATTATCACTATCAAGAGTCGCACTATCATCAACGAGTAAATTGGTACCAATTTCTATTTCATAAGCATTAGGCAGTCCATCTCCATCCGCATCAAAAAGCGCTTCAACAGGTATGATTGGATTTGCATAATTGTGGCGCCCCCAACACACCACACCTGTATCATCTAATGCGCAAACCAGGTTATAACCTGCACTAACCGCTACCGGGTTACTTAATGCTGGTACCCTATTCTGGCCGTATCCAACGTTACCCCAGCATTGCACACCATTGTCATCTAACGCACAAATTGTGCCGCGTTTTCCAGCACTAAGTTGAACAGGGTTAGAGAATGCAGGCATACTTGCACCCGTAGATTCAGCCCCCCAACAAATAACCCCGCCATCATCTATCGCGCAGCTGTAGGATGTTTCAGCAACTATCTGCACTGGATTGCTTAGAGGCGGCACTGTACTCTGCCCTCTAGTATCATCACCCCAGCAAACAACACCTGTATCATCTAACACACAAATATGGTCATTACCCGTGGATATTTGAGTTGGGTTGGATAATTCAGGCATAAGACCTGAGGGAACTCGCCCCCAACAAACCACACCGGTATCATCTATTGCGCAAGCAAATCGATTATTGCTAACACTGATTTTTACCGGATTCGATAATTCCGGTGGCGCCAACCCACCTGAGCATTGCACACCATTATCATCAATCGCACAGATATTGTATCGGCTAACAGCAAGTTGTACTGGGTTAGTTAATACAGGAGGGACACTATAACTCCCCAAGCCGTTACAACTCACCCCATTATCAGCGAGCACACAGCTTGAATAATTACTACTAGCAAGCTGATAGCGCGCAGTTAGCGGATCCATACCCAGATCTATTTCAGCCTTATCAGTCAGGCCATCAAAGTCAGAATCTTTATTGGTAGGATTTGTACCAAAATTTGCCTCTTCTAAGTCAGTTAAACCATCGTTATCATCATCTGTGTCGCTATTATTTCCGATACCATCTAAGTCACTATCTCGAGACTCGGTGCCGTCATTAGGAAATGCATCGCTATTATCACCTACACCATCACTATCAGTATCAACACTTTCTCTGCTGTCCAGAACATACAGGTCAACATCATCATTAACCCCGTCACCATCAGTATCTGCATTAAATGGATCAGAGCCCTGAGCTAATTCGTCCGTATCAGTCACATTGTCATTATCATCATCGGTATCTGCATTATCACCGATTCCGTCTACATCAAAATCCAGTGTTTCAGTTGCATCATTTGGAAATACATCGGCATTATCGCCCACGCCATCACCATCTGTATCGATTGATTCAAGGCCATCAAGCGGCCACAGATCGAGATTATCATTCACACCATCCGCATCTGTATCAGCCAGACGCGGATTTAAACCTGCGGCCAGTTCATCAATGTCTAATAACGTATCATTATCTGTATCAATGGTTGCCGAATCATTAACCAGCAAGTTTGTGCCTATGCTGCGTTCATAGCTATTCGTTAAACCATCAGTATCCGCATCTATAAGCAGCGCTGGTATCTGGTCATTAGTACGCCCCCAACAGACCAACCCCGTGTCATCAAGTGCACAAACCAGGTTATAACCCGTATTAACATAATACGGATTGCTTAAAGCCGGAATCACATCCTGATTGTATGAAGTTTGTCCCCAGCAATGCACGCCATTATCATCTAGCGCACAGGTAACACCCCGACTTCCCGCGCTAATCTGGACCGGATTGGTTAATGTAGGCATACGGGTTTGTGTGCCCTGATACCCCCAACATACAACACCTTTATCATCTAAAGCACATGAATTAGAGGTACCGGCTACAACCTGTACCGGGTTGGTTAATGGCGGGACTGTGGTCTCACCATAAGAATTATTGCCCCAGCAAACCACACCCGTGTCATCAAGTGCACAGGCATGATTCGAACCCGCGGCAATCTTTACTGGATTAGTTAAAACCGGCACATTACCAGAAGGCACGCGACCCCAGCACACCACACCCGTGTCATCAATTGCACAGGCATAATTATCACTTGCACTCACTTGCACAGGATTGGTTAAGACGGGTACAGAATTAAAAGAGCCACCCCAACACACCACACCGGTGTCATCAATTGCGCATTCTCCATACTGACCAGAAACAAGCTGTCTTGGATTGGTTAATGCAGGTACCGATGCACCATTGCATTTGACACCCCCATCAGATAAAGAACAGCTTGCATTCCAGCCATTACTCAACTGATAACGAGTCGTCAGCGGGTCTTCACCCGCATCGATTTCTGCTTTGTCATACAGGCCATCAAAGTCTGAGTCTTTGTAGGCCGGGTTGGTGCCTGCTGCAAGCTCTTCAGCATCACTTAAACCATCATTATCATCATCCGTATCCGTATTATTACCTATACCATCTAAATCACTATCTCTGCTTTCTGTAACATCATCTGGAAATGCATCCGAGTTATCCCCCACGCCATCACCATCCGAATCGACACTATCTCTAGCATCTAAAACAAACAGATCAATATCATCATTAACACCATCACCATCTGAGTCTACTTCATATGGGTTTGAACCTTGTGCTAATTCATCAACATCTGAAACGTTATCATTATCATCATCTGTGTCTGCATTATCGCCTATGCCATCATTATCGCTATCTTGAAATTCACTCGCGTCATCTGGAAATACGTCATAGTTATCCCCAACCAGGTCACCATCTGAATCAGTGGTTTCACTTGGATCTCTTGGAAACGCATCCAGATTATCATCAACACCATCTCTGTCGGTATCATGCAGTTGTGGATCCGTGCGCATATTAATACCTTCGCCGCCTTCCCCATAATTCCCCATACTGGCATTCATTTCATCAATATCTAACAATGTATCACCGTCAGTATCCAGAGTTGCCACGTCATTAACTAATACATTAGAACCAACAGTTCGTTCATAGCTATTACTTAATCCGTCTGCATCAGCATCCATAATTATTTCTTCCGGCACTTGCGTACCGGTATATGAATGATATCCCCAGCAGGTAAAACCACTAACATCCAGTGCACAAACCTGACTGTAGCCAGCATTAACCGAGGCCGGTTCAAGCAAGGGAGGAATAACATCTTCCTGATCCGATATATCTCCCCAGCATTGCACGCCATTATCATCCAGCACACAGTTAATGCCTGAGCCACCTACAGTCAATTGCCGCGGATTCGTAAACTCGGGAATACTCGACTGATTATTTAACTGCCCCCAGCAACTCACTCCATCTGCATCCAGGGCACAGGTATAATCAACACCTGCTGCCACCTGTACGGGCGAATCCAATAGCGGAACCGAACTCTCGCCAGCACTGTTATCTCCCCAGCATTGCACGCCTGAATCATCAAGTGCACAAATATGGTTATAACCTGCCGTTACCTGTGTCGGATTACTTAGAGTCGGCATAGCGCCGGCCGGCACGCGACCCCAGCACACCACACCGGTATCATCAATTGCACAAGCAAAAGACTGGGACACACTGAGTTCTACCGGGTTAGACAATACAGGAATAAGCCAGTCACGCGCCCCCCAGCATTGCACGCCATTGTCGTCAATCGCACAGGTGTTAAATTGACCGGCACTCAACTGCCTGGGATTTATTAAAGTTGGCGGAGTCGCATAAGCTGATCGACCATTACAGGTCACCCCATTATCTGCCAGATAACAACCTGTATAATAACTACTGGCCATCTGATAACGTGCAGTAAGCGGATCTAAACCCGCATCTATTTCTTGCTGGTCAGTTAAACCATCAAAATCACTGTCTTGGGTATCGCTCGCAGCATACGCCAAAGACAAACTGAAAAAACATGAAAAAAATGAAATTAAAACAGAAACACAGAGAAATTTAAACGAACGGAAATCAAACATAAAAACACTTCCTTGAATAACACTACAATCCTTGAAATTTATTCAGACAATACTATCTAAACATTTGTTTCCAGGTAACCTCTGAGGTTATATAGGTTATTATTTTATAATTTATTTATCACCACGAAACAACCCAGTTGAGAGGTAACGCACCAGCACTGCTCACCAATAGTAGTGAAATACAGTTTTTTTGCAGCCTACATAATTAAAACTGAAGTTTCAAGTTTTACCCAAAACTGGAATGCTGATTTTATTTTACCGAGAGATAGGTCACATTTTTCATACCTCTCTGGCAGATGCTTTTAATTTTATTTTTACGACTCCGCTAACGACTCATCACGATAAAAAAACAGTTTGCATCAGCTTAAACAAAAAAGCCCCCACTATTATGTGGAGGCTTCTCATTTTAATTTGCCTGAAATCATCAGGCCTGATCAGATATTCACTAGTTATTTTCAATAACAATATTCGGGAACTTGCTACTGTAATCTTTCGCCTGCGATGCCAATTTCGCGGCGGTGCGACGTGCAATTTCACGATAGATATTCGCAATTGTGCCATTTTCATCGTGCGCAACCGACGGCTGGCCTTCATCGCCACTGGTACGAATGGACATATCCAGTGGCAATGCACCGAGGAAATCCACATCGTAATCTTCCGACATGCGCTCACCACCGCCCTGTCCGAAGATCGGCTCAGCATGACCACATTCTGAACAAATATGCACGCTCATGTTCTCGATAATACCCAACACCGGCACTTCAACCTTTTCGAACATCTTCAGGCCTTTACGCGCATCTAACAACGCAATATCCTGCGGAGTGGTTACGATAACCGCGCCACTTACCGGTACTTTTTGTGCCAGTGTTAATTGCACATCACCGGTGCCGGGGGGTAAATCGATGACTAAGTAATCTAAATCTTTCCACTGGGTGTCTACTAATAGTTGCTCTAACGCCTGAGTTACCATGGGGCCACGCCAAATCATCGGGGTTTCGTCGTCAATCATAAAGCCGATCGACATAGCTTGCATGCCATGTCCCATCATCGGATCCAATGTTTTGCCGTCGGCAGATTCTGGCTTATCGGTAATACCCAGCATACGCGGGATACTGGGGCCGTAAATGTCCGCATCTAAAATACCCACATTTGCGCCTTCTTTACTTAACGCCAATGCCAGATTAACGGCCGTGGTGGATTTACCCACACCACCTTTACCCGAGGCTACCGCAATAATGTTTTTGATGCCTTCCAACGGCTTTAAGCTCGATTGAACCGTGTGTGCAACGATGTCATGGCTCACATCAACTTTAACAGAATCAACACCATCTAATATGCCAACCAGCTTAGTCAGCTCATCCGTTATTTTGGCATAATAGCCTTTGGCAGGAAAACCCAGCACGATTTTAATCGCGACTTCTGCACCATTAATATCTATACCTTTAACCGCATTAGCGGCTTTTAGATCTTTCTCTAAATAAGGATCTATATATTTTGCAATTGCTTGTTCAACTTGCTGCTGTGAAACGCTCATGGCATTTACTCCAAAACCTGGTTGTATCGCCTTCAGAGTGACCCGAGGCATTAAAATTTAGTGTTGCGAATTCTACACCAGCTTGAGCGGAAATTAACCCTACCCTTTGTTGGTATAGTGATGCATTAATAATGTGCGACCTAACTGGGGGCTAATTTTACTTTTTCAAGGTACCGGCGCGGGGCGTGCCAGAAATCTTACGCTGCAATATGGCGAGCTCCTGCGGGTAAGCCACAGTTTCATTACGACTCTTGGCAAACAGCGCCAGCTTAATTTTCTCAAAACTGCCCTTTGCCAGCTTGTTTTTCAGCGTAATGACTTTACGTTTATTGCCCTTCGGATTATTAAAATGCTGTAATTGCAGCTCACCCTCGGCATCTTCAAACACAATCCCCGTAAAAGAATCCGGCACGTCCTTAATGGTGAATATCAATTTAAAAGACAGCCTGTGGCGCATATTATCCGGCAGGTTCTGCAAATCGTCGGGGAGTACTTCTATATCGTTTAAAACAAACATAATTTTAGCTTCTAAATAATTTGCACAAAGTTTAACAAAACTTTGCCCTACAAAAACCTGATTAATGTACAATGAATTAAGCGGCCCAATTACACAGCTATAAATTTAGCCACAGAATTGACAGCCAGAGTCTACAATTAGGGTATTTCCAAGCAAAACGCTATAATTTTTTACCATAAAAATCGTCAACCGGAACTAAAACCGTACACATGAGCTCTGATTCAGATACCCCCGAACCATCCAGTAATGTCGTTGATATAAACGATACAGAAAAAGTCTCTAAAGCCATTAAGCGTTTTATTAATGGCCAAAGTGATGATGAATCCGCCTCAGCTAGCACCGCCACCATTTCCAGCAATGCGGGCAAACAGTTTCACGACCGCCGTGATGTGATTAAAGCCCTCACCAATTTACAAACCTCATATAAGCCAAAATTCTCCCCCAATGAAACCAGTTTTCGCAATGATAGTTTTAAACATGCCCTGCTTAATAGCATGGCAAAAATGGGTAACACCAGCATGTCTAAAACCCTCAATGCCATTGATGGGCGCACCATTGAATTTGTTGAAATGTTATTCGGGGCCTTTTTACGCGACGATAATGTTTCGGTTGCGGTAAAATCATTATTATTAGAGTTACAAATTCCCTTAATAAAAGTTGCCATGCTCGATGCGCAATTTTTTCAAAATAGCAAACACGCCGCACGCCGCATGCTGGACAATGTTGCCCATCTCGGCATCGGCATAGAAACCGAAGACAACACGTTATATAAAACTATTTTGTTAATTATTGAACAATTGCAAAACACCTTCGAGCAAAACTTAGCCAGCTTTAACACGGCACTCACCGCATTAAATCGTTTAATGGCGATTGAACAGGATAAAACCGGTAAGCAAGAAGAAGAAACTCAAAGAGCTATTTTAAAAGAGCATGCACGCCAGATTGTATTAAATGAATTACAACGCTGCACCTATAAAAAAATTATAAAAAAAGACCTCAAACCCTTAATTTTGAAACAATGGGCGGCGCTCATGTTTCAACGCTTTATTAAATACGGCAAAGACAGCAGCCAGTGGAATGAAATTGTTACGCTATTAAAACATCTGGTTTACAGCGTGCAACCGATTAAAACTTCCGAACAATGGGTGTTACTAAACAATGACTCCGGTATTTTAATTAATGACATTGAGGCGCAACTTAAAACCACTACATTAAGCCCGGGGGGCATCGATGCATCAATTACTGCATTAAAAGAAATTCACTCTCATTTAATCGAGTCATCCGAATTTTTTCTCGACCAGCCCGACTACACTCTTTCGGAAAGAAGCCTGGATGAAATCATTGAAGACGCTAGCGAAACCATGCCCGATGAGGGCGAGCCGCCGCACATACAAATTTCACGATTGCCCAACAATGTAAAACAGGGCGTGTGGTTTGAAATTTATAACGGTGAAGGCAAGGCTTTACGGCGAGTAAAATTATCGGTAATTTTATTTGATGAAGCCAAGCTGATTTTTGTTGATCGCCATGGTGATAAAGTGATTGAAAAATTTGCGAATGAATTTGTTGAAGAGCTAAACGCTAACAAGTCAAAAATTATTGCTGACCATTCAATATTTAATCATGCACTGGGGCAGATAATTAATTCGATTATTCGCTAATAATACTCTTTATTATTTTAAGATTGATTCGGCGGATAAATATCCCACTCAACTAAAAAATCAGGGTTGGTCACAATAGTTTCCGATTCTGCTAATTTGTAATCACCGGGTTTTGCTGGCAGGTAATGATCTAAATCTGGCGGAATACTAAACTCTTCACCGGTGTCGTCACGCATCACCACTAGACCATCTTCACTATTGATACGTAAAATCGGCCCGCTAAATTGCTCAAAGGCCTCTAAGTCACCAAAATCATTCATGCAGGTTAAGCTCACCAGCACGACTTTACCTATCATCTTTTCGGCTTGCTTTGAGTCGAATACACAGCCTGCAAATACTTTTTCACTCATAATCTTTCTTCAAAATAATTTGGCTGCATTATACGCTATTTTATTAATCGGTTAAAAACCGCTCGGCATTATCTTTCCAGAACAGCAATTGCACTTTCTAATGCCAGCCTTAATTCTTTTGCCTGCTCGATGGTTAATGCATAGTAGCGACTCACCTGAGCATCTTCTGCTGTTTGTCCGGGACTCGATATAAAATGTGGTCGAAATACCACTAATTGATGAGCTTCAATCGGCCCCACATCCCAGTTGGCTACGGGATATATATTTTCATTTTCTTGGTCAGACATTTTCAATCTCGCACTATTTTATCAATGCCCATTCTACATCATGGGCCATTAAACTTCTGTATATGTTAATATGATTTTTTATTTTACTCTCCGATATGTGATTATGAAATACACTGGCAACATCCGAAAAATGCAAACGCAATTGAATGAGTCCGCACTAAATAACACAGTGCAATATCACCTACCCATTGGTAATGAGTTAGTCGACATAAATGCACTGATTGGATCTGAAATTAAATTAAGTTATCACGGCGAAATAAATTGTGTCGCCTGTAGGCGTAAAACCAAAAAAAGTTTCAGCCAGGGATTTTGCTACCCGTGTTTTCAATCATTAGCCCAATGCGACATGTGTATTATGAAACCTGAAAAATGTCATTACGCTGAAGGCACATGCCGCGAACCAAGATGGGGTGAAGAATTTTGTTTGCAAGATCATTATGTTTATTTAGCCAACTCATCCGGCCTCAAAGTCGGTATTACCCGCGGTACTCAAATTCCGACACGCTGGATGGACCAAGGAGCAACTCAAGCATTACCCATTTTTAAAGTTAAAAACCGTTTAACGTCGGGCTTAGTTGAAGTGATTTTTAAAAACCATGTTGCGGATAAAACCAGTTGGCAAAAAATGCTAAAAGGTGAAGCGAATAAAGTGGATATGCAAGCTCGACGCGATGAACTTTATGCGTTAAGTGAAACCGACTTAAAAGAACTAACGAGCACTTTAGACAGTGACGCCATTAAATTTTTAAACAATGAAACAGTGATTGATATTCACTTTCCCGTTAATCAATATCCCGAAAAAGTAAAATCATTTAACTTTGACAAAACCCCTGAAATTAGCGGCGTGCTAAATGGCATTAAAGGGCAATATTTGATTTTGGACAATGGGGTTTTGAATATGCGTAAGTTTGGTGGTTATAACTTAACGCTAGAAACCTAACTTAATAAATAAATATTGGCCACTATGTATCATTCGTCAAACACACCTCACCCGACTCACGCTCACCCATTTCGAAACCGTGATGATAAGCTTTAAACCACTCCATCACATGGTCATTTTTATAAATATTATTTTCATCCAAACTTAAATGAGCTAGCTTTTCAGCAAGGCCATTTTTTTGAAAATAAGCCACCACCCCATTCGCATATCCACGGTTATACCACAGCTGTGCATCCGATGGGTTATCTGCATAGCCTTCGGTTTCCGCATAAAGTTTTTCAACTAATCCGACTAATTTTTCAATGACATTCATCATATTTTAACTCAATAACTCATCTAAAGACGAACCATCTGCAGCCTCACCCATTTCTACAACTAGAGTATCCTGCAGCGGCATACTATCAGATTGAATGTACGGCAATAATTGCTCAGACAATTCTATCACCATCATCAATCCGCGCTGGGCAGCCTCATCATTCGTTGATTTGGCCTGCACCAACATCGATGCTATATAGGCCCGCATAACTTCCAGGCGCAGCTCAACATTCATCCGCTGAAAATCGGGCGTAAAACTCAGATGCAATTCACGCAATTGCGCCGTGGGATCTTTCACCGAAATACTAAACGGTGGGCGCTCATAACTGGGAGGCTTCACACTGGCACTCATCAAAAACTCACTTAATCTTTTGGGCTGGCAATTATATATGAAAAATAGCGCTAAAAATGCTATTTTACGCGCCTGAGATTTGAACATTTGATTTGAACATTTATTTAATCCAAAACGAGCACCCATGACCACACAACGCAAAATTCTCATCACCAGCGCCCTACCCTATGCCAATGGCCCCATTCATTTGGGCCATTTAGTGGAATACATTCAAACCGATATATGGGCGCGCTTTCAAAAAGTGCGCGGCCATGAGTGCTATTACGTGTGTGCAGATGATGCCCACGGCACACCAATTATGTTACGCGCGCGTCAAGACGGCATTACGCCAGAGCAACTGATTTCACAAGTGAGTAAAGACCATCAAGCAGATTTTGCGGATTTTTTAATTGATTTTGATAATTATCACAGCACCCACTCAGATGAAAACAAAGAACTCTCACAGGGTATTTATCGCACACTGCGCGATGATGGGCACATTACAACGCGTACTATTTCACAAGCTTATGACCCAGAAGCCAAAATGTTTTTGCCTGATCGCTTTATCAAAGGCAGCTGCCCAAAATGTGGCGCAGAAGATCAGTACGGGGATAATTGTGAAGTGTGCGGCGCAACTTACGACACAACCGATTTGAAAAAGCCTTACTCGGTTGTCTCTGGTGCTACACCCATAAAAAAAGATACGGAACATTTTTTCTTTAAGCTTGGCGATTTTGAAAGCATGTTACAAAAATGGACCACCGCCGGCCATGTGCAATCTGAAATTGCCAATAAATTAAAAGAATGGTTTGAGTCGGGATTAAAAGATTGGGACATTACCCGCGATGCGCCCTATTGGGGATTTCAAATTCCCGATGCAAAAGACAAATTCTTCTATGTGTGGTTAGACGCACCAATAGGCTACATGGCAAGTTTTAAAAACCTATGCGATAAAAATTCTGCGGGTAAAAGTTTAAATTTTAATGAATTTTGGGGTGCCGATTCTAAAACCGAGCTATATCATTTTATCGGTAAAGATATCGCCTACTTTCATACATTATTCTGGCCAGCTGTTTTACAGGGTGCCGGTTATCGCACTCCAACTAAAGTTTTTTGCCACGGCTTTTTAACCGTTGACGGCGCCAAAATGTCAAAGTCTCGCGGCACTTTTATAAAAGCTCGCACCTATTTAGATAATTTAAAACCTGAATATTTACGCTATTACTACGCAGCTAAATTATCGTCTGGTGTAGATGATATCGATTTGAATTTAGAAGATTTTCAGCAGCGCGTAAATACTGATTTAGTTGGCAAGTTCGTCAACATCGCCTCCCGCGTTGCCAGCTTTATTAAAAAGAACAATGATGGCATGTTGGCAGAGACTTTACCCGTACCTGAACTACATCAACAATTGATTGATGCGGGCGAATCGATTGCGCAGCATTTTGAGAATAGAAAATACAGCCAGGTCACTCGTGAAATTATGGCGCTGGCAGACAAAGCCAATGAATATATTGCCGATGAAGAACCCTGGACGAAAAACAAAATTGAGGGTCAGGAAAAAATCGTACACGAAATTTGCACTCAGGGCATTAACATGTTCCGCATATTGTGCATTTATTTAAAGCCGATATTGCCGGGTGTGATTGCACAGGCAGAAGCCTTTTTAAATTGTGGCACATTGAGCTGGTCTGATTTAGACAAGCCGCTTCTAAATCACAAAATAAATAAATTTAAGCCTTTAATGCAACGCGTTGAAAAAGAGTCTATCGACAAAATTATTTCCTCTTCGAAGGAAGATATAAAAGCAGCTAAACAAAAATCATCGATCCAAAAAAACACTGGCGGCATTGAAAGCATTGCTGATGAAATAGAATTCGACGACTTTGCAAAAATCGATTTACGCATCGCGCGCATTGTAAAAGCCGAACACGTAAAAAAAGCCGATAAGCTATTACAACTTACCTTAGACATTGGCGACGAAACTCGTAATGTTTTTGCCGGCATAAAATCAGCCTACACACCCGAAGATTTAGAAGGCAAGCTCACCGTAATGGTAGCGAATTTAAAACCCCGTAAAATGCGCTTTGGTATGTCGGAAGGGATGGTGCTAGCCGCAGGCCCCGGCGGTAAAGAGCTTTGGATTCTAAACCCCGATGATGGCGCGCAACCCGGCATGAAAGTAAAATAACACGTAAGCCGCGGCTTCAGCCCCGGTTATATACGCAAGACTAAAGTCTTGCCTCCAGTAAAGCACCTAATCAAAACACTATTTATTTTGATTAGGCCAATAACTATCCATTATTTTTAATGCCGCAACAATATAAGCAGTAGCCATTATAATTAATACGACACGGTTAATAAACAGTTCACTAAAGTTTGCGCCTTCAGCCATGCTGCCATTAATTAAAATAATCAATGCTATAAATGCAGAGCCGTAATATTTTGATTTTACTTCATCCGAAAATATTTTCAGCCCAAAAATTAAAGTCGTTAAAAACATTAACACAATAAAAAAATAATACTCTGGCACCGCCACAATTAACCAGTAAAATACCATTGCACACAGGCCACCGAGTAGTGTTGAAATTAGCGAATTGGTACTCGCCTCTTTACCCGCACTCAATTCGGGCTTTAAAATAAAAAGCGCAGAAAAAACCATTACCAACAAATAATCCATTAAATTAAATGCAATGAATAAAGTAGCCATCGGAAAAATAATGACTGTACTTTTAAGCGCGCTCTTTGCAGCTACTGGCGAATAAATTCGCTGAAAACCGGGCGGTGCGGGAAATGCTGTACTTTGCGGATCAGGCACAAGCAAGTATGAAACCCAAACCATAATAACAGTTAAGCAACCTGAGAAAACAAAACCAAGAGAAAAACCCATCGCTAAACCTTCATTTGAATTAGCCAGCATGGGTAAAAGTAAAATGGCAATTATGCTCATTAAGGTTAACCAAAAAGAACCACCTCGGTTTAAATAATAATAAAGATGAAATAGCACCAGCCCCAGCATTAAAATATATGCAAAAGGATACTGTAAAAAAAATAATGAAAAAACCAAGCCCAATGAAAATGCCATCACGGTATTGCGTATGTTTCGCAACCCCACCGCTAACGATGACATAGGTAAGGGCATAGAAAGTAAAAGTGATACGAGAACCGGCAACAAAAAAGATAATGGCCAGTTAATACCGTAAGCAAGTGCAACCGAGATAGTTACGCCGATTGCAAAACGAACACTACGAATACTGGTTTGATTTTGCCTTAATAAATACAACACGTTTTTTATACTACTGGCTTGTACTTTAGTAGACATACGAAAGCCAGCTCAGCACGCGAATCCAGATCCAGCCTAGTGGGTTAATCACCCAGTTATTACTGGTGTAAATTAACACATCAGCTTGCCCGCCTAAACGGCGATAGCCCTGCGCGCTGTTGTCGTCAAACTTAATAATAACCGGAAAGCGTTGTGCATCCCGCAACCAACCTGACTTACCTTCAACTGATGCCAGATCACCCACGTTACTTGGTGCACCACTATCTACTGCAAATCCCACACTACTGACAGTACCAGTAAATATTTTTCCTGGCGCAACATCAAGCGTTATATCTACAGAATTTCCCGGCTTAATATTGGCAATATTATTTTCACGTAAGTTTGCCTGTATCCAGATATTATCTATCTCTATAAATGTCATTTGCGGCGTACCGGCTGTGGCATATTGCCCTATATCTATTTGTAAATTGGTTATGCCGCCAACTGATGGCGCAACAATGCTTGTTCGACTTAAATCTAGCTGCGCTTTTTTTAGTGTGGCAATGGCAGAACGAATTCGAGGGTTTTTATTTCCTTTTTCACCTAGCGCCTGTTTCGCTTTATCCAGTTGCGCTTGCGCACTGATTAATTGTGCTTGTGCAGATTTAACTTTAGCACGCGCTTTATCTCCATCGGATTTAGATAATACATTTTGTTTTTCTAACTCATAAACGCGCACACTTTGTACTTTCATATGTTCAAGATGTGTATGCGCCTCAACCACACCCGCCTGTGCCGTTGTGACGCTAGCCGTGCCCGCACCAATTTCCTGTCCGGTTAATTCTAGTGCCGACTCTGCATTTTCTACCGCCAGCTCATAATCATCCGTATCAATTTTAAATAACACATCGCCTGCTTGAACCAACTGATCTTTACCCACATTAATTTCAACAACTCTGCCAGACACCTGCGAAACTATGGGCACCACATAAGCTTGCACCCGCGCCTGATCGGTCCAGGGTGCAATTCGATCAGCAATGACATACCAGACGAATAAAAACAGCACTGTGTATAAAACATATTTTGATATTTTACGCACCGGATCGACTGTGTTTTCTACGGTTTTATTTTGAGTGGATTTATTTTCTGGCGCTTTACTTTCTGACATTTTAATTTCCGTAATTCAACGACCAAGACTCACCTGCCAACACAGGCACTTAATTACGCCTTCAACCCAATAGAGAAAAAGTCGCCCTGATTTAAAAACAACACGATTCATGTTTAAACATTTTCTAAATTAATACTTATGCTGCTGCTTCAGAAGATGCAGGCGAATTATCATCAAGCCACTTTATAAATAACTCGTAACCCAGCGCAAGAATAATTGCCCCAACAAACAAACCAATGATGCCTGACATCATCATGCCGCCAATCGCACCTAACAAAATAACCAACATGGGTGTCGACATACCACGACCCAGAAATAAAGGTTTTAAGAAACCATCACTCGCACTAACAATCAGACAATAGATTAAAAAGATAATCGCAGGTGTCGTTTCAGCAACCGAAAAAACATAGACACTAACGAAACCTAAAACAAGTATGGGGGGTAACTGTGCAATCGCTAATACCAGTATGATTATTGTCCATAACCCCCATACGGGAATATCCATTACCATCATACCAAAGGCAGAGAATGTTGCCTGTATAATAGCAATACCCAGTACTCCCTGCGCTACACTGCGAATAGTCGCTTTTGCTAAATCCGTATATTCTTTACCAACTTCAGGACAGGTAAGTCTATTAAATAATTTAATCGTAAAACGATAAGCACCTTGAGCATTGGCGAGCAATATACCTGAAATAATAATAGATAATACAAATTGTAAAATCGTACCCACAGTGCCCGCCGCAACTGTGACAATGGCTTCACCCACTTTTTTAGTTTCAGCTTGATATTTAACTAAAATATCTTCTAAATTTTCTGATGCTTGAAACCACAAAGCATATGTTTTTTCACCAATAAAAGTCCACTCTTTAACACTCTCATTGGGCGGTGGAATTTCTAATGTGCCGGCTTCGTATCTTTCACTAATAATACTTGATGTATCAAGAATTGAATTTGAAATCATCACAGTTGGAGCAATTAACAATGACAATGCTAATAAGGTATAAACAACAGAGGCCAATTTATTCTTACCACCTAAAAAAGATTTAAGCTTTACAAACAATGGATAAACGGCAACAGCAATAATTACACCCCAGATAGCGGGCAGAATAAAGGGCTTAATTATATTAAAACAATAAACCGTTAGTAGTATTAATAAGCCAACACGAATAGTTGCCTCAATCGTATTTTTTGTGAATTCAGTGTGATTCATTTTTCCCCTTGATGCTTTATCAATGTGTTTTTTTGTTAGCTATTGTTATTACGCCGTTAACTTAAAAATCACCGCTAATACATACAGGCAGGATGAATTTTATTTTCATTAATAACAGATTCTTATATTTTTTCCTAATCATCTTTACTCGATTTTATTTCTGATGTTTTTATTCCAATTAAACTGGCCACTAAAATAGCCATGTAAAATACGCCCACTATCGCTTCCATATAAACAACAAAACGCGCTATCGGAACTTTAGGGCTAATATCCCCATACCCTAAAGTAGTAAGCGTGACAAAGCTATAATAAGCCATATCTGCAAAGTTCTCATACCAAAGCGCTTGTTCCAACCCATTAAATGCTTCGGGTATCGCCTGCGCAATGAGTAAATATAATAACGTCCAAATTACCCCCATAAGTAAATAAATGCAGATGGCACCGACAATTTTATTACCATCAATGGGGCCGGTAAATAAAACCTGCCTGGCGGCCAACCAGGTAGCCCATAAATAAAACAACAACAGCATAATTAAATGCAAATAGCTTAATCCCGACATACCCAGAATAACACTTAAAACAACCACCAGTAAAACAAGTGCCGTAAAACCAATACCCGTACGAAACCAAATGCGTGATGATTTAAACCCCGCTATTCCCGATGCAAGCGTAATAACCGTTACTGCTTGAAAAATATGCTTACCCAGTTTATTTGGAAACTGATCGACCAACGCACCTACCAATAGCAGGAACACCAACGAGTAAACTAAAAAAAGAAAATTATTTTTATCTGAAATTGGTTGCATTAATTTACTTCTTTATTATCTGTT